>Ga0256840_1002731_pt1 | contig 15199 bp, 16 predicted proteins | sample 355202metaG_FD_185969 | JGI IMG/M metagenome (GOLD analysis project Ga0256840, IMG submission 185969) | Hydrothermal vent microbial communities from Mid Atlantic Ridge, Atlantic Ocean - 355-202 | ecosystem: Environmental > Aquatic > Marine > Hydrothermal vents | place: Atlantic Ocean: Mid... | reverse complement strand
ACAAAAAACGGATCCTTGTGTAGCCGCGCGTGAGGTTTGAAACCATTTTGCGCGAGGTTTGAAACTAAAAATGCAACTTAAAAACCGGATTTGAAGTGTATTTCAAACCCGGTTTTTTTTTGTTTAAATTATGGTAATTTGTAATTACTGATAAGAAGCTCAGTACGTGTCTTACTCCTGGAATTTTTGGCAGTAGCAATTGAGTATTTTATCAATGTTAAATCGCCGAAAAAATACCCTGGCACCACCTGCAAACACTTCTACGTAGCACGTATGCTTTGGAATTTTTTTAATGATTGTTTTTGCCAATCGACTTTTGCCGCCGAAATACGGAATAATACTCTCCATGTTAATCCTTTAGTTTTGGCAGATAATCTGCTAAAACGTACCGCGTACATCACGTACCGGGACTGAAGCAGGTTTACCTGTGGGCCTCCTTCCGAGTTGTCGCTCGGTTGAAAGGTTCGGGGATGTTTGTGCATCCCCAGTCCCGTCCTCTTTTCATCAAATATCTATCGGCAATCACCATATACTATGGTTTTATCTGCCCTGTATCTGTAAGTCTTTCCACCTTTTGTGCAGATGATATCCCCGGCAGGTACTTGTTTCATGTTCCAGTAGATGATTCGACCAGTGTCATAACCATGAAAAGGTATATCAACCCCGGAAGCTGAACATTTGTCAAAGTCAATCGTCTGTCCTGGGCAAAGCACTACGGATTTTCCACCATCACTTGAGCCAGTCGTTGTATGGTGAAATTTAGTTTCATAGATTGTGGTTTCCACAGGCTGTTTTTGAGGAACTATTTCAGTGTTGGTGGCAGGTTGTTTTTCACTTTCTTTTTTAGAGTAATCACGCATCCGTTTGGCGGTATTTGTTACTCCTTTAACCAAGCCTTCGTCAGAAGCCAATACCGTGGCACCTTCCGACCCAGCAGCTAAATTTGGGGACGTTTCATTCGCCGGATCGTTGTCTGTCGTTTGATCAGTATCCGTCGTTGTTTCTGAGGATCCTTTAATGTTTACTGTGATATTCTGAGTTCCACTTCCTTCATTTGTAAACTTCGTGTCTCCGTACTTCCTTAGTGTTTCATCCCCACTTACATCTGCTGATGAGCACGCACAGATAAAAACTAAAAGAAATATTACAAATCCCGCGTTCAATGTTTTTTTCATGTCAATCCTCATTTTTTTGTTCCTCCTTGTTTTTTCCTATATCGGAAACAACTCTAACACAATAATTTACACTGACAATGCGGGTACAGACCCTAATGCCAGGTCGGTTGCAATTAAACTCCCGCCATAACCTAAGTTCTGCATAGATGCGCCACCATCAAGATAAAATGCCGGTTGATTTCCAGTTGGCAGTTCACCTGAACTGCCAAGATTTACTGGTGTCCCAGCTGCGGATATAAATTTTCTCCTGTTTTCTTCAACAGAGAAATCTATGTATTCCTGAGTATTAATATAAGCATGACCTATATCTCCTCCCCAAAAATTACCAGTCGCAGACGTCCCGAAATACATCCTAGTAATAGTGTCATTTTGAAGAAGGTCGAATAGATCACTATCACTATTAAGAATAAGTGTGTCATTTATAAAAATACGACTGTGCCCCCCAACTCCACCGCGTACTGAGAGCAATATGTGCGCCCAGGTTTCGTCAGCGAAAGTATCGACAGGCGAAGTCGTTCCTCCGCCGCCAACTATGTTCATCGTCATCCTATAAACCGACGAAGTATAGAACGACGCAACTATAGTCCCCCAGACTCGCATATCAAACAGACACCCACCCCAGGCTGTTGATGGTTTGACCCATATAGATATAGTTATGGATTGAGATCCGGCAATAGACATTGCGGTGTTTTGCAACTTACTTGTTGTATCGTTAAAAAGTGTCGAGCGTGGCGTAAAAGCTGGTGCTGGCACGACAACTGGCAAATCTCCCTGATATGGCTTAACAGCTATCCCTTCAAACGGATACAGAGCAGAACTATCAAACAATGCTGGTATATGCTCAAGCAGGAAGTTCTTGTATAGTAGGGCATCTGTATCCCTTGGATATAAAAGTGCTCCTGTGGCACGACCTTTCAGGTAACTTATGCTGTTGGCATGTTCAAACGGAACATCTGGCACAATCCTAACTTTTCCAGTTTTGGGAATGCCAGATCCTGAATCAATAATGGTTACAACACCTCTGAAATCGACCTCGTAACCACCTTCTGTTGTCTTATATATTGGATGCCTGATCGATCCACGCGATACCTCAAAGCCGACCACATCATGGTAATGAGGTGGTTCAACTTGTGGGGCCGCCTCAGCACGTAATTCTCTGAGTGTTGTTAAGGTGCCATCATTTGGCAGGCTAATTACTAAATCACAATATGTGCCTTCATTATCTCCCTCTATAGCGACAATCTCTGGCTCTGATATGTCTACCCCTGCTGCTTTGGCCAATGCAATCGCAAGGGGCCACGTAAACAACACTATCCCGTCCATACCACCAACGTCCGGATGAGTAATTGATGCCGCTCCACCAAATCTGCACATATGCGCAGATGACACAATTTCCAAATCCACTGATTGGGCAATAGCGTCACTTGGCAAGGTATCTATAACAGCCCTATGATTCAATGTGCCGAAGTTATCAGCTTCCACATCATCAGTAGTGAGGAAAGGCATTGGTTGGGCAATATTCCATTTAGTGTCTCGTGTGAATATCCCACGCCCTTTTGTACCAGAAGCGGCAACCCCATCCCACAAACAGTGATCGATATTAGAATTGCCAAGGGGAAACTCTGAGCCACTGCTATCTGTCCCAAAATACAAAGGCCAAAAAGTGTCCTTAAATGTAGGGATGTTATAGAAATCTGTTGAATACCAACACTCAATTACGTGGCCAAGATTAATGCCAATATCCGCTTCAATCGCATCAACAACTAACTCTAAACCGGCAAATGTCCGTTCTGGGTCAGTATCGTCAGCAAGTTGCAATCTACCAGTGCCAGAAATGGCACAATCTCCCACAATAAATTTGGTTCCTGGGGCTACAAAGTGTAACCATTCTGCCATAGCAGACATTGCGGGATTTACAAGATCATCACCCACTGTACTATCATCTACTATAGTCTTGACAGGATCTGACGATGTGTTCCCTTGGTAAAACACTGTCAGATTGTTAGCAGATATGTTTGGGTGGGCTATGTTATTGTAATATCCATCCGGGTTAAATATGTGTTCAATTTCTGATTGACCAAGGAATATTGCTGAAATGGTTAATGGCGCCGTGCAGTGCAATGCACCGCTAATACTCTCTGCGTTTGCACTCTGATTTGTATTATAGGCGGCCACTCCTAACCGCCCGACCCATAGATAGTCCACATTAATTACCGCAAGAGCAAACCACACCGCCCAGGTCCTAGCAATCGGTGTTGTGCCAGTAAAAAGCACATCTCCACCTAACGCAGTGTTGATCGCCTCTGTGACTGGGTTGTACGGAAATGAGAAAGTACAGTTAGTGAAATCAGCAGCGTGCCAATGCGTGACAGTTAAGTTTGACTCCCCTACACTATCAACCAATTCATTACTTACGAGGGCTTTCAGCACCAGCTCACTGGAGCTGGGTAGATTGATCTTCCGCTTGTAAATACCGGGATAATAGGTAACAGGATTGACAACTGCTGGCAGTGCCGCTGGATAAATCATCTTGATCATATCGCCCTCACTTACTCAGTATACCCTGCTGAAACGACATTTTTAGTTAGTGTTTTACGCAAGCTGTATTTCCCAGGGCCAGGCATAAATACGGTGTTATTCATCTCTTTCAACAACACTGTCTTATTTTCACAGGTCATAGGATGATAGCCCCCGGAAACTTTCTCAACCAGCACCGTCATATATTCATCTTTTATCAAGCCATCACACGTCACGCGTCCAGGGCCCAATAACTCAAAGAAAATCACATCTTCATCAAGCGCAGCCTTTTCATTTTCAAATATTGGAATCATTTTAATCCCCCGTTAATCAGTTCTTAATTTAGTAGATATCGCCATAGCCCCATTGTGGGCCAGGGCCGAATTTGGTAGCTCCAAATGCCCTGACACCTGCAAACATAACTGGCACACTGGCTTGTACAATTGATCGTTGCCAGCAGGCCAATTTAGGGCTGAATGAACTGGCAATGACATGCTGACAGAGTTCAATGTCTGTCTGCAGCCTGGTTTGGCCAGATCTGTTGCCCAACCAATACATACGATCATGATCCCGGCAGGCATCACAGAAGAGATTGTAAAAGCCGTTCCACCAGTGGGTACAGCCATCTGAGACAAACTTGATCATCGCGGATCCTCCCAGGCCGTGAGCTCTTCAAGGCTCATCGCAATAAGCGCAGTTTTTAACTGCCAGCCCTCTTGGAGTTTTGATCTGATGTGGCCTTTTCCTGCGCGGATAAATGTTTTATATGCAGCAAGATCAGCTATCGCGAGCATTACAGGCTCGCCGCTTGGCCCTGTCCACACTTTTACTTCGAGCGGAAAGTAAAGAGAGACATCCACGCCGTCATAATCCAGCTCGGCATAAAGATTTTTTTCGCCCTCGTAGTTCGATTGATCGTCAGAATTTAATCTAACGGCTTGTCCTTGAGCGTCTGGATATACCCATCCTGTTTCGATTAATTGATTTGTTTTGCTGTCTACCATCGCAAGTTTTTTTTGCAGTACAGCTACTTTTTTTTCCAAGTCCGACATACCGTGATACGTATCTTTAATTGTGGCGATAATGTTGTCGTAGTCACTGTTTGGGAGTGTGGTATCACGATCTGAGTCATCAATATATCTGCCGTCGTCAGGTGCGTAATCAATGTAATTTTTCCCTGTCAGATCAAGATCGGAATATGCCAAAAATTCAGAAAACGAAGTAAAAACCTTCTCGTTTCCGATCTCATCACGGATAAATACTGTTCTGCCATTTTCTACCAAAAGTTCTCTTTGCATTATTTTGTCCTTATGCAAAAGTTGACAAGTGTACAGGCGGGTTGATTAACCCCAGCGTGCTCGTTTATAACCGGGGTGTGTCCTCCGGCAGCCCCAGCAGAGGCACTGTGAGTATGAGCCCCTGCAGACCCTGTGATGCTTGCTGCATCGTTTGCTGCAGTACCAGTACCGGACGTGATACCGGTGTAACCTGCTGCGCTCACAGAATGTGTATGACTTCCATTGCTGGCAACGGAAACGCTATGTGCATGGCTAGCAACTGCATCAGCTGTATGGCCATGGGTACCAACAGATTCAGCCTCCTCGGTGCCTGTATTACTCCCCTTACTGTTTTTGGCAAAACTGATATCTGGGACAGTAAAGTTACCCCCTGGCACCCCTCCCAGCAACGCACCAAGTTCGGGGTGAATGTCGTATGGATAGCTGTCACCGTTGCACATGAGTGAGTTGTCGGGTGGCGCATCAAGCGGCCACATGAAAATTTCTCCGACCGTTGACAACTGTTTGCCAATCTCAACCCAATTATCTGCGACACCCGGCTCGGACGTTGTCACATCTGCAAGATCATCAAGCAGCATCCAGAGTTTATCGTCATGTTCCACGCTGAAAGGTATCGCTGCAGCACCAGCCTGGTCTATCCAACGGCCAACAAAAGCCCCGGACGCTGAAGCTATATTGGCACTCGCAGAGGCCTGGGCAGCGGCGTTTGATGTGCCCTCCTCCAACGATGAAACATTGTCCGCAAGCACATTTGCGTCTGCAGTGAAAGTATCCAGAGAGGCAACCCAAGCATTTGCTTTACTCACAAATGTTGCATGACCATCTGTTCGATTCGGGGCGGGGGGAAGAGGAGTAATTGGCATGATCGTTCCTTATTATGTTAAACCTTCAATATCCAAAGAGCATTCAGAGTGCCTCGAGTACGTCATTTCAATCTGAAAATCCTTGAAAAATCCATAGACGTTAAATGCGGCATAGTTGTCGACTGCTACCCACACAACCGGAGTGGCGCGCAATTCTGTTAAAATTCTGAACACATCATCAAGCTCGTAATTATTCACCCGCAGATTGCAGGAGGTTTCCTTGTAGTATGCTCGTTCCTCAATGTCGTAGGCTCCAGCATCCTCGTCATATTTCTTAACGGAATAATCGGTTATTCCGGCGCTAAGCCCCATCTTCGTAGTGCCGAGTTTCCGTTGCTGACCGGGAATTATTTCTCCACATTTCGCTACTGATCCAGAATTACTGATTGTGATGGAGAGAGTCGCATCCGGATAGGGTGGAATATCCCACAGAACAGCAGCTCTCACTTTTTGGATCGGTGCAAAAAAATAGTCGTACCAGTCGAAAACATTGGAGGTGGAAATAAGTGGAATTTCCTGATTATAGACCTCCCCGTCTGTCAGATCTGTCATGCTGACCAGGGCAGTCACACCTTCAAGATTCTGAAAGCCGATCGAATCGATAATGAGGCCAGGTGTTATTTCAAATTCGAGCAGATCTGCATGTTCCGCCTGATTGCCAACCGCCTGATCAAAGACCCGCCACTTGTTTGTTGCTCCAAGACTTTTCCATGGTATGGGATTGATGGCAGGATCATCAGATTCCAGATTGTCAGGAGGGTAGTTCCCAATGTTTGCTTCAATAAGGGATTCGTAAATCCTATGGGTTGCCGCAACTATAATTTGATCGCCCAGGGCGTAGGTAGTACCGGCATCGTAAACCGGGGCGTCATCTTCTATTAGATTTGAGCTGGTATACAGGTCATCTGTTATGATTACAGGTCTGATAGCTTTCATTGCACCACAACCCTCTCTTCAGGCATCCCTGCTGAATCCCAGCGTTTAATAGTACGAGACATCTGGCCAGTGTTTTTGGCTATTTGGTAGTTACCTGCCCGCAGATCGGCACGTAGACCGTTGATTGCTGCGATGATTGCAACAGTCTCTTCTCCTTTTTTATCTGCCCCACGTAATTCTACGGGTACGGTACCGTTTTTAAGAGGGATGACCGCTTCTGTGCCGTGGAGTTCTATGGGATAGCCCTGGTCGGGGCCTGAGAAGATGCCCCCGTATCGTGCGGCCATAGTTCCCACACCATCACCAAGCCCCATATCGCTACCGTCATCATTCATACCAACATCAGAGTTTGCGGATTCATACCCACCACCACCATAACTGTCAGGGCCGCCAGGTGCTGTTGCCTGATCTTTTGGGTTACCGATTGTGTTGGCTACGTCTTTAGCCTGTTGTTCAACTGCCTTCCTAAAGTCCTTAAATGCTTCCCGTCCGGCAAAATGTCCGAGGTTATCCTCAAGTTCATCTTTTAGCGTCTCCATGTCTCTGACGTTGGCCAGATCCATAAGACCATCAACACCAAGCGTAGTGGCAAAACCAGCTATTGCACCGACGACTCCAGCCATGGCACCGGCAAAACTTACGGACGCTGCTGTCGTTCCCCCGCGAACAACGGCTCCAGCTTTCTGGGCATTAGGATCAAGTCCCAATTCCTCTTCGAGAGCCTCCTGGATTGACGCTGCCACCATCGAAGTTACCGCAACTGGGCTGGTCATTGCGTCAATTGTGTTTTTCACTGATATACCAGAGGCTACACTCAGAGATCCCCTTGTTGCGGCTACACCTAATTTATCGCCCAGACTGTCAACAAAGCCCTGCCCGAAACCATCCATACTGGCATTTTCGCTACTGTCGATCGTTCCTTCCACAGCCGCAGCGATACCGTCAAAAGCATTACCGGAAATGGATGTGTCGCCATTTAACGAGTCTCTGATCCGTTGTGACTGAGTTTGCGGGATTACAATTTCCCCCTGTTGCAACACGGCCGGGATCTCATCATGGGCAAGCATTCCCTGGCCCTTGTAATCGCCACCCGCATCCATTGTTCCTTCGTGGAAGATATAAGCAGCGGCCATATCGGCAACTTTTGCTGCTGCCCACGAAGCGGCCATTTCTACCAGGATATCAACCAATTTCGCCAGCATGGAATCCCACAGCGCACCCCATACCTGACCCAGATCGTCAAAATCGCCTTTCAAGACATCAAAGAGATTTGATTTTAAAGCGTCCTTACCTTCTTCTGCAAAGGTAAGAAAAACATCTTTCCCGGCTTCCGCCCAGGTTAGTTGATCATCGAGTAACTGCTCGTAGCCCAATCTCATACCATCGAAAAAATCACCTGTTTTCAAAAGGCGTTTATCCAGCAGATCCTCAACCTGCTCAGCATGCCACCGTTCAATCAATAGGCTATTTTTCAGGGCATCCTTATGGTCTTTGTTCTCTTCAACCAGTATTTTGAGGTAGCTCTCTTTTTGTTTATCCAGCAGACCCAGCCTGTTGGTAAAATCCTCCTCAGCGCTATGCGCCATATCGTCGTACATATCACGATAGGCTTCGGCCTGTTTGGCAGCGAGGATCTGGGATGCATCAGTGACTTTTTCCTGTGCCTTGATTATGCCCTCCGCACGTTCATTGGCATCATCAAGCCCCATAAACATATCAGTAGCACCAACTTGTTGACCGGCAACTTGTGCCTGAGCCAGTTTTTGCCAGGAGAGGGTTGCACGGTTAATAGCCCCGGACAGGCCGTCTGTTGAGCCTGTAAGTGCATCAGTTGACGTGCCAGCCGCATCCTGAAAACCAAGAAGCTTGTCAAGCTCGATGAGAGTTTTTAAAATTTCCTGCTTTAATCTGGCCGATTCACTTGTATAGCCTGCTGCTGTAAGAGATCCTCTTGCATAACTGGCACCAACGGCATCCAGTTGTGTTTGCAGATCAGTCAGTTCATTTTGCAGCTTCTCTTTACCGGTGGCGTTTATCTTGGCCCATTCTTCCTGCCAGCTGTCACCAAATTTTGCGGCCATAGCGAGCATTTGCACCCCTTCTATGGCGTTTCCGACAAACCCGACAGCCTTAACTGCCAGCCCGGCACCCTCCACAATTGTTACAAAAAAGCCTACAATACCTTCCCGGTTATTATCGATTGTATCTGCCAGCCCCTGTACCGAAGTGGCAATATCATTGGTGGCACCACTCGTCTCGTTGGCGTCATGGATAACAGATGCCCAGACGGTGGAAAGATCTGTCATGGCCTGGGATACGCTGACCTGCATCTCTGAAAATTCGGCATCAATTGTGGCTGCAGCACCGCTAAAGGCTTCCAGCATCACATCTGCAGTTATCTGCCCATCGAATGCCATCTCGCGCAGTTTTCCTATACTGACGCCTAAATGATCTGCCAGAATTTGTGTTACACGTGCCGACTGCTCTGTAACAGAGCGGAATTCATCACCGCGAAGAACCCCTGAGGCAAACGCTTGTGATAATTGCTGCATTGAGGCGGCGGTTTCTTGTTGAGTGGCACCTGAGATCAGTGTTGCCTTGTTGAGCGTTTCTGTTATGCGGAGCAGCTCACTCTGTGATGTGCCAAGGCTTTTTGTTGCTCTGGCAAAACGTGAGTATAAATCGACAGACGTGGAATAAGCTGCATGGGAGCGTAGTGACAGTTCGTACAGTTCTGTCTGTACAACAGCCAGTTCCCTTTCAGAGTCCGTCACAAGCTTCAGCTTGTTGTCCAGGAGCGTCCAGCTGTCTGCTAAGGCAATGGTCTCTTTGACAAGCTGGTACAGTTTCAATGCGACAAATCCAGTTGCCAATCCTGCCACCAGCTTGGTTGTACCGCTTACCGTCCCGTTAAAATCCCCAAGACTCTTATTGGTACGCTTAAAGCCCTCATCACCCTTTTTTGCGGCCACACCCATCTCTTTACCCAGGATTTTAATCTTGGGCGTACCTTTGTCATCAACTTCGATGGTTATGTTAAGGGTGTTTGAGTTCATTTATGTTATTTCTTTTTCAAAAGTGGACATTTTAAAGAGGGTGGCAAAGACTCATTAAGCACTCCCAGATCGACCCATTCTTCCAGGGTCAGATCATCGGCAGAAAACGGATACCCGCCCTTTTGCAAGGCAGAAAGATGAAGAAGTTTGAAGGTGTATTCCATAAGATCTTCTTTTTTCTTTTTGGGGCAATTGGCACATGCCCAGGCAAGCTTGTCCCCGTTTTCGATTTCGCACTTTTCCTCATCGTCCGGGGTGCAGAGACCTTTCTGCAGTGCAGCCAGGTCTTCGGTTAGTTTCCCGCTACGTCCCCGCTGTCACTTTCTGTAATTTCGGTGGGGGCGTCAAAAACATGGGAGGCAACAATCATGACGATATCGGCGGCAAAGCGCTCAAGCTCCTCCTTCCACTGCTCGTGATAGTTGTCACTTGCAGGCTCGCTGGCCATGGGACGATCCTGACCATCCACATTACGGACAAAATCACCGTCCCGAAAACCGGTAATAACAGCCAGACCGTATTTGACTTTGGCCTCCACCTGCCGGAACACAACCTTGTTGCGCTTGCGCTGCACGGCCATATTCTGGTAGTCCTGGCGCTCTTTGGTTGTTGGGTCACGGTAGTAGATGATAAGCTCAGAGTTTGAAATATTATCCCAGAGCTTGAGCTCGTTGTGTCCTGCGTTTAATGTCCGTGCCATTTTTGTATCCTTTGCTAAAATTTGATTATTAAAAACCTCGAAACGACAACAATTGCTGTCGTTTATGCCGCGTATCCAGCCTGCAGATTCTTCACCGTCACAATCACCGAGCCGTAGGTGTCATCTTCCAGCACCACCATATCTCCGGCCTCAGCCAGCACCTTGCCATTAACAGAAAGAGGAGAATTCAGAACTGAAACTTTGGGGAAGATGAACTCCACCTGGTACTTATGACCTGCTTCATATTCCGCACCTTCACAGAGGATCCGGAAGCCGAATTGATCGTTGTCCAGGATGTGCTGTTGCAGGATGAAATCTTTAAATTTTCGATCGAGCTTCAGAGTCTGGGATCTGGCAGGGCGAAAGCTGGAGGTTGCATAGCTGCCACCGGCTCCAGGAACAAACTCTATCTCAAGCCCATTGCTCAGATCGTACTGAATAGAGTTCACTTCAGAGGTGAGCTGACGCCCTCCTTCAAAGGTTGCACCGTTCCATGTGGCTCCCATTAGTACGGTCATTTCAGCAACACGCAACGGGGTTTCCTGAATCTTTGCAGGGAAGGTGAACTCGGCAGCTTCAGTGGGGATATAGAGCACTTTATAGCTTACAGATGCGCCAGCACCACCTGCTGATGCAATGGTAACTACTGCCGGTGTGGCAGCAGAAACGGCAGTGTATGCAACTTCTGTCCAGACACCAGGTGTCAGCTCAACTTTGATCCGCTGCACATTATCCAGACGCTCTGCATCAGTTGCACCCTGCACACCGTTTGCGGCAAGGGGCAGGCTTACAACATTGTCGAGTGCCGTGACGGTCTCCTCGAGGATATTATCCACATGCTTGCCGGTTCCTTTAATGGAGCCGTTACACTTCACCCAGTCATCCTTGGCAAAAGTGGCAGAAACAGAATCCACAAACATGGAAATAAAACGACGTTTCAATACAGTCTTGCCATAGCGCTGCATTGCGGAGAACGAGGGGAGTGATCTGTCCGTGTCCACATCACCATCAATGGGGGTGATGGTGTGTTCAAAACCGGCACCTGCAGCAACAGAGCTGCATACCCCAAGCCCGTAAGCCAGCAGAAATGCAAAATGCTGGGGCTGCGCCTTGGAAAAGTTAAGGGATCCGGAGGCGGTGTGACCATTGTCATAAATATAATCCGGCTCTTCTTTGCCTGTAGCCTCATTGGCATTAGTCTCACGCCGCATTTCAAGGTTAACTACATCACCAAGATCAGCCATGATCGAGAGATCAAAGGCCTGCTCAGTGTTGATTGCAGTTTCCCCGGTAGCAGCAGATACTGCTGTCAGATTATGGGTTGCTCTGTATGATCTCATTTCTGCTTATCCTTACCCTTACGGGTGGTTTTTGGTTGTTCAGGAACGGCCCAAACTTCAAAACGTTCCTCTTCCGACTCGGGGATCTCCGAGTAAATTTTCCCAGACTGGAACTTTCGTCCCGCCAGTTTTCCATCCACGACCTCAAAACTTTCCTGGCCGGGCTTCAGTATCCATTTTTTCATCTTTCACGCTCCCGTGTGTATTCCATGGTGATTGCCTTCTGGTTCAACCACTGTTTGTTGTCCGTATAAAACATCTTGCTTTCCCCGGATCCAGGCGACCATGCGTATTCCATTCCAGGCAAGTCCAACAGGTTCTGATCGAGTTTCTCTTCGATAGCTTTTTCCAAACTCAACAAACCACCTTCATCCGTTAAGCCATCACCGGAGACCTTGGTCATAGGGAAACAAACCACCTGCAGGGTTTCTTCGATCATGCCTGCTGTCAGTTCCTTTCTGGTGATTTTTCCGTCTTTAATACCGATACAGGGCTGCTTAACCCCTGTGGGGATGTAATTCGGATGCGGAGTGACAAATACATCTCGCGCCCTGATCCCGCCAAGAGTCTGCAAACTGTCCCTGACTGCCTGTAAAAGTTCATTCATGATGGATTAATATCCCTTCATACTGGCGCGTGAGAAGATTCTATCCGGGCCGCTGAGCTGCACTTCATCATCGCTGCCTTCTTCAGGATCTTCATTTCCAAGGCTGATACTGCCTGCCGCAATCTTTGTGAGTAGAGCCACAGAATTTTTATAGCGACTCTCCCAGTGTTCTGACGGCCCTTCAAGGCTTAGACCATAGAGATTGTAGATAGCAATGTTCTTAGCCAGGTTTGGAACAATGGCCGGTACTGGATTAAGAGGCAGGCTGAAACGTTTCCCGAGATAGGAGTCTATTTCCACTCCAGCATCCTCTATGGCACTATCCACGATCGCCTGGTTAATGGCTTCAAGCTCATGCTCATCGGTGAGGCGAAGCAGCTCATCTTCACTTACCTTTTTTTTGAGATCCTCCAGGGTGCAGTACATTATTCAGTCGCCTTTGTGATGATGGCTTCCTCGTGCAATTTCCAAGCGGTATCCCTCAAACCAGCGGAGATGCTTTCTCCCATGATTTCTTCAAGAGCTTTGACCTGGGGAACGCCCGACTTGGTCCAGTCCACCTTGTTTTTTTTATCCTCATCCAGGCTGTCAATGGCACAATAAAAGGCTTTGTCAAACGCCGTTACTTCTGCAAAAGGGTCAGCGGCAAGAGGAGGCTCTGGATCATCAACATAGCTGAGGGTCAGCATGTCTTCTTCCATTATGATATCTAATTGTTCGTCGGAAAAATGATCATCCGGATAGCCTGTGGCTTTTTCAGGATGCGCTATCCCACAGCGTCTGAATCCAGACTGTTTGCTTTCAATTACCCACATATTGTCACTCCAATCGATTGAGGGATGCAGTACACCCCTCAATCTTCAGTTATTGATTCTTATCCCTCGCCGGTGGATCCGTAGCAAAGCTGCCATAGGGAATATCCAGCTTTTCCACGAGCCTCAGCACCAAACTTGAACTTCTTGCGATTGAACACGTCATCAGCCTGAGGATCTGTCTGCTGTACGAATACAGGCTTTTTACGCTGCTGAAAGATAAAGGGTTTCACTGGCCGTGAGGTATCGAGAAGGAACCAGGCTGTATCAGAGGTCAGCTGATCGTTGACCACAACTTCTGCAGTCTTTTTATAGGGATTTGGTTTTCCATCTTCAAGGCGATCGGCTGTCATCAGGAGATTTGCATCATCCTCAAGTGCCGGGGGTACCATGAGTACAGTCGGCTTGACGCCAAGCGGACGACCTTCATCATCTTTGAATTTACGCATTGCAGTACGGGCGGCTCCATAAGAAGCAGCAGCACCTGCAAGGGTGGCAATAACAAGAGGACCGACGCCCTTATTGGAAACAGAAACAATTCCTCCCTCGCCGTCACCAACGGGGTGGTCAGTATCGCAGAAATACTGTCCGTCGTAGCATTTGTTGACGAATGATCCGTTTACGATTTCACCAACAATCTCATCCGGCCACTGCTTAGCAGAGGATCCTGCTTCCTGGGCCATGGGATTGTAAATACCGATCTGGTCATCTTCGATATGATTTCGATCCACTTCCACAGTGGCCTCAAAATCCTCGTTTACTAGGGTGTACTTAAAGGCGGCAAGAGCCTTAACGGTCTTCTCACCAAGCCACTTTTTCATCTTGGGGAACTGGGAGAGCCAGGAGTAATCTTCCTGGCTGGTGGTGGATGGTACCAGCATGGCATACTTCTGCCAGGTAGAGTCTGCACCAGCAAACGCTTTATTGAACACGGTCTTGAGGCTTATAAAGATAGCCGCGACATTGCTTTGATTAACAATCATTTTTTACTCCTTTAAAGTGAGTTTAATTTATTGATTCAAGAAGATTTCCTTACCCGATCTCGACCAGGACACCTGCCGTGACGATTCCGACACACTTACCGGCGACAATACTGTTAACGCCGCCATAGCTGGATACTGTCTCATCGTCTTCGACGTAAATATCGGTGGCGATGTGCGCCTCTGTCACAGCATTGGTTGCAGAATTTTTAAAGATAAAGGCCTTTTTCCGCCGGAGCTGTACATCCTTGTCCCCGTTGGCTCCCCCTGTGTTATCCACCTGCTCTTCACTCATACCAACAACCTTCAGGCCAGCTGCATCAGCTGCAGCCTGGATAAAGCCAGCGGCATTAGCCGCAGCCATACCACCGGCATAGACCTTTTGATTTGCACCCATTCCAAGCACAAGGATTTCGGTTCCCTTGTGTGCTGTGTTTCTATCTTCTGTTAAAGGCATTTTGATCTCCTAATTTTTATTATGTTTCAGCTGCTGCATCTGTTACTGAATGCCACCAAACGTTTTCAAATCAGCCTCATCCACATCCATCATCTTGGCGACATTGAGAATGGAATCGGACATATTAATGTTGTCGTTTTCCTGGTTTCCATCTGGAAGTTTCTTCAACGGAACGACAACGGGAGCCTTTGAAACAAAGGTCTTAAACCCTTCCAGGTCACGTGTTGCATATTCTGCAGCCCATGCTTTTTGATCCGGAGTGATCTTGCCATCTGTAAGAGCCTTTGCTACAATCTCGTCGCTGTCTCGTTTGGCAAGTTTGGCCGCAAGGGCCTCAAAATCTTCCTTAGAGACCATGTTTTTCCCAGACTGTTTCAGGGCGTGGATAGAAGCCACAACCGTCGATTCGTCGTTTTCCTCAATTTCCAGTGCGGCAACTACCGCCTTTGAGATAACTT
>Ga0256840_1002730_pt1 | contig 15204 bp, 20 predicted proteins | sample 355202metaG_FD_185969 | JGI IMG/M metagenome (GOLD analysis project Ga0256840, IMG submission 185969) | Hydrothermal vent microbial communities from Mid Atlantic Ridge, Atlantic Ocean - 355-202 | ecosystem: Environmental > Aquatic > Marine > Hydrothermal vents | place: Atlantic Ocean: Mid... | reverse complement strand
TGTCCATTAAACAATCTTAGCTACATCAATGCTATTAAGTACATCAAAGAGAGCCTATGAAAAATCGTTTTATCATTACCATTTCGGACATACACGGTTCTAAACAGTATTCTGTGCATGAGATTATAAAAAAGATTATCTTTTTTACTGTACTTACTTTTGTGCTTATCGGTGTGGGTACTTTCTATTATGTGAAGTTTCTTAATGAAAAGGTAGAAACTTTACGTGTGGAAACAGAGTCATTTAAACACAAAGTTGTCGAACTTAAAACAACCAGCGAAACACTACAAAAAGAAAATTCACAACTAAATGTCCTTAAACAACAACTCGTAGGACTCATAGAGGAAAATACAGATAAGTTAGACTCTATGAAGTCACACTTACGAGAAGTAGAAGAAATCATCGGTATAGGACCAGACATAAATGCAAGCTTTACAGAGCGTGTAGAACAAGCAAAAGCCCATGAAGTACAAGCTAAAAAGCAACTGGTTCAGAACATACAAAAAGAAGTAAAACAAGAAAAGATAACCGCCATTCAAAAAGCCCTACTTCTCAATAGTATCCCCAATGGTAAACCCCTTAACTACAAACGCATAGCGAGTAATTTTGGGTATAGGATTCATCCTGTAACCAAGAAAAAGTCTTTCCATGCTGGACTTGACCTCCCTGCTAAGCATGGTACACCCATCTATGCCCCTGCTTCTGGTGTGGTTGTGTATGCAGACAAAAAAGGAGCCTATGGGAACTTCTTGCTTCTGACGCACTCCTATGGATTTAAAACAGCTTATGGACACTTGAGCCGTTTTGCTGTAAAGAGTGGCGAGTATGTTAGCAAAGGGCAAAAGATAGCCTATGTGGGGAGTACAGGAAGAAGTACAGGACCACACTTACACTATGAAGTCCGCTATCTTACCAAGTGGCTAGACCCAAAAAAGTTTATGTTTGCTAATTTAGACAACATTAACGAGATAAGCGATAAAATAACCAAAGTAAATTGGAAAAGTATATTAAAGCAAACAGAAAAGCTCATTAGCCTTTCTACAAAATAAGAGAAAACAAGAAAATAAGGGGATACAGTGGCACTATTTGGAGAGAAAAAAGAAAAAAAAGTACCAAAACAAACTAAGTCAGATAAAATTTCATCTGCAACAATCATCACTGCGTGTATGACAGTTACAGGGAACCTTGACGGTACAGACACCATACACATAGATGGAAAAGTCATAGGGAACATCAACGTAAACAATACCTTGGTTATCGGTAAGAGTGGTCTGGTTGAAGGAGACATAGAAGCGAAACATGTCATTATCAACGGGGAACTCAAAGGAACTATAAAATGTGAAAACCTTGAAGTACTGAAAACAGGTAAAGTATCTCACCGTATCGAAGCGAGTTACCTTGTCCTAGATGGTACTATTGATGGGGACATCATAGGAACACAAAGTATACAAGTACTCGACAATGCAAACATTCATGCTGTAAGCCTAAAAAGTAAAACGATTACTGTAAATGGACATATACAAGGAACGGTCATTGCTTCTGAGTTATTGGATATCGGTGCAAAAGGTTTTGTAGAAGGTCAAATTACCGTGAAAAACATCAGGACAGAAGAAGGTGGGAGAATGATAGGTAGCATGTCCACCTATGAAGAGAAATCAGATAAGTCACCTACACCAAAAAAGAAAATGGGCATACTCAAAACTGCTTCAAAAGAGAAAACAACCAAAGAAAAAGAGGATGACTTTTTTAATAAGAAGTAAAACCTTAAAGAAGTGTAACGCTATTTGTTAAAATAACGCTGCACTTTCATCTTCGATAATTTCACAATTTTCATTCATCAAAGCACACAGTCTTTCTTGACAAGACATACATAAGTAACGATAGTTTTGCATATCATAATGTATGGTATCTCCTTCGTTTATGTCATCATAACACTCAGCACAGACGTTAGTGACACGTAAGAGTATCTCAGCGGTGGCTTCTTGTGTGACAAAACACTCACTAGCCATTTTGCTTTCCTAGTTTGTCTATCATTTCTTTAGCAACTTCTAAAGTATTGTCTAGTTCATACGCTTTTTTATAGCCAAGCAATGCCTCATCTTTACGACCTAAATCATACAGTGTATTTGCATAGTTGAAATGGTGTGGTGCATACTCTGGGTCTAGGAGTATTGCCTTTTCATGCTCTGTTTCAGCACCTTTTTCATCACCAAGTTTATGAAGTACATTTGCTAGTAATGCATGTGCCATGTCATCATTTTCATCTAGTGAAATGAGCTTTTCATAGGCTTCTTTAGCTTCAGTAAAATCTTTCGTTTGCATAGACACAAAGCCCATTTTTTGTAAAGCATCTACATTTTCAGGCTCTATTATGAGTGCTGAACCTAAGGCTTTTTTGGCTTCATCGAAGTCTTCTTTTTCTACTGCAGCGTCAGTCATAGTGAGCAGTTCTTCCATGCGACTAGGTTGTCTTTGCGGAGAGGAAAAAGTTTTGTCAGGTCTGTTGATGCCACCTATTTGTTCATCAGCCACTTTGGCCTCAAAGTCTACACCACGTTTCGGATGGTTTCCTGAAAAAAGTTGCTTGAAAAAAAGGTAAAAAACACCTCCAGCTACAACTAGCAGTAAAAGTTGAAATGTAGTCATGTGTACTCCTAAAGTTTATCTTCCATCTCTACGATTTTTGATTTGTTCTGCTATATGGGCTGAGACAGCATCCATCTCTTCTTTGGTGTCAAACATAAATTCATGTACGTCATCTTCACCTAAATGCACAAAAATACCGTAGCCAACGAGATCTACTTTACCTTTACCTTCATTTTCTATCCACTGCATACTTACTTGCGTGGTTTCATCTCCATCACCTGTTTTAATCACAGCTGCTGGGTAAAGTTGCATAATATCTTTGGGGTCAAATTCTATATCTTCTATTTTTATTAACATAAAGAGATTATAGTATAATTATCTAAAAATATAGAGGATACAATTTTATGAATTTAAAAGACCAAATCAAGTCAGACGTCAAAGATGCTATGAGAGCAAAAGAGGTCGTAAAGAGAGACACTCTACGTAACATCCAAGCTAGCATCAAACAAATAGAAGTCGATGAACGTAGAGATGTAACAGACGCAGATGTAGAAGCCATCTTAGTCAAATACCTCAAACAAAGAGAAGATGCCAAAGTACAATTTGCAGATGCAGGTCGTGAAGACTTGGTAGACAAAGAAAATGTAGAAATAGCCATCATACAAGCCTACCTACCAGAACCTATGAATGACACAGAACTAGAAGCCACACTAAAAGAAGTCATAGCAACCGTAGGTGCAACAAGCATGAAAGACATGGGAAAAGTCATGGGTGCAGCAAAAGCAGCCATAGGAAGTAAAGCAGATGGTGGACGTATAAACCAAGTAGTAAAAAAATTATTAGGTTAAGTAACGAAATAAATTTTCAGTCACGATAGTGGTTGCGTTTTTTTCTTTTTTGGTTACTTTTATCTATTTTGTCGCAGTACAAAAAAGAAAAAAGTAACAAGGAGAAACAAGATGCAATTTAAAGTAAAATAAAATTATTAAAAAATTAAACCCCATACTTCACAGCTTTTATAGCTGCCGTAATATCATCTTGTCTCATAAAATGTTCACCCACTAAAAATGCATCTGCCCCAACCTTAGAAAGTTCAACTACAGTTTCATGGTCATTTATGCCCGACTCTGCTACGATGATTTTACCATTTGGTATAAGAGGAATCAACTTTTCAGACAAACGCATATCCATCTCAAAACTCTCTAAGTTACGGTGGTTAATCCCTATGATGTTTGCCCCAGCAAAAATGGCCTTAACAAGGTCTGTTTTGTTATGTACTTCTACCAAAACATCGAGTCCTAAGTGTAAGGCATAGTCATGTAACTCTTTAAGTTCTTTACGGCTCAGTGCCATGGCGATAAGTAAGATATAGTCTGCACCAAAAGCAAGTGCTTCAAGAACTTGGTACTTGTCTACTATGAAATCTTTTCTAAGTAAGGGAAGGTTGACATAACGACGTACCATACCTAAGTACTCTTTGTTTCCTTGAAAGAAGTGAGGCTCTGTGAGTATGGAAAGGGAGTCTGCTCCACCTTTTTCATAGGCTTGAGCTATGCTCATGGGGTCGAAGTCTTCACGTATCACACCTTTAGATGGACTAGCTTTTTTCACTTCAGCTATGATGCGGTATGGGTTTTCTTCACTGGAACGGAGTGCTGCTTTTACATCTTTAGGGACAAAAGGGTTAAACGCCAAAGAACGCCCTAACCACTCCATAGGAAAATCGACTTTTCGTTTTTCTAAATCTGCTTTTGTTTTCTTTATGATTTCATCTAATATTTGGGCCATTATGTATTCCACTATTTATAATTGAACTCCCTGAATAACCTAAACATTCACGTCTAGATTATTCAGAGGGTTCAGTTTTCTGTATTATAATCTAACTTTTATTTGCACTGCTTAATCGCATGCCAATGATCGATAATCTCTTGTTCTTCTAAACCTTCTTCATCCACCACACGTTTCATAAGTTTATACGCTTTAGTACATTCACCTTTTTTATAATATCCCCATGCCAAGGAGTCTAGATAATAGGTATTATCAGGTTGTTGGGCTAAAGCATCTTGAATGACCTGCATCCCTTTTTTAACATTTACTTCTTTGTCTATGAGTGTGTAACCATAATAATTTAAATAAATACTGTCATCATTACCCAAAGCAATCGCTTTTTCAAAATGAGATATGACATCATCAATCATTTTTTTATCATTTTTATTGTTTGAATTTTCAAAAATAAGTACTGCTTTCTCGGCTATCCATTTAGCATTTTTATCTTCATTATAGAGTGTATCTACTAAAGATATCGCCTTTTTAAAATCTTTTTTAGACTTATAAAGTTGGTACAGTAGTTCTTTGTTTGCATTGGTTTTTTCCAAGAACCCTATGGCTCCGTCTATGTCTCTTTTGTAGACATAAGCATCTATGATTTTGCCAAGCACTTCATCGGACTGAGTATTTTCATACATCACTTTGTACGTTTCTAAAATACCATCGACATCTTTTTCTTTTTGATATAAAAGCAAGAGTCTTACATATACATCATTACTGACAATATTCATCCTACGATGGGTTTCTAAAAGCTGTATAGCTTTTTTTCGTTCTCCTGTAAATTCATCCATGATCTCTACCATACGAAGTAGTACTGACTCACGTGGTACTGTCTCATATACTTTAGATAAAAGAGCTAATGCTCTGTCAAATTCACCCGCATACAAAAAAGAGTTAGATGCCAAATCTAAATCTATAGGATCTTGCGACTGTTCTAGTAAAAACTCTGCTTCTATCTTTGCATTTTTAGTGTCTCTTTTGGTCAAATATAAAGGGATGAGTAAACGTTTTACTTCTATCTCGTCAGGATGTTTCTCATTCCATACCTTCAAACGTCCTATGCTCTGGTTTATGTACTTTCTAGCCATAAGTGAAGCACTTGCTTCCTTAAACAAATAAACCTTTTGCTCTGTTTCATCAAAAAGTTTTTTGTAGACATGATAGGAGTTTTCATACGACTGATACTCTTCATAAAGCAAAGCCCGAACGATGAGTTCATCTTCTGTGACACTTAGTACTTTTTTTGCATGAAGCACAGATGTTAAAAAACTTGTTGAGAGTAATAATGCTATAACTATACGATTCCAGGACACTCTTTTCTTACCTCTTCTTCATCATCTTTAAACTGCTGCCAAAACGGAAATGTACGACATTGTAAAGGTCGCACAGGGTAAATAGAACAGCGTTTTTTACCCTCATCGAAAAATACACACGCAAAATTGTCGGGTGCAAGTTGTTTTTCTATCAGCGAATACCTGTGTTTCACTTTTCGTAAATATATTGTAGCAAATTCTTCTACTGAAAGGTTAACGAACGCTGCCATGTTCTCTATCTCATGACGTTTTGCCCAGATATAACCACTCTCACCCGTACAACAATGCCCACCACAGGCTTCACATGCAGAAGGGTCAAACTTGTAATTATAGCCTTCTTCTGACATGAGGTTTTCCATGAAATCCACTCTATTTCCTTGCTCTTAAAGTAAGTTGTATTGTAGCATGATTAGATTAGGTGTTATTTTTTAGTTGGTTTTTCTGTTTAGTTTTTGTTCATTACACCAGAAGACTGGTGTAATGAGTTAAGAGTGCTTTTTGATTATACAAACGAATTAATATTCTATTCTTAATAATCTTTCATACAACGTACCGATAAGCCAGAAGCACGACTGCCGTAGCCAAATGTATACGCAAGATTACTATCGAAATGGAAGGAACGTGATGTAGAGTCACCATATGTGACTGTACTATACCACATACTACCCCATGACCCTACAGCATTCATTGAGCCAGAGAATCTTGTTCGTTCACCTGCTGAAGGTAACTTAAGAAAATTAGAAAAGGCTGTAGCTCTATTGGTCACCCCATTATCTAAAGTCTCTGCTTTTAATTCTGCGACGTTTGGTACGAGAAACCCTGCAGGACAGACAGAACTACCATCAGTCTGTAACCATTTAACTAACCTAAGGCTTCCATCACTATCTACTGTGGTCCAGTCAAAAGGAGAAGAACCTGAAGTGATAAAACTACTCCCTGCACTGTTTACATTGGTAGCCAATGTAGCCGTAGTAGCTGAGCCACTATCTTGATGCCCATCAAACCCTCTACCCCACTGGTAGTAGTCTCCATAACAAGCTGCATCGTTAAAGGTCGTACACACTTGTGAAGCTCCTAGGTTTCTGTCTAGCCATACTCTTCCTGTGTAAGGTGAGGTGACTGTACTGTATACTGTTGTATTGTGGTAGATGAGTGGTTTTCCTACGTGCTTGATGCAGCGTACAGACAAACCATATCCTCTTTCTCCACTATCATTCCAATCTGATACACTATAAAAACGAAAATAAGAAGCTCTGCTTTTACTAGATGACACAGACCACACTGCACCAAATGCTCCTACCAAGATATAATTACCATTAACATAAGATCTATACCCTGCTGCAGGAAATTTTAAAAAGTTTGCATAAGCTGTTTCTTTGTTGCTAATATCTCCTACTTCTGCGTCTAGTTCGCTTCTCAATGGTACTCTATAGCCTACAGGACAAACAGATGAACCATCTGTCTTTAGCCAGTTTGTTGCTCGTCCATTACCATACGAACTATCGGTACTTGCCCAGTCTGTTGCACCTCTTATATACTCTGCTCCTGCATTGTTTATGTTTGATGCTAACACCGTGGTACTATCTACAGAACTTTCATGTCCATCATGTTTTCTTCCCCATTGAAACAAGTCACCATAACATAAGGCATGGTCATAACTAATACACTTTTTACTAGCCCCTATGTTTCTGTCTAACCATACTCTACCTGTATGAGGTGAGGTAACGGGTTTATATGTTTTGCCATGAAACTGCACTGTGCCATCGTCTAGTATGAAGTTGGTTATTATCCCCAGTGTGGCGTGCAGTTGGTTAGTGGTTAAAGGTACGTCTGCCAACACAGAAGTACTCAAAAAGCTTACTATGAACAATGGTAGTTTTATGAGTCTATGCATGGTTAAATCCTTTGTATGCTTGATATACCCCATCATAACATCTAAAAATCATTTATCCGTTCTGTTTGGGTTTTACTTTTCACTCACTTTAAAAACAACAGGTTTCCATTTTTTAATATCTATATCTTTCAAACTATAGCCTATAAAGTACGTTTTGCCTGCTTCTACGGTGATGTCCAAAGTGTTGTTTTCAACAGTATTTTCAAAACGTTGACCTTTTGGTATTTTATAGTCATAGTCATTGACATCAAAACGTGCACGACATAACAGGGTATGTTTCCCAGGTGAGAGTGCAATATAGTGATCTCTCACTCCTATATCGATACCATCTATGGCATATACAACTGCGGGATCCACCTCATCCTTGGTACTTCCAAATCCCAATGAAATTTTTGCATGAGGTTCAGAATTTTTGGGAAACTTGTAGGTTTCTGCATATATGGATGTACCTAATAGGAGTAAAATAGCAATGTTCAGTGCTATAAAATTTTGTATGTTTGTCTTCATTATTTATTCCTTTTAAAATGTAACGCTAACAGCATCACTGCCCTGCTCTGACACAACGAACACCAAGGATATTTGTTTTACCCATATTAGATTGACCGCCCTTGTCAAAATCTATTATCCAAGCATGTGTTATAATAGCAGAACCCAAGGTTGTCGAAGTCCAAAATAAGCCATTATTTATTGATTCAAATATCCCATTGGCTGCAGGATTTTTTCTACTATAATCTACAATACTCCCTAACTCTGTGATACTAGGAAGCCTCCAATCAGCATAAGAACCTAAAGTAAGGTTTTCACAATAACCAATAGCATCTATCCAATTAGATTGTTTAATTTGCACTGCATTATCACTATAGTCATCTTGCCACTGTAATCTAGTAAGACTGTCTGTTATCACACCATCATTTTTTGTGAAATCAGCATACCCAAACCCTGTCAAAAAGATACATAAAAATATTATTTTTTTCATCATTATTCTCCTGTTTATAAATATGTACTATTTACACATCGTACATGTTGTTCAATAGTTTTAAATTTATACCATACAACACCACCACTAAAATCTATATACCATCCATGATCAAAGAGTATAAAACCTGAATATTCTCTATATACTGTTGCACTCCAGTATTTACCTGTTGGTGTAGAGTTGGTATTTTGAAATATTTCATCAATCTTACCTGGGTGAGGCTCATCATATTTTATGAGTGTTTTTAATTCAACAATAGTCGGCAATCTCCAATCATGATAGGCACCCAAGGTTAGATTATTACAATAATTCACAGCATTATTCCATACCATTGTTTCTGTTCTTGCATCACTATTGTCTTGCCACATAAGCTTTGTAACCCTATCAAGGACTATTGCATTTACGTTATCTCTGCCATAATCATGTGCCGTACCTATTTGATAATAACCATCGTCCTTAACACTACCGTGTGATACTTCACTGTCTAAATCATAACTTTTGGTTTGACCTGTTTTTTTAATCCCTGTAGCTACCTTGTCGGTAAATGGAATCACTATAACTAAACCATCCAGTGCGGGCATGGGGAAATGCTTTTTTTCGTCATAACCACAAGATGTAAACAATAGCACACTCACTGTAAGTAAACTCACTTTCATAATCTTATACATATTAAACTCTCCTTTGTTATGATATGTTCCCATCATAACATCTAAAAATCATTTATCCGTTCTGTTTGGGTCTATGCTATAATCTAACATCACTTTAAAAAGGGGTACAGTTATGTTTGAGAACCTTCGAAAACTCCATCACCAAGAGCTATTTCTTTATGGTTTTTTTGTAAGTTATGGACTCGGTACCTTTATCGCTTCTATTTTGGCTTTTCTCTTGGAACAACCAGTAAACATGCTAGTTACACTCATCGCATGTGCTGTAACCCTCATCACCTTTGTCTATTACAAAAAGTACAAAAACTACCAAAGAACGGCACTTGCACTACTTTGGAATGCAAGTATCGTGGTGTTTATACACATCATCCTTAACAAATATAGCATAGACATTGCTTTTAGCCTACTCATACCTATGGCTGCATCTTTACTGCTTTCTAAAAAGTCATTGCTCTTGCATGGGAATATCTATCTGCTTATTCTTATCGGATTGTTTATGTATGGGTTTGCGGTGTATCCTGAACATCCGTTTTTACATGACCCCCACTTAATGGCTAGTTATTTCATGCTTACTTTTTTTGTGATCGCTTTTGGGGCTACCTATCATTTTGCAATAGCCAGTTCCTACAAACGACTAGAAGAGTCCAACAAACAAAAAGCTTTTCTACTCAAAGAGATACACCATAGGGTAAAGAACAATCTAAACATTGTCGCTTCCATCTTAGGCTTAGAGAAGTTTGAGAGCGATACAGAAGAGGTACATCAACTCATCATGAAAAATAAACTTCGCATTGAGTCCATAGCCATGGTACATGAAATTTTGTATGAAAATAGCAATCTAGAGCATATAGACTTTGAAAGCTATGTTAGAAAACTAAGCAAACACATACTCACTACTGAAAGCCAAGACAACAGCATAGAGATGAGGTTTGACATCGTCAAATTAGAGTTAAACATAGAGCCTATGATGCAGTTTGGTATCATACTCAATGAACTCATAACCAATAGCATTAAACATGCATTTGCTGCTAAGGGAGGTAAAATCAGTATTGCATTGGCACGCGTCGAAGATGGCTATACACTAACCTATAAGGACAATGGAAAAGGTTCACTCTCTAAACCAAAAGGTTTTGGTTCTAGCCTCATAGAAATGTCCATCCAACAGTTGGATGGACAACTTAAATACTCCGTAGAGGATGGATTTAAGTATGAGATATCTTTTAGTTCTAAGTTATAGTTTTAATATGTCTTCTGCATTTGCACATACTAGTGGTTTGATATCTATATCTAGCTAATAGCTTTACGGAGCAAGTGGGACTGTTGACCCATCTACCGATACTCCAACCGCAGTTGAACCAACCGGATACAATGATCCATCGACTTCAACACCTGGTCCAATTTCTGAAGGTGCTATAGGAGCAACAGGTTCAGTACTAGCACCTAAGGCATTTAGTAGCATTTGTAGCTTCTCTGTTGTATCTACTTCAGATGTCGCTTGACCTGCTACGACAACATTGAACTCTGTGACATTGTCTGCACCTACTCCTACGACACCTGCATAGGCATAAGTCTGTGCAACAGGAACTGCACTGCCACCATCTGTTTGTGCATACTCTGTTATGATGTTAAGTGCTCTTGTTTTGGTATCTATGGTTGCAGGAGCTGGAGTAGTAGTGGTCGTAGTAGTGCCACTTACATCTGTTGTAGTTGTATTTCCATCTGTTGTCGTAGTGGCAGTTGCATCTACCGATGCCGTCTTAGTTGAATCACCTCCACCACCACAAGCGGTAAAAAGTGTAAGCCCTAGAGCAAGAAAGGTTGTCTCTATCATTTTTTTGTGTAAAGTTTTCATCGTTTTTCCTTTTGTTGATATAAGAGCATCATAACATCAAGAAATCATTTATCCGTTCTGTTTAGGTGTGATATAATCTCACTATAAAGGTACACACTATGATAGATAAAATTTTTCACTCTTTCGAAGGGAAAAACCACAAAGAAGTCATGCTTAGGTATATCTACATTACTATCATGGCTATACTCATTCTCTCTATAAGCATCAATATATTGAGACAATACTACGTCACGCTTGACATCACCATCATCATGTTTATACTCTTTGCCATAGGTTTTTACTTTTATCAAAAATCTACGTCAGACAGGAGAGTAGATGTTTATGTAACCTTTCTCATACTCATTTCAGAACTTGTGCTTGCTGGCATCATACTCAAAGAGGAGTTTTTACATTATACGACTGTGTTTCCCCTGCTTATCACTTTTGCTATTTTTTATTTCTATAGTCTTAAGATGGCACTGTTCGCTACAGGACTGCATTTGCTCTATTGGATGGGTATTCATACTTATGGGTACATACACTACCCCCAACACCCCATACTCCACAATATAACTGCCATTATGGGACTGGTTATCTCATATACCTTTATGACAATGTTTGGGTTTTCGTATTATGTCTCTACCTATATCTATCAAAAACAACTAGAAAAAGCCAACTTGCAAAAAGAAGTACTTTTAAAAGAGATACACCACAGGGTCAAAAATAACCTAAACATCATCGCGTCCATACTGGGTTTGGAAAAGTTTGAAAGTAACTCTGCAGAAGTGCATAAGCTTATCTCCCAAAACAAACTTCGCATAGAGTCCATCGCTATGGTACATGAGATACTCTACCAAAGTACGGAGTTTGAAAACATCTCGTTTAAGTCCTACTTGACGAAACTCTCTACGCACATTTTGCATACTGAGTCCAATGAGGGAGACATAGCGTTAAGCCTAGACATTGTTCCTCTCAATCTTGACATAGAGTCCATGATGCAGTTTGGTATCATCATCAATGAACTCATCACAAACTCCATAAAGTACGCCTTTCCTAACAAAAAAGGTAAAATCGACATTACCTTGCAAAAACATGAGCATCACTATAAGCTCGTGTATGAAGATGATGGTGTAGGACTAAAAAACAACAAGAGTGGATTTGGTCAAAACCTTATCAAAATCTCAGTGCAGCAACTAGAAGGTACACTGAAGATGACAAATAAAAATGGACTAAAGTATGAAATAGTATTTCAAAAGGATATCTCATGAAAGTACTCATCGTCGAAGATGAACTCATCCCTGCAAACTATCTGAAAAAAGTACTTGAAAGTGCTGGTTATGAAGTTTTACCCATCGTAGACAGAGGACAAAATGCCATTGCCATGGCAAGACAAGAAAAACCACATATCATACTCATGGATGTTATGCTAAAAGACCACGTAAGCGGGTGTGATGCTGCCTTGGCTATAAGCATAGAAAATCCAAATATACTCATAGTATTTCTCACCGCATACTCAGACCAAGAGATGATAGACTTCGCAGTAGAGTCAAAAGCATTTGGGTACTTACTCAAACCCTACAGAGACAAAGAGATACTCGCTACGCTAGCTCTTGCAAAAGCACAACTGTCAAAACCAACTGCTAAAGAAAAAAGTGCCGTTCAAGATGAAACACATATAACTTTGGTAGATGGATACTACTATGACACAGATACCCAAACACTCTTTTGCAAAACAAAAGAAGTTTGCTGTGGCCCTAAATCATTAGAACTTATCACACTATTATGTGAGCATAAAAATACTACGGTAAAAATAGAAACTATTTTAGAAGAACTGTGGGAGTCACAAAAGTCTCAACAAACATTGCGTTCACTCATTCATCGTATACGAGAAAACACCTCACAAAACCTTATAGTCAATGTCAATAAATTAGGGTATAAGATAGGGTTGAAAAACTAGAAGTCCCCTTTTATACTATTAGTTTCTGCTTTGTCAAAGATGTTTTGTGCATGAGGCATATAGACGTTTTGCTCATCAAAAACCACAAAGGGAGGTAACACTTTAGTCATAGACTTGGAGTTGTTACGTGCTGCTATCATAACTAGTTTTGATTCTCTATCTATTTTAGAGTGTACAAACTGTATCTGCTCAGGGTTGATACCCGTTTTTTTAAGATGATACAAAAGCAAGTCAATTTGCTTTGCATCATAACAAAATATGAACCAACCTTTGGGTTTTAAAAATGTTTTGACACGTTGCACAAAGTGTTCTATGGGAAGGTGCTGTGCATACCTCGCTATGTTGAGATGTGTGTGTTCACTTTGTTGGACATTTTCATCGTAAAAGGGAGGGTTAGATATGATGTAGTCATAACGCTCTTGGGTACTAAACGCTGTAAAGTCACCCAAATAACTCTGAGCCTCTAAAGCATTCAACATATAGTTATGCTTTGCATAGTTTAGCATCACTTCTTGCTTGTCTATAATACTTGTTTCAAGACTAAAATCACGGCTCAACAACAAAGAAATGATACCTACCCCACACCCTACATCTAGTAACTTACCTTTAGGTTTAAATGATGAGATAAAGTCATAAAGAAAAATAGAGTCACTGTTATAGCAGTACCCCGATGTAGGTTGATAGAGAAACACAGTAATGCCTTGTTACGTTTTGATAATTTTACAATAATGTTGGTATGGTTTGGCTAACGCTACATTCAACTTTAGACATTATTGGGATGCTCATTAGCCTTATGAAACCAATACGTTGATCTTTCAAGATTCTTTGGTACATCTAACCCTCTGTAGTAGGCTAAAACTAACTCATATTGTGCATCAAGGTCATTGTCTTTAGCTCTTTTACGTAAACTACATATATCAATCTTCTTATTATCTTTTAAGAAATTAAACATTTATATTCCTTATCATTCTATTTTAGGCATTATAAAGAATAGGAGAAAATAAGATAAGTGCATTATAGAAAATAAAAATATATCAAGATGACTAGTATATACAGATATCAAATAGGTGTTCTATAAAAATTAAGATTTGTTTTATGAGGTTTTTAATTAAGTCTATAAATTTATTTGCATGTATATATGTATACTATTACCGCACTAAGTAAATAATTATTTTTTATCATTGTATCAGAGAGTCAAGAATCAAGCAAATTAGACCAAAATATACAAGTTTTATAGAAGATATAAAAAATATGTGTTATTAAAAAGATATATTGTCCAAAGTAAGATATAATTTTTAAACTCGTTTAGAATGGAACATTATGGTAATCATAGGCATAGGAAACGTACTACAAAAAGATGATGGACTAGGTGTCTATGCAGCTAGTTATTTGAATGACAATTATACCTTTTCCAAAAGTATAGACATCATTAATGGTGGTGTTGAGGGGATTCATCTTCTTAATGTGCTTGAGGAAAATAGCCATGTCGTTGTACTTGACTGTCTACAGCTAAATGATGAGCCTGCTTCCATCTACGCCATACCTGCACAAGAAATCTCTGGGTATGGACTCAACAACGGTGGGGCTCATGAGATAGGTATATTACAATGTATGGATATGATGGAACTACAAGGTAAAGAGGTACCTGAAGCTATAGTTATAGGTATAGTACCAGGGGAAGTTACCTTTGAATTTGGGTTAAGTCCAGAACTTATTGAAGCGTTTGATGGGTACATCTCTGTGGTACTGCAATACCTTGCAAAAGAAGGTATAGAACATACTAAAAAGGAAGAAGTTACTTCCTTACAAAAAATCATGGACAGAGCTAAAGACCCATCTGGAGTGATGATTGGGTAAGCTTACATCTTCATAGCAGATGTTTCCCAGCCATCATATTGAGCATGATGAGACTCTGCAACATCTATGAGGTTTAAAGTAAGTTCATCTACATCATGGTAAAAAGCTTTATCTATACGGTAAAACTCTAAACCTTTTACCCCGTCTTCATTGACTATGTCTTTTCCAATTTTAAAATCCATTTCTTCTAATACTTTAATAAGCTCTTCTTTTTTATTTTCACTTTGAAAATAAAGTTTATGTTCTATAAGCCGTTCTAAGTGAAGGTTATCACCTTGTTCTTTTAGGTTATCACATA
>Ga0256840_1002729_pt1 | contig 15205 bp, 16 predicted proteins | sample 355202metaG_FD_185969 | JGI IMG/M metagenome (GOLD analysis project Ga0256840, IMG submission 185969) | Hydrothermal vent microbial communities from Mid Atlantic Ridge, Atlantic Ocean - 355-202 | ecosystem: Environmental > Aquatic > Marine > Hydrothermal vents | place: Atlantic Ocean: Mid... | reverse complement strand
GGAAGTCAAGCCTCCCATCGCCGATAATACTGCAGGCTACGTCTGTGGAAATGTAGGTCGCTGCCACTTTGAGTTATAACCTTTCCTTCTTTATCCCCTTTTTTATCTTTACTCTTAACTTTAATCTACAATTATTTATATTATTTCTTATTTTATACTGTTACTTTTTGTTATAAAAAATTATTTGTCAATATTCTTTCTTTTTATCATGAAAATTAATGATAATTTAATAAATAATGCATATAATTCACTTATAAAAGGTAGCTACCATAAACATTCTAATGGAACAAGTTTTACGCCTTGTCCAAATTTGTAAATTTCTTTTTATGTTCTCTTAGCTTGGGCTACCTTTTCTTCCTTTTATTTAAAAACCTAATCAAACGTACTTTACGATAAAATGTTATCAATTAATTATCTAGGAAATATCTATGTCTACAAAAATTGCCTCAGCACGTATCTCTACCAAGAGTTCTCAACTACTACAAGATCTTAACAATTCATTGCCTTTTGATAAGGTGCTTTACCGTGAAGATATAGAGGGGTCACGTGCACATGCATATATGCTTTGTGAACAAGGTATTATCAATAAAGAAGACTATGAACAGATAGAAGCTGGTTTATATGAGATACTTGGGGAAGTGGAGTCTGGTGCATTTATGTTAGATGGTGATGATGAAGATATTCATATGGCTATAGAAGGAAGATTGACACAGAAGGTAGGTGATGCGGGTAAACGTCTGCATACAGCACGTAGCCGTAATGACCAAGTGGCATTGGACTTTAGACTCTATGTACAGAATAATACCAAAGCCATTGCCGAGCTTCTTTTAGAAAACATAGAGACTTTAGTAAAAGTAGCAGAAGCCAATGCTGAAACGATGCTTCCTGGTATGACACACCTGCAGCATGCACAGCCGATAAACTTCGGATATCACATGATGGCATATGCAAGTATGTTTAAACGCGATTATGAGCGTTTTATGAGCGCTTATGAGCGTAATAATTATTCTCCCATAGGTTGTGCTGCCTTGGCTGGTACACCACACCCCATAGACAGACAGATGACTTCTGACAAATTAGGTTTTAATGCTCCCACACTCAACTGTCTTGATACGGTGAGTGACCGTGACTTTGCGTTGGAAATACTCTTTAACATCAGTACGATGATGATGCATATGAGTCGTTTGAGTGAAGAGCTTATTTTGTGGTCTGCTGCTGAGTTTAAGTGGGTGACACTGAGTGATAGACATGCAACAGGAAGCTCCATCATGCCACAAAAGAAAAATCCTGACATTCCAGAGTTACTGCGTGGTAAGACTGGACGTGTCAATGGTAACCTTGTGGCATTACTAACTGTGATGAAGGGGCTACCACTTGCGTACAACAAAGATATGCAAGAGGACAAAGAGGGAGTCTTCGACTCTGTACGTACTGCAACACTTAGTTTAGAAGTACTAGAAGAGATGATAGCTGATATGACTGTAAACAAACATGCAATGGAAGCTGCATGTATGGTAGGACACTTGAGTGCCACAGATTTAGCAGACTACCTCGTAAAAGAGCAGGGCTTGCCATTCCGTGATGCGTACCACATTACTGGAAATGTAGTGAATTTAGCAGAAGAGAAAGGTTTAGACATTTCTGAGCTTGGTTTGGCTGACTTACAGAGTATAGATGCACGTATAGGTGAGGGTGTGGTAGCTCTACTAGATAACCGTGCATCTATGAATGCGAGAATGTCTGAGGGTGGCACGGCTACTGTTAGGACGTTGGAGCAGGTGGAGAGTTTGAAGGGTTGGCTAAGTAAGCAAAAGTAGGTATAATATTTCATAAAAGGATTCTTTTTGCCAACTTTATTGAATTGTAATGGATTTAAATTCTTTTTTTATGCTAATGAACATGAACCTATGCATATTCATGTGATGAATAGTGATGGTTTTGCTAAAATAGAGTTAGAGAATTTACATGTCGTTCAAAACTACATGAAACCAAAAGATTTGAAATTTGCATTGAAAATGACTAAAGAACATAAAGAAGAGTTTGAAAGGATATGGAATGAGTGGTTTAATTAAAGGTACGGAAGTACATTTTGATGATAATTATTTACATGTGAAGCTTGATGATGGTAGGATTATCTCAACGCCTATATCTTGGTATAAGCCTTTGGAGTCTGCTACATTAGCTGAATTGAAAAATTATCATTTTATTTGTATGAATACGGGTATTGAATGGGAAGCATTGGATTATCATCTCAATATTGAAAATATGTTGCTTAATTCTGAAGAACAAGTGGCGTAGATATTGAAACAAAAAAAGGAATTCAATGATGTTGCAAGATGTAGATAAAAAACTTATTGTAAATACTTTAGCAACGCATATAGATGACCTTCAAGCAGTGTATATTTTCGGTAGTCAGAATGATGGTACTGCTATGGGTAAAAGTGATGTAGATATTGCTTATTTGTCTAAAAAAGAACTTTCCAATGTAGAGCGTTGGGATGTCTCTCAAAAGTTGGCATCTTTACTCTCTAAAGATGTAGATTTGATAGAGCTTTCTACTACCAATACGATTTTTCGTTATCAGATACTCTCTAAAGGTAGTCGTATTTATGGTGAGGGGTATAAGGTGGAGAATTTTGAGACTTTGGCGTATAGTTTTTATTTGCGTTTTCAAGAAGAACGTCAACCTATAGTGGACGAGATAATGAAAAATAAATCTATTTTGGGTACTGTTCATGCCTGATGTTGTGTTAAACAAAATTCAGACTATCGAGAGATGTTTGAAACGCATACGTGAAGAGTATGTAGGTTATGAAGATAGTTTTGAAGAGAACTATACTAAACAGGACTCTGTAATACTCAATCTTGAACGTGCTTCACAAGCGACTATCGATATTGCTACGCATATAGTAAAAACTAGAAACCTTGGACTTCCCAATACTAGCAGGGAACTTTTTACGATGCTTTTAGATGATGGAATTATCAGTAAAAATATTTGTAAAGAGATGCAAGGGATGGTTGGGTTTAGAAATATCGCTGTACATGACTATCAGAATTTGAATATTGAGATAGTTGTGGCTATTGTGCAGAAGCATCTTGGGGATTTTGAAGGGTATATAAAAGAGATTTTTAAGGGGTATTTGGATGTGTGATGTTGTGATGAATGAGAAAATATTTGAGGGTGGTACTACTACTGTGAGAACTTTGGAGCAGGTAGAGAGCTTGAAGTTATGGTTAGGACAGATACATGGATAAAGGAAAAGCTATAACATATAGCCTGTTGGCACATATTAGAAATAATGCATCATTAATAGATGGACCTTTAGATATATTTGTTCCACTTATTAAAAGAGCCATTTCAAAAATGAATAACGATAAAATTTTTAGCGGAGAAAATATTAGTGAAATAAATGAATATTTAAAAAAACTTTATTCTATTGATTTCCCAATACCAGTATTGCGGTCTATCTTAGATGTAATAGTTGCAGAAATTCGTGAAAGTAACCAAGGAGCCTTTTTCCTGCATGATGATAATTCATTTTCTATAGCAAATTATACTTTTACTGAATTTGATGAAACAGTAAGAAAAAGAAATTTAGAAGTAGAGAAATTAGAAGAACTATTCCAAGATTTTTGTGGAAATTCTGAATTAAAAATTGAAGATAGTTCATCAATATTTAGATTTTTGGAAAAAAATAAATTATCCTTAGGAAAACATTTATCAAATACAGAACCAACAAATGGGCATGATTATACAATTGAAGCTCAATTCATTAATTATTTTAAAGATATACCTGCAGTATATGAATTATTAAAAAATTTGTATTTAGGCTCTCTCCTTTCCGAATATATTGAATATTCTCCAACTGATTTAAATATGAGCGTAGAACTTCTTTTGGATACAAATTTTATTATTAGTTTAATTGATTTAAATACAGTAGAATCCACTCGTACCTGTAATACATTAATTGAAATTGTGAAAAAACAAGGATACAGCTTAACAATATTACCAGAGACAATAAATGAAATAAAATCTCTTTTACAAAGAAAAGCTGAAAATCTTAATAAAACATTTATGGTAAAAAAAATATATGCAGAAGATATATATAATGCTTGTGATAGAAGAAGTTTAACTAAGATTGATTTAGAAAGAATTATTGACAATATAGAAACTATAATAACAGACTATGGGATTATTAAGGTTACTAATATAGATAAAATTATTGAAGAAGCATTAAAAAGTGATGATTATCAATACTATAAAGAAAAAAGAACTAGTGAAATATCTGCTAGACATGATGCGATAGCTTTATACTATATAAAAAATAAAAGAGGTGTGGGAAGAGTCCAAAGTTTTTCGGATGTGAATTGTTGGTTTGTAAACAATGCCATAACTCGTGGTTACTCTAGGAATTCATATCAAAAATCATATCAACCCGAAATTATAAAAGCTGATGATTTATTAAGTATTTTATGGTTAAGTAACCCTCAAGTTAGTAACTTAATTCCATCAGATAAAATAGCTGATATTGGTTTATCCTCACTGGTATCTTTAACGTTTTCTGAGTCCTTACCTAAAACATCAATTATTAAAGAATTTGAAGATAATATTCAAAAGTACGGAAGAGATAACATTACATCACAAGACATTATACGAGTAGCAACAAGGATTGCAGATAAACAACTCACAAATGTTGAAGAACTCAACCAATTGGCAAATGAAAATCAAGAGAAATTTGTACAAAAATTAGAAGAAGAATCGCAAAAACAATTAGAGATAGAAACAAAAAGAATTGAATCTTTGGCTAAAATAATTGAGAAATTTGAATCCGAATTAGATGATATTGAAAATATAAAGAAATCAGAAGAAGAGAAGAGTGGTACAATAGATATTTTGAAAGAAGAAAATAGTAAGCTAAGAATGGAAATTGAAGAAAGAGATAAAAATGCTAAAAAGAAAATAATTGATAATAAACTCAATATATGGAAACGTAATTCTAGACTTATTTTCTTAGTGATTTTTGGTATTTCAATAATAGGTATGTCGTATATTATTCTATATCAACCAGTTCTTTTAGAAAAAAAATACATGACATTTGCTGTCATGCCATTTTTTACTTTATGCATAGGATATTCATTAAAATTAGCTTATGATAGAAATTTAAATCATAGTAATATATCAAATTATAAAAAAACATTAGAATAGATAGCTTATATAATATTATAGATTATAGCATATTTATAGCCTGTAATATAAATACTTGTTATACCTTCAAAATCTCCTCAAAACTCTTATACCCATTCACACACACCATATGCCCATCTTCATCTATCTTGACGGTAGAGGGGAAGGCATTGGCTCCCATGGAACGGGCTTTGGCGAAGTCGTGATGCATGAGGAGTTCGGCTCTATCGCTGTGGTAGAAGTCTAAAAATCTGTTTTTGTCTTGGGCAACATAGGAGACGAGTATTTTTATGTCGGTGATATCTGTACCTTGGGTATAAAAAGCTTTTTGTATCTTGCCAAAGTAGCTAAAGGCTGCATCTTCTCCCCAAAGTTCGCGTACGGTGATGACCGCTTTGCAGGCTGGGTAGGTGTTGTAGTCGAAGGCTGTACGGTTTAGGAGTTTTGGAGAAAAGGGTTGTTCTGTGGTTTGGGTGACGGCATCCCAGTTTTGTTTGAGATAGGCTTTACTTTGGGTGTTCCACTCCATCTCTCCTGTAGTACGTAAGCCACCCATGACAAGGGCAAAAGTGTATGTGTCTGTATGGCCGTTTTGTAAGGCTTCAATGACAGGGTGAAAACCCCAGCACCATGAGCACATAGGGTCAAGTACGAAAATGAGTTGGGTCATGGCTTGCCTTTTAAAGTGAATAGTGTATTATGATATGTGTATAATAGTATAAAAAATTAAAAGGTTAAGTGATGAATGTATCGGTAGAGTATTTGGGTGAGAAGAAGTTTAAGGCAAACACGATTAAGTCTAGTTATATTTTAGACTGTAAAGAGATAACACCTGTGGAGTATTTTGTGACAGGGATTATAGGCTGTACGGGGATAGACCTTGTGATGATGGCTGAAAAAGATGGCTATGTGGTGAGCAACTACAAGGTGAGTGCAGAGATAGAGCGTCAGATGGAAGTACCTATGAAATTGGCTTCTATGCACATTATCTATGCATTTGATGGTTCATTTGATGTTGTGAAGGCGAAGCGTTATATATTGGCTTCTTTGGAGAGCTACTGTACGACGGTGAATTCTGTAAGAGATTCAGTAAAAATCACGTATACCATTGTACATAATGGTGTGAAGATTGCTAATAAAGAGAGTATAGCCTCAGGTGAAGGAACTGAGATAGAAGATGGATTTGGGGCTGCTTGTGGTTCGTAGCTAATCTGGTTAGTTGTATCAAAAGAAACATATAACTTTCTGCTATAATTCCAAAAAATATTAGAATGATGGAAACCTATTATGATACAACTTACCAATCTCTGCAAAAGCTTCGGGGGACAAACCCTTTTTAATGATGTAAACTTTAAGATGCAACCCCAACAAAAAATAGGTTTTGTAGGGCGTAACGGTTCAGGGAAATCTACGCTTTTTAAGATGATATTGGGTGAAGAGAGTCATGACAGTGGGTCTATTAGTATTCCTAAAAACTACCGCATAGGTACGTTAAAGCAACATCTTGTTTTTACAGAGCCTACGGTACGTGAAGAGTGTGCCTTGGTTTTGCCAGAAGATGAGCAGTGGAACTTTTATAAGATAGAAAAATTGCTTTTTGGGCTTGGGTTTTCTGAAGCTGATTTAGACAAAGACCCTTTGAGCTTTTCTGGAGGGTATCAGATACGTATTAACCTTGTGAAATTATTGGCAACCGAACCCAATATGTTACTACTTGATGAGCCTACAAACTACCTAGATATCATCTCTCTGCGTTGGTTGCGTGGGTTTATCAAAGAGTTTGATGGTGAAGTGATACTCATCACGCACGATAGAGACTTTATGGACTCAGTGACGACACATACGATGGGGGTACAGCGTAAAGGGCTACATCTTGTAAGTGGGGATAGCTATAAGTACTATGGTACGTTAGAGCTTGCTGATGAAACTTACGAGAAGACCAAAGCCAACCAAGACAAAAAACGTAAAGAGCTAGAAGAGTTCGTGGCACGTAACAAAGCTAGAGCTTCTACAGCAGCCCTCGCACAGTCTAAACAAAAAGAGCTAGACAAGATGGAAGAGATGGAGGACTTGGCAACAGATACGAACCTCTCTTTTAACTTTAACTACAAAGAAACACCTTCTAAAATACTCTTTCGTGCCAATGAACTGGGCTTTGGGTATAACGCAGATGAACCACTGTTTCAAAACATCACTTTTGCGATGGAAAAAGGCAAGCGTATTGCTATTATCGGTAAAAATGGTAAAGGTAAATCTACTTTGCTTAACTATATCGCAGGGGAACTGGAGCATCAGCAAGGAAGCTTAGAGTTCCACCCTTCTACAGTGTTTGCACACTTTGGACAGACCAATATAGAAAGGCTCAATACCAAAGTGACTATCGTAGAAGAGATAGCTTCTATGTCTAAAGAGGTAGGCATACCCCAAGCGCGTAACATCGCAGGGCGTATGATGTTCTCTGGTGAGCTAGGAGATAAGAAGATAGAGGTACTCTCTGGTGGAGAGCGTAGCCGTGTGATGCTAGGAAAGATTATCGCTACACCTGCAAACCTACTTTTCCTTGATGAGCCTACCAACCACCTCGACATGCAGTCCATAGATGCACTGGCTGACGCGATAGATGCTTTTGAGGGTTCACTCATTATGGTCACGCACTCGGAGATGCTTTTGCATAGACTTGCAGATGCACTCATCATCTTTCATAAGGGTGGGGCAGAGTATTTTGATGGCACGTACGTAGACTTTTTAGAGAAGATAGGCTGGGAAGAGGAAGAGGGTAATGTAAAGCCTAAAAAGAAAAAGCCAAAGATAGACTACAAAGAGCGCAAGAAACTACGTAAAGCAGTCACCAAAGAACGCAATGAAGAGCGTAAGCCTTATACCAAAGAGATAAAAGAGTGTGAAGAGAAGATAGAGAAGCTTGAGGCTGAGATGGCTGTGAAAAATGAGGCGTTAACTGAGGCATCTAACAAGGGTGATAATGATGCCATTATGGAAATGTCCAAAGAGGTGGGGCTTTTGCAACAAGAAATAGATGCTTTGTTTGAGAGGCTGGAGATTGCTTCGGAAGCAGATGAGGAGATTGTGGCTCGATTTGAAGAGAAGTTGCAGGAAATTGATGCGTAGGTGTGACCATGTCACACGTCAAGATGGCATTTAGCTAGAATTTGAAATTTAACTTAGCAATAAAATTCTATCTGAGATTCGACGTGCGACATGGTCGCACCTACGGGGTTAATTTTATCCTTCTTCATTGTATTTAGGAGCGATGTTATCGCCCCCATCAATTGAGGTTTCTATATCACATTTCATTGGTAGCGTTAAAGCATTTGTAGTGTTTGTTCCATTATTATCGTGAGGAATAACTTTTATTTTTTCTAGTTTAAAAGTATTTTGTTTGTTTTGAGGAGGTACTGGCTTCCCCTTGTGTCTGTATGTAATTTTCTTTTCTTGAGAGTTCTTTATGATTAGAGGAACTTGAGTTGCATTATTGTCCGCGGCAACCCAACTACTTGCACTTAGTGCTACAGCCACAGTAGTAACTTTCTTAAAAGAGATACATAAGTCTTTTGTTTTTTCTTGTAAAGTTTGAAACTCAGATTTAGCCATACGTGAAACATCATAAACTTTTTTCTCACAGTTATCACAATGGTATCCACCCTCAACTGGGGTAAGTTCATCCATATTTAAGGGGCAGATGAATGAGAAGTCTTTGGGTGTAAGGTCTAGTTTTTCTGTGTTATTTGGCATCAGCATAACACCTTACAAACTCTTATGATTATCCTCATGCGAATGATCCCAAGCTATCTTCCCTCCCCCTAACATATGAAAATGCAAGTGTCCTACCTCTTGTCCTCCATCTTCTCCATTGTTGGTGATGAGTCTATATCCTGACTGGTCTACACCTATCTTAGTAGCTACCTCTTGGATAAAAGAGGTCATGCCTGCCATGGTCTCAGGGCTGACATCTTGAAAGCAGTCTACATGCTGTTTAGGAATGATGAGTACATGGATGGGTGCTTTGGGGTAGAGGTCGTGGAAGGCTAGGAAGTTATCGTTTTCGTGTACTGTGTTGTTGGGGATTTCTTTGTTTACTATTTTACAAAATATGCACATGATATTGTCCTTTTTTCTTAATTATATCAAAATAATGTAGGTGCGACCATGTCACACGACAAAAGAAAACCTAAACAAGCAAAAAATAGAAATTTCCGCACAATTTGAGTGAGATTAGACGTGCGACATGGTCGCACCTACACGGCTTTAATCAGAGATGTGTATGCAATAAATCACCTTATTAGTAACTTTTAGCTAAAATCACGAGTAATATTACAGTCGTATAGAGGTTTTATGAAAGAATTAGAAGAGAAGATACTCAACGCTGAGAGTCTTGAAACATTAGAAAAAGTACGTGTAGAGCTTTTTGGTAAGAAGGGTGTTTTAGCAGCTGAGTTTGCTAAGATGAAAGATGTCCCTGGTCCAGAGAAAAAAGCCTTTGCACAGGGGCTCAATGAAAACAAAGCAGCACTACAAGCAAGCTTTGATGCACGTTATGAAGCACTTAAGGCTGAAGAGATAGAGAGGGTGCTGAAGTCTGAAGCGATAGATGTATCGCTCTATGGGACGTTGGCACAAAAGGGTGCATTGCATCCTGTGATGGAGACGATGGATAAGATTATCGACTATTTTGTGGCACTCAACTTTGCTGTAGAGTCTGGCCCTATGGTGGAAGATGACTTTCATAACTTTGAAGCGTTGAATCTACCTAAGTACCACCCTGCACGTGATATGCAAGATACCTTTTACTTTAAAGATGGTGGATTACTAAGAACCCATACGTCACCAGTACAAATACGTACAATGCTAGAGACCAAGCCTCCTATACGCATGATAGCTCCGGGTACAGTCTTTAGACGTGACTTTGATGTGACGCATACACCAATGTTTCACCAAGTAGAGGGACTCGTAGTAGACGAAAAAGGCAAAGTAAGTTTTGCAAACTTGAAGTCTATTTTGACTGACTTCTTACAGTATATGTTTGGAGATGTTGAAGTACGTTTTAGACCAAGTTTCTTCCCGTTTACCGAACCATCTGCTGAGGTAGATATCAGCTGTATCTTCTGTGAGGGTGAAGGATGTCGTATCTGTTCTCATACAGGTTGGCTAGAAGTACTGGGTTGTGGGATAGTAGATCCGAATGTTTTCAAGGCAGTAGGCTATGAAGATGTGAGTGGATATGCCTTTGGTTTAGGGGTAGAGCGTTTTGCAATGTTGATGCATAAGATACCAGATTTGAGATCTCTGTTTGAGGGAGATATAAGACTATTGGAGCAATTTAGATGATAATTACAAGATCTTGGTTACAAGAATTTATAGACCTTAGTGATGTTTCTAACGAGAAGCTCTATGAGACGTTTAATAGCATTGGGCTTGAGGTGGACAGTATCAATGAGATTACTATCGCTGAGAAAGTCGTGGTAGGTAAAATCCTATCAGTAGAAAAACACCCTGATGCTGACAAGCTTAATGTGTGTCAGATAGATGTGGGTTCAGGTACAAGACAAATAGTCTGTGGTGCAGCAAACGTGATAGATGCTGAGTATGTAGCTGTGGCTACCATAGGTGCAGTACTGCCAGGAAACTTTGAAATTAAACATGCCAAACTTCGTGGTGTCGAGTCTGAGGGGATGGTGTGTGCATCTTCTGAACTTGGGCTACCTGAGATGGGTAAAGGGATTATGATACTGGATTCAAGCATCGGTGAGCTTGAAGTAGGACGTGAATTTGGTTCGTATGAAAAAGTAGCAGATACGATTATAGAACTTGAACTTACGGCTAACCGTGGTGATTGTTTGAGCGTCTATGGTGTGGCAAGAGACTTGTCTTCGGCACTTGATATCGAGATGAAACCTTTTGAATATAAGCAAGCTGAGAAGATGAAGCTTGGCATCGCAAGAGAAGCAGAGCTACATACAGAAGGTGAAATGGATGCTGACCTTTATTATAAATTGGCATCGGTAGAAACATTGGATGCTAGTTTTCTTATAGACTTGCGTTTAGCGATGGTAGCTGTGGATGCTGAGGGTAAACTGGCTGCATTCTTAGCGTATGCTACTCATGCAACCGGTGTTGTGTTGCGTGCCTATGACAGTCAGGCTTTCCGTAATGACGAAAACAAAGTAGTAGTCTCTCCTAGAGCCAAGGCTAAAGGTATTACAGAGGTACTTGCCAATGGCAAAGTAGCATCGACTGTTGGCGTAAATCAAAATGATGAGATAAAAGCAAACGATGAGACAAAACAACTTCTTATAGAGGCAAGTTATATCCATCCAGATACTTTAGTGGAAGCGGTAGCAAATACCTCACTGAAAACGGATGATTTGTATTATAAAACGTCACGTGGTTCCAACCCTGAACTCTCCTTTGGTCTTTCGATGTTGGCTTTACTGATGGATACCTATGCAGATATTTCATGCTATGAAGGTTCACTCAACGTCTCTGTTGAGAGAGAAAATGAAACAGTGGTTGTAGATGCTACAGAAATATCATCTATTGTAGGGATGGAGATAGAACTTTCTAAAATAGTCACTATTTTACAAAAGCTAGGATTTGAAATCTCTAAAATGTCAGAACATACGGTAGCTGTAGTAGTACCACTCTTTAGACATGACATCAAACATATTCAAGATGTGGCAGAAGAGATAGTGCGTATTGTAGGTATTAATAACATTGAAGCAAAGCCATTTGTATTTGCAGAGAAGCCACGCCTTAATGATGTCACCGCACGCTATAAAGCAAAAAAAGGGTTTAAAAATCGTGCAGTAGGTGTAGGCTACTTTGAAAATGTTTCTTATGTATTTTCAGACAAAATACTTTTAGAAAAATATGGTTTTGCCGTGACAGAAGATGCCTTAGCATTGGCAAACCCTATCGCTGAAGAGCTCAATACATTGAGAAGTACACTGTTGGTCAATTTATTGGCTGCGGTGAAACGTAATGTATCTTATACCAAGAAGTCTATACCTCTTTTTGAAATAGGTGCTCTTTTTGGAAGTAAGAGAGAACAGAGTGAAGTGATTTCTTTTGTCTTCTCTGGTCAGTGCGAAGGTGAAAACGTAAGAAATGCAGGGAAACCTAGCATGATAGACTTTGCTGCCTTTACACAGAAGGTTGGTGCGGTGATTGGTGCATTTGAATTAGAACCATGTACCTACAAAAATGGCTTGTTACATCCTTATCAGTCGGCAAATGTGATTGTAGATGGCAAAGTGTGTGGATTCATTTCTAAGCTTCATCCTACGGTGCAGGAAGCATATGGTATTCCTGTGACCTTCATTGCGGAGATTGATTTTGATGCTTTATTACCTACACATATCAATGCAGTGGCGATTTCCAAATTCCAAGGGGTCTATAAAGACCTCTCTGTAGTCATTGACAAGTCAATGGGATATTATGAAGTCGCAAAAGTGCTGAATAATTTGGATGAACCTATGTTAAAAGATGTCTATCCTGTCGATATTTATGAAGATGAGAAGTTGGGAGATAAAAAATCTCTTACTGTACGTTTCTTTATACAGTCAATGGAAAAAACACTTGAAGATGCTGATATAGAGTCTGTGATGTCTGAGATTATGTCTGCACTTGAGACAGAATGTAAAGCAGAATTGAGATAAATATGAAAATACAGTTAGCTTCTTCTTATGGTTTTTGTTTTGGTGTGAAACGTGCTATCGAAATAGCTGAAGAGCACAGAGGTTCTAAGACCTACGGGCCACTTATTCATAACAAAGATGAGATTAATCGTCTAAAAGAGGGTTTTAATATAGGATTGGCAGAAAAGTTTGAAGATGTGAATGTTGATGACTCTGTAGTGATTCGTACCCATGGTATTCCTAAAAATGAATTGGCTAAGCTGAAAGCACAAGACAATGAGATTATCGATGCGACTTGCCCCTATGTAACGACACCGCAAAACATCGTGGCTAAGATGAGTGAGGATGGGTACAGTATCGTCATCTTTGGTGATGCTGATCATCCTGAAATTAAAGGAGTTGTCTCTTATGCGACTTATCCTGATGATGCGTTTATTGTTTTAGAACCAGAAGAACTCGAAGAACTTCCTTTGCGTGGTAAAGTAGCGGTGGTATCACAAACTACCAAGAAGCCTGAAGACTTTGCCAAGATTGTGACTGCACTGATGTTGACACGTAAAGAGATACGTGTATTTAACACGATTTGTAATGCAACCTTTGAAAACCAAGATGCTGCCGCAGACCTTGCTAAAGAAGCAGATGTGATGATAGTCATAGGTGGGAAACACTCTTCCAATACCAAACAATTGCACAGTATTTGTAAACGTGATTGTGACGATAGCTACCTTATAGAAAATTGTGATGAACTTGATGCTTCATGGTTTGATGGTAAGAAACTTTGTGGTATCTCAGCAGGTGCTTCTACACCTGACTGGGTGGTGCAAAATGTGATTGACAAAATCCAAGAAATGGTCAAAGTAGAAGCCTAAGGTATGAACTCTTTAACATTAAAACCCATTCAAAAAATAGAGGGTGAAATCAATTTACCTGGGTCTAAAAGCCTTTCCAATAGAGCTTTGCTGTTGGCAGCTTTGGCTGAAGGCACTACAACCATTAGTAACCTGTTGGAGAGTGACGATACACGGCATATGCTCAATGCTTTAAAACAATTGGGTATCAACTATACACTCTCTAAAGACAAAACAACATGTACGATAGTAGGAAATGCTGGAGCAATTTCTTCTAAACAAGCTCAAGAACTCTTTCTAGGCAATGCAGGTACTGCCATGCGTCCTTTGTGTGCGGCTTTATGTTTAGGTGAAGGTAGCTATACCTTAACAGGTGAGCCTCGTATGAAAGAGAGACCTATTGGGCATTTGGTAGATGCTTTGCGTCAAGCAGGTGCAAACATAAGGTATTTGGAAAATGATGGATATCCACCACTTCGTATAGAAGCCAATGGTCTACAAGGTGGCGAAGTAAGTATAGATGGTGCTATTTCAAGTCAATTTTTAACGGCATTGCTTATGGCAGCCCCTTTGGCAAAAAATGATATGCATATTACGATTATAGGTGAATTGGTTTCTAAACCTTATATTGACATCACGCTAGATATTATGCAACGCTTTGGTGTGCAAGTAGTCAATAATGACTACAAAACCTTTACGATTAAAGCAGGACAATCGTATAAAGCAGTAAAGCGTTTTATGGTAGAGGGCGATGCCTCTTCGGCTTCTTATTTTTTAGCGGCGGCTGCCATCAAAGGTGGTACGGTAAAAGTTACAGGCATAGGCAGAAACAGTATACAAGGTGATGTGGCTTTTGTCGATGTTTTGGAGCAAATGGGTGCTAGGGTAGAGTGGGGTGAAACCTATGTGTCTGTCACAAGAGACGCACTTCGAGCTATTGATATGGACTTTAACCATATCCCAGATGCAGCGATGACCATCGCTACCACAGCTCTTTTTGTAGAAGGTACAACAACACTGCGAAACATCTACAACTGGCGTGTCAAAGAGACAGACAGACTCTACGCTATGGCGACAGAACTTCGTAAAGTAGGTGCCACTGTAGAAGAGGGTGAAGACTATCTTAAAATCACCCCACCAAAACAACTTAAACATGCAGCCATAGACACCTATGATGACCATAGAATGGCAATGTGTTTTTCCCTTTTGGCTTTAGATGATGCATCTGTGACGATTAATGAGCCAGAGTGTGTGGCAAAGACTTTTCCTAATTATTTTGAAGTATTAGAATCTATTTCGCACTATTAATCCAAAATTGTATTTTGGGTTAAAAGTTACTTTTATAAGTCCAAATGATTTTTATGTTTTTACATAGCGTCACATTCATTTTCCCATAAGCCATATTTATGTTTAAAAAGGTATAATAACGCAAAATTTGTGTACACATAAGGATAGGTATGAAGTTCGAAGATTTCGAAATAGATGAAACAGAAGATTTTGCAGCGATGCTCGAGGAATCG
>Ga0256840_1002728_pt1 | contig 15216 bp, 10 predicted proteins | sample 355202metaG_FD_185969 | JGI IMG/M metagenome (GOLD analysis project Ga0256840, IMG submission 185969) | Hydrothermal vent microbial communities from Mid Atlantic Ridge, Atlantic Ocean - 355-202 | ecosystem: Environmental > Aquatic > Marine > Hydrothermal vents | place: Atlantic Ocean: Mid... | reverse complement strand
CTTTTATCCTTGGGCGAAAGTATCACCTTATGGGTGAAAACAGAAAGTGACTCTTTCGTTCTTCTTTTTCTGTATTATACGGTACTTCCTCTTGTTTGATTATTTTTCTATTTCGTTATTTGGGGATAAGTATAGGGTGGCTTAATTCATTTTTTACTAATTTTGAGATATGATTGAAATATTATATAGATTATGAGGAAATAATAGATGGTTTTAAAAAAAATAGTTTTAATCAGTCTGTCACTAATAACATTTGTCTTTGTCGGTTGTGGTGGAAATGATGATGAGAGTGCAGAGTTTAACAAACCTGCGTTGTACTGGTACAAAAAGATAGCTTCTAGCATCAGCAGAGGGAGTTTGGATAAAGCAGACTCTTACTACATCTCTTTAAAGTCTGAACACATGCGTTCGCCACTTATGCCAACAGCGGTGATGATGCTCGCTCACGCACATATGAATGAAGAGGAGTATCTGCTTGCAAACTACTACTTGGATGAGTACAACAAACGATATGGTTCAGACGATACACGTGAATATACAGACTTTTTGAAGTTACAAGCATCGTTTTTGGGTATAAAAGATGTGTATAAAGATCAAAAGTTGATACTAGACAGCATCGTCACTGCCAAAACATACATAGCGAGATACCCAGGGTCACCGTATGCACCACTGGTAAATACTATACTCATACGGCTGCACATGAGTCAGTACCTGCTCAACGAAAACATAGCCGCACTGTATGACAGAACAGGCAAAGAGGCAGCTGCTAAAATCTATAGAGAAAAAAACATAGGTTCTGTGGTTGAAATGGCAGACATTACGGCACCTGAAAAAGGCATTATCGGCAAGATATTTGACTAAACGTATAGACCCGTAGGGGTAGATTCCATATCTACCCATCTAACATAACATTTATGCAAATTAGGGCAGATATGGAATCTGCCCCTACAAAATATATAAATTTATTGAAATCCAAAGGAACACACATATGCAACTGAGTGACTACGATACACTACCTTCTACACTGCCCATAGTGGTTGAAGATGAGCTTTTTCTTTACCCTTTTATGATAAGCCCTATTTTTTTAACGGATCAAAAAGATATAGATGCAGCCACAGCTGCCATGGAGAACAACTCTTTACTGTTTGTAACCTCTTCCATAGAAGGCAAAGAAGGTTCACGTAGCTTTGATGCCATGTACAAAGTAGGGGTCATAGGCTCCATCATGCGTAAGGTGCATATACCAGATGGTAGGGTCAAGATACTGTTTCAAGGACTTACCCGTGGTAAGATAGTAGAACCTCAAGAGGGTTCGTATAACCAAGCGATGGTTGATGTCGTGACGCTACAAGATTTTGATAAGCTTAAAGCCGAAGCACTGATGAATGTTTTAAGAGACAAGATAAAAAAACTTTCGCATCTGAATGCTTCTTTTTCAGCTGATTTAGTACGTACCATAGAAGAAAATGATGAGCCAAATCGTATCGCTGACTTGGTGTCGTCTATGTTGAAACTGGACAAATCTGTAGCCTATGCACTGTATACTGAGATAAACATAGAAAAAAGACTTTTAGGTCTTATAGATGTTGTCACAGGAGAGATAGAAGCTGCGAAGATACAACGTGAGATACGTACAAAAGTACACTCCAAAATAGAACAAACCAATAAAGAATACTTTCTTAAAGAGCAACTCAAAGAGATACAGCAAGAACTCGGTATGGACACACAACGAGAAGAAGAGATAGCTGACTTTAGAGAAAAGATAGAAGCACTCAAACCTCATATGCAAGAGGATGCCTTTAAAGAAATAAGCAAACAGCTCGACCGTTTTGCCCGTATGCACCCTGACTCTTCTGATGCAAATGTCTTACAAACGTACTTGGAATGGGTGTTAGATCTTCCTTTTGGAAAATTGACCAAACAAAATTTGAGCATCACTAAAGTAGCTGATGAACTAGACAAAGACCACTACTCTTTAGAAAAACCTAAAGAGCGTATAGTAGAGTTTTTTTCTGTGCGTGAGTTGGCAGATTTGCGTGGCATAAAAAACAAGGAAAGCTCTGGAGCTATACTTTGTTTTGCAGGTCCTCCAGGTGTGGGTAAAACCTCTTTGGCAAACTCTATTGCAGAGGCACTTGGACGTCCACTTGTACGCATAGCACTGGGTGGACTTGAAGATGTAAATGAACTTAGAGGGCATAGACGTACTTATGTAGGAGCTATGCCTGGACGTTTAGTGCAAGGTCTCATAGAAGCCAAGAGTATGGACCCGGTCATCGTACTAGATGAGATAGACAAAGTAGGGCGAAGCATGAGAGGTGACCCAACAGCGGCACTGCTAGAAATACTTGACCCTGAGCAAAACTCTAAATATAGAGACTACTATCTAAACTTTAACATAGACCTCTCAAATGCCATTTTTATAGCTACTGCAAATGATGTAGGGCGTATACCTGCACCACTTCGTGACCGTATGGAATTTATAGGACTCAACTCCTATACCCCTAAAGAGAAGTTTGAGATAGCAAAACGTTACCTTATACCTCAAGAGTTGAAAAAACATGCGTTAAAACGTCGTGAATTTTCTATCTCAGATAAGGCTCTTAAAATACTTATAGATGAGTATACAAGAGAAGCGGGTGTGAGAAATCTTAGAAGACGTATAGCGGGTCTTATGAGAAAAACCACGAGACAACTTTTAGAGGACACTAGTAAAGACAGCATTGTCGTGACCAAGAAAAATTTAGAAAAGTTTACTGATAAAAAAGTGTTTGAAATCTCAACTGTGGATGAAAAACCACAAGTAGGCATCGTCTCTGGGCTTGCTTGGACAGCTGTGGGTGGAGATGTCTTAACCATAGAAGCCGTAAAGATAAAAGGGAAGGGCGGTTTGCAACTCACTGGTAGTCTAGGTGACGTGATGAAAGAGTCTGCACGTATTGCACATACTTTAGTGAAAACGCTTATAGATGAAAAACGTCTTGCTATTATGCCCTCTAAAATACCACAGAGTCAAAAAGAAAGAGATGAACATAGCGTACTAGATGCTTCAGAAGTCTATAAGCGTTATGACCTTCATATACATGTTCCTGCAGGTGCTACACCAAAAGATGGTCCAAGTGCTGGTATAGCTATGGTTACAGTCATCTCCTCCATCCTTAGTGGCAATAAGATAGATAATAGGATTGCTATGACTGGTGAAGTAACACTTACAGGAAAAGTACTTCCCATAGGTGGCTTAAAAGAGAAGCTTATCGCCGCATATAAAGCAGGGGTCACGAAGGCTCTTATCCCTATGAAAAATTATGAGAGAGATTTAGATGAAATCCCTGATGAGGTGAAGACAAATATACATATTATAGGGGTGTCAGATATAGATGAAGTACTTGTAGAAGTATTTGTACGATAAACTTGACAAGTCCGAAAGGACTGTGTCAAAATTTCTAATTCTTATGTCCACTGAGCTATTTTAGCGAAGAGTTGCTCTTCTTTAATGGGTTTACGCAAAAAGTCATTTGCTCCATTGTCAAACACTTCTGTTTTACGCGTGTCATCTGTAGAAAGAACAATTACAGGGATATGAGCATTTTTCATATCTGATCTAAATATTTTCAAGAACTCTATACCATCAACTACAGGCATCATGACATCAAGTAAAATAAGGTTTACATCTGTCTCTTTTTTTAGTTTATCTAAGGCATCAGAACCATGTTCTGCCTCTATGACATCTGTGACAGTTGCATTCTTTTTTAAAAGTGTTTGCAACAATTTTCTGTTGATAAAATCATCATCAACAACGAGTACTTTTAGTCCCATTATTATTATCCTCTATACTTGTTAATTATGTTTGTTATCTCTTCTTTTGAAGTACAACTAGGGATTGTTTCACCTTTTTGAACTTGTACTTCTTGAGGATCTTTTGTATCACATGATGAAATTATAGCTATATTTTCATCTAAGTCGCTGATGGCATTAGTAACAAGTTTAATATCGGTAAACACGACATCATATTGATTGGTAGCTAAGGCATCTTCAAGTGTAGAAACATCGTCTAGTACATCATATGTGAGTTCTAAATTATCTAAAACTTTTGCTAAAACTTTACGAGAGAGCATAAATTCTTTAGCAATAAGGACTTTTTTATCTTCACTCTCTATTTCTGAAATAATACTATCTGCTTCAGGTATTACCAAGTCATCAAGTGATGTCTCATCATCGATAACATTCTTACTATCTGAAGTGATAGCAGTTTTGCTTGTAGGTGATTCAGATGTTTTTTCAGCTGTTACTTTTGTCTCTCCCGTATGTGTTTTATGAGATAAAAACTTATTTAGAATATAAAGAAGTTCAGTTGTTTCTATTGGTTTGGTAATGTATTCATCCATACCTTCAGCAAGGAACCTTTCTCTATCACCCTTGAGTGCATTGGCAGTTAAAGCAACAATAGGAACGTGTTTTACTTTTTCATCTTCTTCATAATCAAGTATTTCATGTGTTGCTTCAATACCATCCATAACAGGCATTTGGATATCCATAAAGAGAAGATCATAGTTGCCCGATCTTCTCTTTTCAAATGACTCAAGTCCATTGTTGGCAATGTCTACGGTAATGCCATGTTGCTCAAGTATACGTTTGATTAATTTTTGGTTAATGATATTATCTTCTGTTATAAGGACATGAGCATCAAATTTACTTTGCTGTATATTGAGTGTCTCTTCGATAACTTTTGGTGTACTGTCAGCAGACATACTTAGGGCTGTTTTTAGTTTTGTAAGTGTTACAGGCTTAAAGATAACATTACTTTGATCAATGCCAAGTTCTTCTACTTTATGCCGACTTGTTACATTGGCTATCACGATAAGTTTTGAGTTATCCATATGGTGTATAGCATCAATAATATTTTGTTTTGCCTTATCGATATCAACCCAGTAGTTTTTACAAACACCAGCATCTTCAAGATCTTTTAAGTCACTTATGGATTCAAAATGTTTGACTGTTGGTCCAAAATATTTAAAGTACTCTTCAAGATAATTATCAAGTTTAGTTGGGATATCTTGCTGATACTTTCCTATACTAAGTTCACTAAAGGCATGAGCATAGTTAACGCCTGTTGAAGTCACTTCTTCTAAGGCTAAAGAGAAATAGAATGATGTTCCATGGTCTTTTGCACTCTCTAACTCAAGCAATCCACCCATAAGTTCAACAAATTGGCTAGAAATGGTTAACCCAAGTCCTGTACCACCATATTTTCTTGTTACAGAGACATCTGCTTGTGAGAAGGCATCAAAGATACGTGATTGTTGGTCTTTTGTCATACCAATACCATTGTCTTGTACGAGAAACTTTATCCTGCTTTTGCCATTTTCATCTGCTATTTTTGTGATTTCAAGGTTAATCTCTCCACCGTAAGATGTAAATTTAACAGCATTAGAAAGAAGGTTAATAAGAATCTCTTTAATTTTAGTTGGATCCCCTTTAACCTTAGATGAAATTTCAGGGTCCATATAGAAGTTAAGGTCAATGTTTTTCTCAGTAGCTGCAACAGAATAGGTTTCAACTGCAGATTCAAACTCTTCTGCTGCATCAAATACGATGTTTTCGATTTCGATTTTGTTACTTTCAATTTTAGAAAGGTCAAGAATATTATTGATAATACTAAGAAGATTTTCTGAACTTTTGTCGATTATACCAAGGAACTCATCTTGCTCTTCGGTAAGCTCAGTGCTTCTCAGAATCTCTGTAAATCCAACAATACCGTTGAGTGGTGTACGAATCTCATGTGACATATTGGCAAGGAAAAGAGATTTGGCTTCATTTGCTTGGAGGGCTATGAGTTTGTCATCTTTTGCCGTTTCCACTAGCGTTTCCAAGAATTTGTAGGCTTCTTTTGTACCCTCATAGGTATCAAGCTCAATATTTTCAATAGCCATCGTGTCAGAATCTAGGTATTGGTCAGAATTTTTCATCTCATCAACCGCTTTGTTTAGTACATCTTCAAGCTCTTTAATGTTTCTTGTGATATCTCTAGTAGTTGTGTAACCAAGGTAAGCAAGAATAAAACTTAGTAACCAAATTGCAGAAGCAATGGCAAGAAGTAAAAGTTGCTTTTGGACGAAGACATCAGTTTTTTTCCATAAAAGATTAGAAACCATGAGTTCTGCTCTTGAAAGTTGTGTTATTTTATTGGTTTGAAGTGCAAACCAATCCATAGCTTCTTCTGCATAGTCACCATTATCGATATCTGTTTGAATAGCTGAAGATGTCATAGCTAGTTCTTCCATAGCCTCTTTTGCTTGTTCGCTAAAAAGTACACCATTGAGTTGTTTACGTAACTTTTCATTGGTTACTTGTTTGATGTCAAAACTGTTTGCTTTTGTTTTAAACTCATCCCATAATGCTATCTCATCAAATGACATAGAGAGTTTTTTTGTCATATAGTAGGCTACAAATCCTCTTTCAAGACCTGCATTTTCCTTGGCTGTATAGAGTTGAACCAATGTGGAGATAAGAGATGAAATCTCTGTATCTAGAGCATAGTTTTTAACACCCAAAAGGCTTTGAAGTAAGGGGTCGGAAAGTGTTTGGGTATATTTATCAAAAAATATTGTTTTAAAATCTGCATTTGTTGTGTCAACAAGTTTACGTATATTTGTAAGGGTGGAGGCATTGCTTAAAAGTTTTTGATACATATTGGTTTGTATTTTACTTTTTTCTCCGAGAAAATCAAGTAAAAAAGGTAAATAAGATGCGTCTTCTGTAATCAATCCCGATTTTAGGTTTGAAAAAGATTTGTCTAACATTTTTCTCTGTTGTTGAACAGGTGATTTGAACTCTTTTTTATCACTCCCTATATACAGTGCAGTCAATCCACGTTCTTTACCTATATTGATCAGTGTTTTATCAAGAAGGGCATTGTTCTTCAGTGTGGTTTTTAGTGCATTTGCTTTTTCATAATTAACATATGAAGTAACAAAGAAATAACTCGAAAGTAGTATGAGCAAGGTAATTGGTACAAGTCCAATCAGTTTTAGTCTATTACGTATAGTCATCGTTTATTTCCTTTTAGTGTGATATGGCATTAATTTGGGTTTCAAAAGATAAGAAATGAGCCCAATAGTCTTTAATATACATTTCTAAATCATCGCTCTTTTCACAAAACTGAATTTTGTAGAGTGTATCTGAAAGAGCATTGATACGAAGATTACTTGAAGCACCTTTTAAGAGATGACCAATTTTTTGTATGGTATCTAAATCACCATCTTCGTAGGCTTGTAACATTTTTTTGGTCTCAATATGGGCTTGATCTATAAAGTCATGTACAAACTCTTCTATGAGTTCAACAGGGAGTGATAAATCATTTGCAGCTTCTTCTAGTTGGAAATCAAAATGTTTAGGTTTGACCTCTTCAAGTGAAATAGTTCCAAAACTCTCACCTTTAGGAGCATTTCGTTCCGTGGTACTTTCTTGAACTGTTGGTTCAGGTGTTGGCTCATCAAATAGTTCAAATGCTTCACTTGTGTCTTCTTCACTCTCTAGTTCAAGTGGTGTTTCTTCTACTTCTGTAGAATCATTTTGTGTTAACTCATCTATTGAATCATCATTTTTTTGTGTGGTGATACGAGAAAGTGTACTGTAAAGAGACTCTATATCTTCTCTTTGTGTATCAGTATCTTTTATATTTGAAACAATATCAGCAATGAAAGGAAGATGTAGTACATTACTTAAATGCGATAAAGTGCTAATCGCATCATCACGTGTATGTGTATCTGAACTTTGTAAATCTTTTTCAAGGCTGAGTGCTGTATCTATAAAATCATTTAAAAAGTTTTTATAGTCATCGTTGGAAATACCTATTTTTTGACTAATTTCTTCACTATCTATAATGATTTCAGAGACTTCCTCTTGAGGTTCACTTAGGCTGATGGCACTATCATTTTCATCGGATAGATCAAAATCTATTGCCACATCATCCAAATCTGAAGTATCAGGAATATCACTTGTTGGTGCATCATCTTTCTCCTCAATCAAGGTAGGTGTATCATCTTCTAACACAAGATCAAAGAGTTCATCATCATTGGGAAGGTCAATAGGTGCTAGATTCTCTTCACTGTTTTCTTGCTCTTCTTCAATCTCTTCGTCAACTTTCTCTTCTTTTACCGACATGATAGTATCATCAAGTGTATCTTCTATATCTAGATGGTCTCCAAAGGTGATGTGGTCATCTTCATTATGATTGACTAGGGTGTCAGGTGTTATCTCATCTATCGTTAAATTTTCTTCTTCTATTTCTTCTGTATGGTTTGCATCATTAATAATAGAATCGATAGTGTTAGTGGATTCATCTTCTATGATAGTACTTGTCTCTTCCTTAGCTATATTGGAAGAGATATTGATAAGGGTTAATTTTCCCAATAAACTTGAGAGAGAAATCTTTGATACTTCGAAAGTCTCTTCTCCATTGAGTGAAATAATATTTAGTTTGTCATCTGAGTGTAGGTCAAATATGACTTCATGTGTGACTATACCTGAAGATAGCTCATCAATATGTGTTGCTCCACATAGTTCCAATAGACTATCATCTGCAGCGATGATTTGATTGGTTTCATTTAATATATAATACATTTTATGAGGACTCCTCTTTTATTGTTTTTTCTTTTTGAATTAAATCTTTATAGATAGGTATGGTTTCTTCAATTTCTGTAGCAGATGCAGGTCTTCGTGCTGCTGTATAGCCTACAACATTTTCATCAGAAATGATAGGTGAAATATGTGAATATACCCAGTAGTACTTTCCATCTTTTCTTAAGTTTTTTACAATGCCCGTCCACTCTTTTCCTAAGAGGATTGTGTCCCATAACTCTTGAAAAGCAGCTTTTGGCATATCTGGATGTCTAACGACATTATGATTTTTATGCAAAAGTTCGTCTTTGGCATAGCCTGATATTTCACAGAATTTTCTATTGGCATAGGTGATTATACCTTTGAGGTCTGTTGAAGAAATAATCAAACCTTTTTCAAATACATACTCTTCATCAATTGGATTAGGTCTATTCATAGTATTTTCTTACCCCTTTTTAGTTTTATTAGGAAGAATGGCATGCGATATAATACTTTTTTATATCTCTATAAAAATCCATTATTTGTAACCTGGCAGTCTACATGAGACCCATGGTTTTCTGTCCTCACTTCACAGTAAGTTTAGCCTTCTACTTAGAAATTATAGTTTTCGTTTTCTCATCGTCTTGTTAAGCGAATAGAAACAGTAAGCCATAACACTACTACTCAAACTTTAGTACAATTAAACTAAAAATAGAATGAATTATGGGGTTTTTTAGTAAAAAATATTAATTTCTCTCCAATTATCAATTATAATTTTTAATAATATTTGAAATTTTTCTATTTGTAACTTTACTAATCTCTTCACTTGATGCTTTCTCTATGGCTTCAAAAGTACCAAAATAGTCAAGTAATTTTTTTACAGTTGCCTTGCCAATTCCTTTTTTGTTTAGCAATGAGACTTGTGTATCTTCTTTTCGTTTTTTATTTTGATGGTAAGTAATGGCATAGCGATGTGCTTCGTCACGTTGTCTTTGGAGCCAGTGTAAGCGTTTGTCATTTGGTTTTAACTCTATGAGACCTTGGTCAGTATAGAGGAGATCTTTTGCTGCACCTTTGGCTCTGTGTGCTTTTGCGTCAAGTTTTTCTTTGGCTATGGCTAATACGTCTAGGTTTACGTTTGCTTCTTGTAAGAGGGTTTTGGCTAAGTTTAGGTTGGCTTGTCCTCCATCTAGTATCCATAAATCAGGGGCAGGTTCTGTGACAAATTTTGCTATGCGGCGTGAGAGCATCTCTTTCATCTGTCCATACTCGTCACGTGCGTGTAGTTCATAACGCCTGTAAGAACGTTTGTCCCATTTTCCTTCGTTCCATACTACCATGCCTCCTACTGTGGCTACACCCATCATATGTGAATTGTCAAAGGTTTCTATGCGGTAAGGTATAGATGTGAGGTCAAAGAGGTCTGCGATACGTTGCTCCATGATGGTGTCATCAGCAGTTTTACGTAGTAGTTCTTCACAGTTTTTCATGGCTAGAGCTATGAGTTTTGCTTTTGCTCCACGTTGGGGGGTGTGTATATGTATCTTTTTAGTAAAACGGGTACTAAGCGACGATGCAACTTGCAGACTGTCTTCAAAGCTATGTGCCGTCAAAATGTCTTTTACGATGTGGGGACTGTCAATAGCATAGAATTCTAGTAAGGCCTGTTTATAGGCATCATTCCCATCAAAAATATATGTGTGTCTAAAGTAACTGTAGCTAGATGATATGATTTTTCCTTCACGCATAAACATTTTAACAATGACACCACGTTCATCCCCATTTAATATGGCAAAAATATCCAGATTTAAATCATTAGCAAGATCAATGTTAGAAGAGATGGTGAGTGTAGAGATGGCAGTAATGGAGTCTCTCATAGAAGCGGCTTCTTCATAACGTTCGTTTTGAGCCAGTGCCATCATTTTTTCTTCCAACGTCACTATGAGATGCTTACGTTTGACGATAGATTGCTTGGCTTGGGCGATAATCTCTCCATATTCTGATGGCGTTACTTTACCTTCACAAGGAGCAAGACACTTTTTTATTTGGTAAAAAAGACAGGCTTTCCCTTCACGAAGACAAGATTTCTTTTGGATGAGAGGGTAGACTTCATATAAAGCATTAAGTAAGGCACGACCCCCCGTAGGAAAAGGACCATAGTAACTAATCTCTTTACCCTTAACAACTTTGCGTGTGATTTCAAAACGTGGATATGCTTGTGACTCATCGATGTAAATATAGGGATAAGTCTTGTCATCACGTAGTAAGATGTTGTATTTTGGTTTGAGTTGTTTGATGAGTGAGTTTTCCAAGATGAGAGCATCTTCTTCTGTTTCAACTACGATGTACTCAAGTCTGACAGCCTCCTGGAGCATCTTGATGATACGCAAACTTTGTGTGGGGTTAGGCAATAGTGTTGGGGTAAAACGCCAGTAAGACTTCACTCGGTTCTTTAGGTTTTTAGCTTTTCCCACATAAAGGAGTTTATCTGTATGGTTGAAGTACTGGTAGACACCAGATGAAGTAGGGAGGTTTTGAATTACTGTTTGCATTGAATGAGTGCCTTGATACGTTCAAAACTTTCTTTGAGTGTGTCATCATTTGGCAGAGTAAAATTACCTTCTGCACGTTCTTCGTAGTAAGGTACTGTCACTTCTTCTACTTTGTCTTCATGTAGTGCATGGTATTTGCTATGAAAGATGACTACTTTGGAGGCAGTGAACATTTTACAGTCAGAAACATGCGTATTGAGTTGCATTAATAGGCTTTTTAATAAATCTCTATTATAATTGAGTTCCATTTTAAAGCCAGGGTGTGTTACTGCTATGAAAAGTGTTTCTTCTTTGATGTAGACAAAGGCAACAGCTTTTTGCCACTTGGGACTCAAAAGAGTGATATACTTTTGATAGCACTCTTGTTGCTTTAAAACTTTAAATTGAGGTAGGGAAGATAAATGAGACAAAATCATATTCGCTTTTTTCATAAAGCAATTATAACATCACTTTGCTGTGTCATCTTAGTAGGATGTGGGTATAAAACAGATCCTAAGTATGTGGATGAGAACAAGCAAACCAAGAGTACTAAAGTCGAAAAGTAACTATGGAAAAAATGGAAAAATATGATGTGCTAATCATCGGTGCGGGTATAGCAGGACTTTATGCCGCGATGAATATACCTAAAAGTAAAAAAGTCTTGGTCGTGTGTAAGGACATCCCTTGGGAATGTAACACTTTTTATGCTCAAGGAGGGATGGTCACTGCTCTAAACAAAGAAGATATCTCCCTACATATAAAAGATACTATGGCTGCTGGTTCCTTCCACAACAATGAAAAAGCGGTTGAGATACTTTCTCGTACCTCTTTGGAAACCACAGCAGACATCATCAAAAAAGGTATGGCATTTGATAAAGATGAAGAGGGGAGCATCCTCTACACCAAAGAAGCGGCACACTCAGTAGAGCGGATAGTCCATGCAGGTGGAGATGCTACAGGACGCTATATGCACTACTTTATGATGGTAGAAAATATGCATAAGTTACAAAAAAATACGCTAGTGTATGACCTACTCATTAAAGATGGACGTTGTTATGGTGTCAAAGCCACTGTTAATTATGAACCCACAACTATCTATGCTGATGATATTATCATCGCAAGTGGTGGCATAGGCTCTTTATATGAGTATAACACAAATTCACGTACTGTCTCAGCAGATATCCATGGTATCTGTGTTGAAAAGGGCATAGAACTAGCAGATATGGAATTTATGCAGTTTCACCCTACTGTCTTTGTGGACACTCCGTATGCAAGAAAACTTTTACTCACAGAAGCTCTCCGCGGTGAGGGAGCTCATATCGTTGATGACGAAGGAAGACGTTTTTTATTTGACTATGATGAACGTGCTGAGCTTGCTAGTAGGGATATCGTATCACGTGGGATATTTGACTATAAGCGTAAAACGGGAAAACAAGCCTATCTGGATTTTTCTATGTTTGATGAAAAGTGGTTTGAACAGCGTTTTCCTAACATTACACGTACCTTTGCCGCCATAGGGTATCATTTTCCTAAAGATAAAATAGCTATCTCTCCAGCGTTTCATTATGCCAACGGGGGTATCAAATGCGATACACATGGATGCATACCTGGCATGGAAGGGCTGTATGTCATTGGTGAAGCAGCACGAACAGGTGTGCATGGAGCAAATAGATTGGCATCGAACTCTTTACTTGAAGGGGTCGTTTTTGCCAAACGTGCGGTTGACCATCTTTTAAGCAAAGGACATGAAAGCGTAAAAACACCTACGTTTGAGAAAGATTATGGCAATATCCTGCACAAAGAAAATGATGAAACTTATAAACAAAAACTTCGACAAATTATGTGGGAAGATATAGGTATTATTAGGACAACGAAAGGCTTACATGAGGCAAAGAATCTTATTTATGATATGAAAAATCATGACATAGGACGGTTATTAGAATTACGTCTCAATACAGCTTCTGCCATTGTTGAAGCTGCACTTGCAAGAACTGAATCTTTAGGTTCACATTATATAGAATCTACATAGTATTGAACTATAAAAAAGGGTTTTAACCATACTCATTGTATAATCATACAATTAATTATCAAGGAACCTATCTATGAAACAAGTACCCATTTTAGTCCTCGACTTTGGCTCACAATACACACAACTTATCGCTAGAAAGTTAAGAGAATCAGGGGTTTACTGTGAAGTAGTACCTTACAGAGAAAAGATTGCAGATATCAAAGCACGTAAACCACAAGGTATCATCCTCTCTGGAGGTCCTGCTTCTGTGTATGCTGAGGATGCTTATAAGCCAGATGAAGAGTTGTGGTCTTTAGGACTTCCTATCATGGGTATCTGTTATGGTATGCAGTTGATGACACAGCGTTATGGTGGGGAAGTAGTCTCTGCTGATCATCATGAGTATGGTAAAGCAAAGTTGAGCATAACCAGTGCTGCTATCTTTGCAGGAATGAGTAATGATGAGACAGTTTGGATGAGTCATGGAGACAGGGCAGAAAAAATCCCAGACGGGTTTGAAGTCATAGGTACTTCTGAAAACTCTCCCTATGCAGCCATAGCCAATGTGGAGAAAAAACTTTATGCTTTTCAGTTTCATCCAGAAGTACATCACTCTGTTGAAGGTACAAAACTTCTTAAAAACTTTGCAAAACATATCTGTGGCTGTGACAGCACGTGGAATATGGGAGGGTTTGCCAAAGAGAAGATAGCTCAGATACGAGAGCAAGTAGGGAACAAAAAAGTCCTTTGTGGTGTGAGTGGGGGAGTGGATTCTTCAGTCGTAGCTGCCATGCTTCATGAGGCTTTACCAAAAGAGCAGGTTATTTGTGTGTTTGTTGACCAAGGTCTTTTACGTAAAGACGAAGCTGTTCAAGTGCAAAATATGTTTAAAATGCTAGATATGAACCTGATTACAATAGATGCAAAAAAAGAGTTTATGGAAGTACTCAAAGATATCTCTGACCCTGAGACGAAACGTAAGGCTATTGGTGAAAAGTTTATAGAGATATTTGACATAGAGGCTAAAAAACACACAGATGTAGCATTTTTAGCCCAAGGGACACTCTATACAGATGTCATAGAGTCTGTGTCAGTCAAAGGCCCCTCAAAAACTATCAAGTCACACCATAATGTAGGCGGGCTACCAGACTGGATGACTTTTGAACTGGTAGAACCGCTAAGAGAGATTTTTAAAGATGAGGTGCGTAAACTTGGGCTTGAACTTGGACTTCCTAAAGACATGATAGGTCGACATCCTTTCCCTGGACCAGGACTTGCCATAAGAACGATGGGAGCTGTAACAGAAGAGGGGCTACACCTCATACGTGAATCAGATGCCATCATGCAAGAAGAACTCAAAGCTACAGGCTATTATGACAAAGTATGGCAAGCCTTTACTGTACTCCTTAACGTACAGTCTGTAGGTGTCATGGGTGACAACAGAACTTACGACAACACGGTATGTATTCGTATGGTGGAGTCTGTTGATGGTATGACCGCAACTTTTGCTCATGTACCTCATGATGTGCTAGAAGGTATGAGTAGAAGAATTATTAATGAGATTGATGGGATTAATAGGGTGGTGTATGATATATCTTCTAAGCCACCCGCAACTATTGAGTGGGAGTAATATGTGTATACCATCGTATTATAAATACCTGTTTACGGCTATCATTGTAGGAACACTTGTCATACTCTCCGTTTTTTATGACAGAGTTTTTTATCTTGTTCCTGCAGTTATATTTTCCATTATGTGGAGTCGTATTCGATGTGTAAAATGTAAAGAGCCTATCCTTAAAGATAAAAATGGTTGGTATATCTTTACCATGAGAAGTACTTGTCGTCACTGTGGACAGGACACTCTACTCTGTGAAGTTGAATAAGGTGAATTAAATATCTGTTAGTCTACACCTTTAGTCTTTGAGACTAAACTATCTTTAATAAATTCATATAAAAATACTTGAATTATTAACAAAAATAGTATATAATCCCACAAAATAAATTATTACAGGAGAAATACGATGGCAAAACATCAGTTTCAAACCGAAATAGGACAACTACTTAAACTTATGACACACT
>Ga0256840_1002727_pt1 | contig 15217 bp, 13 predicted proteins | sample 355202metaG_FD_185969 | JGI IMG/M metagenome (GOLD analysis project Ga0256840, IMG submission 185969) | Hydrothermal vent microbial communities from Mid Atlantic Ridge, Atlantic Ocean - 355-202 | ecosystem: Environmental > Aquatic > Marine > Hydrothermal vents | place: Atlantic Ocean: Mid... | reverse complement strand
AGGCGAATTACGGATGTATCAAATGATCTGGGCATAGAACCGTTTCTTGACAGATCACCCTGGGAGATGAGTTTCGGCCAGAAAAAACTCTGCGCCATTGCCTCAATACTCACCATGCAACCGGAGATACTCCTTCTGGATGAACCTACAGCAGGTCTTGATAGTGTTGCCATGGACAAGATAATGGGGGTCCTTCGACGATACCAGGGGACACTTCTATGTGTGAGTCACCATCTCAACACCCTGACGTCCCTATGCCATGAGATCATCATTCTCCAAAAAGGAAGAATATGCAGGAGACTCGCTTCAAAGGATGTGGACAAAGATGATTCCGGTCTTCCAGTGCCAGGAACCGACCACCCTATCAATCCGGACATCTTGAAAAAGATTAAGGAGATGCAGCCGGCATCGCCCAGCAGTTCTGTGACATCTTTGGAACAACCATCTGTCATAAAAATTGAGAGGTTGCGGGTTCATTATAATGGCTTCAAGGCATTAAAGGGTATCGATTTTTCCATAAAGAAAGGGGAAAAGGTTGCACTGGTAGGGGAAAACGGTGCTGGAAAGACCACCCTGTTAAAGACCATACTGGGGGCACTGCCCTACAGAGGCCGTATCCTTATTGACGGGAAAGACCTATCCACCTTCAAAAAGAAATGGACAGGGATTGGAATCGTGTTTCAAGAAAGTTCTCTGCAGCTTCTCAATCCCACGGTCTTCGACGAAGTTGCCTTTGGCCCTCGGCAGTTGGGTTTAACAGCCCATGAGATAAAAATAAGGGTGTCCAAAGCCCTGAAGGCTATGGGCCTTCTTGGTTTTGAGGAAAAGGTGCCACAAAATCTCAGTGGCGGAGAGAAAAAACGGGTAGTAATTGCCAGCATAATCAGTATGGAGCCGGATGTTTTCATACTGGATGAACCATCAGCAGGTCTGGATGCTGAAACAGAAGAGTATCTTACAGACTTTTTCAGGAATACCAAGGCTGCAGTACTGGTAATATCCCATCATCTGAAGGAGGTTAGGGAGATCTGCAACAGGGTCCTGGTTATGGATAGAGGAGAGCTCTGTGCTGACTTGCCCATGAAGACCTTCATGCGCCTGACACACTGCCGGATCTCTTCATTTGATGACGATATGATAAACAGGTAAGATCATCCAATAGAAACTGCCGTTTTATGACAGGCTGGATGAAAAAAATAGGAAAAACACGCAATTATTGCCCTATCCTTCTCTTTTCTGTTCCAGTAGCTGTTCGAATGCCTCCTGCAATTTGATAAAGCTGTCGTGTTCACCCCCCTGATCCGGATGTGCAGTCTTGGCCAGCCTTCTGAAGTGCCGTATGAACTCGGTTCGGCTCATGGCAGAGAACTCCTCTGCTGTAAGATTCAACTCCAAAAGAAAACGTGCTCGCTTCTCCTTGGCAGATGGATCGGGTTCATACTCCAACCGCCTGTACTGATCTCTTTCAGGGCCTGGAGTTCGGAAGGCAGTATCAAAATAGAGGAAGAGATAACGCTGCAGATAGGGATGGAGCCCCTTCCCTGTTGGCCCAGGTATGGAACCAGCGTCTAAAAATTTGTCATCTTCATTCAGGGCACACAGCTCCTGAAGAAAAAAACTATCCATCTCTCTCAGATCTTGAGCGCCAGGGAGAAATCTCGTGAGCCTGTGGGGAAAATGCTCCGGCATACGGAAGATGGCATATAGATAGGAGATCAGTTCTGGTCTGGTGAGTTTTACCTCCATTGTCTCCATAAGATGCTCTATCTCATCCCTGCTCTTGTTAAGGGCCTGATTCAGAAACGGTACCGGATGTGAAAGCAATGGCTCTATGTTCACATGAAAAAATTTCATGAAAAGAAGCCGTCTTCTGTCAAAGAGATGTATCCGCTCCTGAAGAGTTACCTGTTCCTCTCTCGATATTTTCTGTCGCCTGCCTCTGAAGCGCCCGCTCCTTCCACCAAACTCGTCTATCTTCTCTCTTATGTCTTTACGAAGAAAAGGCCAGAAGACCTGCTCAATCTCATCATAATCTGCCTGAACTCCCATATTGACCAGGGTCTCCTCAACTGATTCTGAAATATAAAAGGCCCTCTCATCCAGATAGACTATATAATCTCCGGGACTTTCTCCAAGCTCCATGAGTTCACGGCTGAGCCAGTTCCCTTCTGAATCCCTGTAGGATTCCCTGAGACAAAAGATAACCCTGCCTTCTTCATCCCTTTTCAGTGCCATATACATGAAAAAACTCCTTGAGATATGTCGAGGAAATTTTTAGATTTATACTCTGTTTTCAAAGACCCTTTTTAACCTTAACAGATTCTCTGTGATCTGTTCATGTTTGTGTCACATTTTCCTAAGGAGATATCACCAATGAAAGTCATTGCATTCAATGGAAGCCCAAGAAAAGACGGGAACACCAACCATCTGTTGAAAACCGCCCTTGAATCCCTTGAACAACACGGAATAGAGACCGAACTGATATGGCTCGGCACAGAGCCCCTTGCAGGGTGTATTGCCTGTTACAGATGTATCAAGGAAAAGAATGGGCGTTGCGCCCAGGAGGATATTATCAACGACTATTTTCAGAAGATGCAGGCGGCTGATGGCATCATTCTTGGTTCACCCACATATTTCGCTGACCTGACCACAAACATGAAGGCCCTCATTGAGCGTTGCGGCATGATCTCCCGGGCCAATGGAGATCTGCTGAAGAGGAAGGCCGGAGCAGCTGTGGTAGCAGTCAGGCGTTGCGGTGCATATCATGTGTTCAGCTCTCTCAATGCCTTCTTTCTAATTGGACAGATGATAGTAGTCGGTTCCTCATACTGGAACATGGGAAGGGGAAAAGGACCAGGAGAGGTAAAGGATGACCAGGAAGGAATCAAGACCATGCAGGATCTTGGAACCAATATGGCATGGCTCCTTGAAAAGACAGTTTCCAGAACCTGATAAGATCAACATTGAGTGTGAGGTACGGTAAAAACAATTACTGAATAGAGGTAATCCTTGAATGAGTCCAATCCAGCACTATGAAAAGAAGGCGGTTGTTCTGAACAGGCTCGGGCTCCATGCCCGTCCTGCCACAAGGTTTGCGCAGACTGCGGCCAATTTTCAATCACAGATCTGGCTTGCAAAAAACGGTAAAGAGGTTGATGGCAAGAGTATCCTGGAGATACTCACCATAGCATCTCCCAGCGGTACCGAGCTTACTGTAAAGGCTGAAGGTCCGGATGCGAGGGAGGCTGTGGAGGCTCTTTGCCAACTGATAAACAGCCGGTTTGGAGAGTTGGACTGATCCCATATCCTGAAGCAACACTATTGGAGGTTTGATGAAGATCTACCGGGGAACAGAGGCATCTCCAGGAATAGCCATTGGTCCGGCCTTTGTGCTGGATATGCAGAAGATAGAGGCGGTTAAAAGGCGGATAGCGCCTTCAGAGATACCTGAAGAGCAGGAGCGCTTCAGAAACGCCGTTGAGTCTGTGGAAATGGAGCTTGCCAGGCTTATTGATGAGCTGCCACCTGAGCTGAAGGAACATGATTCCATGCTCAGGTCCCATATCATGATCCTCAAGGACAAGATGCTCTATGATGCCACTCTGACCAATATACAGGAGAGGCTAATCAATGCAGAATGGGCCATGAAAAAGGCCCTGTCCAATATCAAAAAGGTCTTTTCATCCATAAAAGACTCATATATCAGGGAACGGTACCAGGATATCAGGCAGGTTGCCCAAAAGGTATTCACGGTACTGGCCGGCTCATCATCACTCAGGGACCTGGGCAATCTTGAAAAGCCGGTCATAGTAGTAGCCCGTGATCTCACCCCTGCAGATACCATCCGGATGAGCACCGAAAAGGTTATGGCTCTTGTCACCGAACTGGGAAGCCGCACATCTCATACTGCCATCCTGGCCCGATCCATCGGTATTCCTGCCGTAGTAGGTGTTGATAATATTACCGAGCACATACTCACGGAAGACCCGATAATAGTTGATGGTTTCAAAGGGCGGATACTGGTAAGTCCTGAAGAACAGACCATAGAGACCTACCGCCGCAAGCAGAAAAAATATCTGAAGTACAGGATCGAAGTTATACATCAGAGCAATCTGCCGGCAGAAACCAGGGACGGCTATCGGCTCAAGATCAAGGCAAACATAGAACTGCTTGAAGAGATCCCCACAGTGATAAGACACGGGGCTGAGGGTATAGGGCTGTTTAGAACAGAATATCTTTTTCTGGCACAGAAAAAGCTCCTCACAGAGGAACAGCTTTTCCAGGCATACAAGACAGTGGCAGAGAGGATCCATCCATATCCTGTCACCATCAGGACCCTGGATATTGGCGGAGACAAGTTCCTCTCCCATCTGTCCAAGCACAACGAACAGAACCCTGCCCTGGGGCTCCGGGCCATCAGGCTCTGCCTTCAGGAAACAGAGCTGTTCAGAAACCAGTTAAGGGCAATTCTTCGTGCCAGTGCCTTTGGAGAAGTAAACATCATATTCCCCCTGATTTCAGGAAAAGCGGAGATAGTACAGGTAAAGGAGTTCCTGGAGCAGCTCAAGGATGAACTCCGTTCCCAGGGCATCCCCTACAACGAAAACATCAGGATAGGTATCATGATAGAGGTGCCCACAACAATAATGATTGCAGATATACTGGCCAAGGAGGTGGATTTCTTCAGCATAGGCACAAATGACCTGATACAGTACTCTCTTGCCATAGACAGGGGGAACGATGCAGTAAACCATCTTTACGAACCCCTGCATCCAGGGATACTCAGGATGATAGCCTCTGTAACAGAAGATGCCCACAACTCCGGGATAGAGGTGGCCATGTGCGGCGAGATGGCTGGCGAGCCGCTCTATATACCCTTCTTACTTGGGATCGGCCTGGACGAACTCAGCATGAACGTGCAGGCAATACCAAAGATAAAACGGATGGTTCGTGAGAGCTACAGGGAGGAGTGTGTCCGGTTTGCACGCAACATCCTTGAACTCACTTCGGTTCCTGAGATACAGGAAGCTGCTGCTGAATTCTTCAGGCAAAACTACCGGGATGAGATCGCCATACTGGATCAGGAAGAGGTCAATGAACCACAACTCTGAGGAGCAGCATTGATGAAAACAGGATCATCCCCCCTGCTCCACACCCTGATAATAAGGGAGTTTCTCTTTCCCTTTATTTTTGCAGTCATAGCCCTCTCCTTTCTATTTCTGCTGGCAAGACTCTTCTCCTACATGCAGATACTCCTCATGGCTGGCATAGGCATGATGGAGTTCATAAAATTCATTCTCTTCATGATCCCCATGTTCCTGGGCTTCGTTATCCCGATATCTGCAATGCTCGGGGTACTGGTATGCTTTTCCAGGCTTACACAGGACAATGAAACCATAGCACTTTTTGCATGCGGAATTGGCCCGGACAGGCTGCTTCGTCCCCTGACTCTGATAGCGGTATTCACCATGGCAACCACTTTCATTCTCTATTCCACCCTGGTCCCCTATGCCAAGAGAAACATAAGGGAGATAAAACAGCAGATTACTGAAGAGGGTTTTATGAGGGGGCTGCCTGACAAACAGTTCTTTTCACCCCAGAAGGGGTTCACCTTTTTTATTCATGAGAGCTATGCAGGCGGGAAAAAATTCAAGGGGATATTTATAAGGGATTCCAGAAAAACAGACCTCTCGTATTATATCATGGCCAGAAAGGGACATCTCGCCATTGAACCATCTACCAGACAGGTGGTACTCAATCTGGATGATGGGACACTTGTCAGGATTCCCCAGGATTACCAGGGAGTTGATACCATTCAGTTCAAGCGGTATGTCCTGTCTCTCACATCGGAAACCACGCAAAGTAAACGTCTGAAAAGGGGTGAAATGTTCCTGCCCCAGCTCTGGAACACCATCAACAGCCATATACTGCATGGAAAAGACCTTGCAAAATACAAACTGGAATTTCACAAGCGGATCGGCATATCCTTTGGCAGCATGGCAATGATCCTGCTTTCTGCCCCTCTGGCCATCTTTTTTGGGAGGGGTGGTATGGCCTCAGGAATCTTCCCCGGAGTCCTGGCATTTCTTCTCTATTACCTGCTCATGGTGTCCTTCGGTGGATTTGCAACCGGTGGGGCCATTCCCCCCTGGCTGGCAGTCTGGATACCCAACCTGGTTCTCAGTGTTGCCGCTATAGTTGCATACAGGCAGTTGATGAATAGAGGGCCTAACTGGAGATAGAGCATGCTGCTTTACCGATTCATACTCAGCAGATTCATAACCTTTTTTACCCTGCTGCTCTTCAGCCTTACAGGGCTTTATATGATCATCGAGGCCTTTGAAAAGGTGGACAACCTGTTGAGCAGCGGCATGCCTCCTGCTGTGATTGTAGTCTATTTTCTGCTCTCTGCAGCAGATATTGTGCATGAGCTATCTCCTCTGATGATACTTCTCGCTGGGCTGCTGACCCTTGCAGCCATGGGAAGATCCAGAGAACTCCTGGCCCTCAGGGCCATAGGTATCTCACCACGCCGCATCCTGGCCCCGATTCTCATGGCCGCACTATTACTGTCTATACTCTTTTCCATGGTAAGGCTCCTGGTCATACCATCCATAAATGAACAGAAAGATGAGATTGTGGCCCTGTGGAGCAGGCCTGACAAGATAAAGGGTGTCATCAGGGAGGGGCGGATCTTCTTCAGAGGAAGCAAGGTTATACTTTCAGGTGACATAGATGCGCCGGATGCATCTGTTCTTTCCAACTTCGAATGTTTCTTCCATGAAAAAGATTTTCAGATGCAGAGGATCCTGGCATCGGCCACAGCTATCTTCAATAAAGGCGAATGGCACCTTAAAGATGGAATCGACTACAAAAAAAAGCATGGAGCTGATTTTTTTTCATCCAAAACAGTAACCCTGTCCATAACACCGGAGGACCTGATAGCTGTAGAGACCCCTGCAGTCAAGGCAAGGCCGTCAAGGCTTGCAGATGCCATCATGAGACTGAAAAAGGCAGGACTGCCCTATTACGAACAGTTGACCCAACTCCTTTCCCAGGTGTTCTATTCGCTTCTCGGGTTCTCAATGTTGTTTTCCTGTCTCAATTTCATCTTCTACAGGGTCACCGGGGGACCTGCCTCTGGCCTTGTTATCGGCACGGCAATAGGATTTGCTGTTTGGAGTCTCTGGAACTTTTCCATCACCATGGCTGCTACTGGAAATATCCATCCCCTGCTTGCTGTCCTGCTCCCCCATACCCTGCTCATAACTGTCGGAATAATAATGAATCGCTATCTGAAAGGGTTTTAACCAGATATTCATTGAGTAAAAATTTGAGAATTTGAGAAGAAAGGATATCCAGATGAACCAAAAAGAAAAGGAACGTATTGCAAAGATAATAGAGATCCTGAAAAAGGAGTATCAGGGATCCAGGATTGCCCTCAAATACTCCGATCCCTTTCAGCTTCTTGTTGCAGTAATCCTTTCAGCCCAATGTACTGATGTGCAGGTAAACAAGGTCACGCCTCTGCTCTTCTCAAAGTTCCCCACAGCACAGGATCTTGCAGAGGCAGACCCTTCTGAGATAGAAGAGATTATCAGATCAACAGGATTTTTCAGAAACAAGGCGAAAAATATCCGTAACACAGCAAGGATCATAGTGGAACGGTTTGGAGGCAAGGTTCCCGATACAATGGAGGAGCTGCTCACCCTGCCAGGTGTAGCGCGAAAGACTGCCAACATCGTACTTTACAACGCCTTCGGAAAGACAGATGGTATAGCAGTTGATACCCATGTAAAACGGCTCTCCAAAAGGCTCGGGCTCACCAGTTCTGACAACCCTGTCAAGATAGAAAAGGATCTGATGAAGGTTATTCCTGTGGAACTCTGGGGGCCCATCTCCTATATGCTGGTAGAGCATGGACGCAAGGTGTGCAGGGCAAAATCACCCCAGTGCCCTGTATGCCCTTTGAGAGGGCTTTGTCCCTATTATGCCAAGCAGGCGAACAGTGAAAAAGACAGGAAAGGAGCAGAATAACAGGATGGGGCAAGATATGTTCAGTTCCGTGCAGGAATATAAAGAGGGTGTCAGGCAGGCTTCTGCCTTTCTGGAGCAGAGACTTCCTGTCAAGCCGGATGTGATGGTTATTCTGGGCACCGGTCTTGGCGGTGTGGCCCAGGCCCTTGAGTCCTCTGTCGAGATACCTTATGAGGAGATTCCCAATTTTCCCACCTCCACATCACCTGATCACAGGGGAGTGCTGGTAGCCGGCCTTGTCAGGAACACAGGGTGTGCCATACTCCAGGGAAGATTTCACTATTATGAAGGATATTCTGCCAGGGAGCTCACTCTTCCCATCAGGGCACTCTCCTCATTGGGTGCAAGGACACTTATCACCTGCAATGCAGCCGGTGGACTCAACCTGGATTTCAACGCCGGGGACCTGATGCTCATCCGTGACCATATCAATCTTATACCGGACAACCCATTGCGGGGGCCAAATGTTCATGAGTGGGGAGAGCGTTTTCCTGATATGTCCCAAGCCTATGATAAAGAGCTGCTCCGCCTTGCCGCTTCAGTGGGAAGGGGGCTTGGTCTATCCATACAGGATGGAATCTTTGTGGCAGTGCCAGGCCCAAGCTTAGAGACACCGGCGGAAACCCGATTTCTCCGAATGATGGGGGGTGATGCAGTAGCCATGTCCCTTGTCCCGGAAGTCATTGCTGCTGTCCACTCAGGAATGCAGGTGTTGGGAATCAGTGTTATCGCAAATGTAAATGATCCTGACAACTTCAACCCAATTCTTATAGAAGAGGTGATAGAAAATGCCCACAAGGCAGAGGAGGGGCTTTCAAGACTGCTTACTGGTATATTGATGGAGATAGACAGAAATGAGATGTGATTTACTGGTCACTGCAAGATTTCTTCTCCCTTCTCCCCATGAACAGGTTATTGAAAACGGGGCACTTGCCATTACCGGAGACGAGATCGTCGATATCGGCACTGCAGATGAGCTGTTGCTGAACCATCAGCCTTCACAACGGTTAGAAAGACCATCCGGTCTCATCATCCCAGGCTTGATAAACTGTCACACCCATATCCCCATGGTGCTCTTCAGGGGATTGGCGGATGATATCCCCCTGAAGAGATGGCTGGAGGAATATATATTTCCAAGAGAGGCAAAACTCACCCCTGAAATCATCGCCCTCGGTACTGAGCTCGCCTGTGCCGAGATGATTCGATCCGGCACTACTGCCTTTGTGGATATGTATTTCCATGAAGACAAGATGGCAGAAACAGCATCAAAAATAGGACTCAGGGGTTGGTATGGTGAAGGTCTCCTTGATTTCCCCTCTCCTTCCTTTCCAGATGGATACCAGGCCCTTGAAGCCACCATTGAGATGGCAGAAAAATGGAAGAATCATCCCCTGGTGGAGATTGCAGTTGCCCCCCATACCCCATACACATGCAGCAGGGATCTGCTTTTGAAGGCTGGTGAAATAGCCCAAAACATGGATGCCCTGCTCCTCATCCATCTCTCTGAGACTGCCTGGGAGGTGCAGGAGATCAAATCAAGGTTTGGCAAAACCCCCACTGAATACCTCTACAACCTTGGCGTGCTTACAGAAAAGACTCTGGCCATTCATGGAGTTCACCTCACAGAGAGTGATATCAATATCCTTGCGGCCACAGGCAGCAGCCTTTGCCACTGTCCTGAGAGCAACCTGAAGCTGGGATCAGGGATCTGTCCGGTACCGGAGTTGCTCTCTGCTGGTGTCAATCTCTGTATAGGCACAGATGGTGCAGCCAGCAACAATGACCTGGACCTTTTCGGAGAGATGGATTTTGCTGCAAAACTCCCCAAGGGAATCCATCACGATCCTGCAGTAGTTTGGGCTGAACAGATCCTGGATATGTCCACTACTGCTGCAGCAAGGGCGTTGGGAAGGCAAGATATCGGCAGGTTGGCGAAGGGATGCAAGGCAGACCTGGCAATCCTGGATCTCCACCGGCCTGGACTCACTCCCTGTTTTAATCCGGTATCACAGATCGTATATACTGCAAAGGGTGCCGATGTCTCCGACCTGATTGTTGCAGGCAAAATACTCCTTGAAAGGCATGAACTCACTACCATAGATCAGGAAAGACTGATCCATGAGATCCATCAGGTCGTCAAAGGTCTTGTTTAAGGAAAAATAGATGAAAGGATAGCCGCATCATGCTGGACTATATGGATCAACCTTGCTTTTTGGTACCGGTTTTGGTAGGTTCTCAGCCACAAAAAACTGCGAAGGATACAGGATAAAGATATGGTCTTTGGTGCCCTGATGGGGTGGTTTTCAAACGATCTTGCAATAGACCTGGGTACAGCCAATACCCTGGTGTATGTCAAAGGCAAGGGTATAGTCCTGCGGGAACCCTCAGTAGTTGCAGTCAAAAAGGACGCGAGATCCAACAGGGTCCTTGCAGTAGGAAAAGAGGCCAAGATGATGCTGGGCCGCACGCCAGGCAACATAGTGGCCATACGTCCCATGAAAGACGGTGTCATAGCTGACTTCGAGGTCACCGAGGCCATGCTCCGCTATTTCATCAGAAAGGTCCACCACAGGCGCTCACTGGCCCGTCCCCGCATAGTCATCAGTGTTCCATCCGGGATAACCCAGGTGGAAAAGCGGGCAGTCAGAGAATCTGCTGAATCTGCAGGGGCAAGAGAGGTCTATCTCATAGAGGAACCCATGGCTGCTGCCATTGGAGCCGGTCTGCCCATTACAGAACCCACTGCAAACATGGTTGTGGACATCGGCGGAGGCACTACAGAGGTGGCGGTAATCTCACTGGCCGGCATTGTTTACTGCAAATCGGTCAGGGTTGCCGGCGACAAGATGGATGATGCCATTCTTCAACATATCAAGAGGCAGTATAACCTCTTGATTGGAGAACACACTGCTGAGCAGATAAAGATAGAGATTGGCAATGTCCTTCCTGAGCCTCCCTACCAGGAGTTTGAAATCAAGGGACGTGACCTTGTAACAGGTGTTCCCAAGACCGTCAGTGTCAACTCTTCCGAGATTCGCACCGCAATATCTGAACAGATTGAGACCATTGTTGAAGCGGTCAAGTCTGCACTGGAACAGACCCCTCCTGAACTCGCTGCAGATATTGTGGACAAGGGAATTGTCCTTACTGGCGGCGGCGCACTACTCAAAAACCTGGACAAACTCCTCAGGGATCAGACCGGCCTGCCAATAATCATAGCAGACGATCCTCTATCCTCTGTGGTGCTTGGCTCAGGACAGACCCTTGACAACTTGGATGTGCTCAGGGAGATCATGATCCACTGATCAAACAGGCTTGGAGGAGTTGTTCGTTTCTTGGTTCTTTTCAGCAGTTCCGTTTAAGCTCGCTGCCCGGTTTGACCATCATTCTGTCCAAAGACCTGTATCCAGCATGAAAATTTTGTAGTATCTTTCCCTGTTGTCGTAGTTGCCACATTGATTATGCAGTTGAAATAATCTGATACCTTTATCAACAACTGGATACAAGTGTCGTTTAAAAAAGAAAAAAGACCTGAAATCAGAACCAGAATCATTACGGTGCTCCTTGTGCTGGCCATTCTTATCGGTTCATCTGTAGTTGCATTGAGGTTTGATCTCCTCTCCCTCATCATCTCTCCTGGCAGACAGCTCTTTCAGGAGACCACAGGAGATTTGCAAAAGGTCATTTTCCCGCCACTGGCCACACTGAGGCGCAACATATCTTCCCACCTGAACATCGATGCCATACTTGAAGAAAACCGGCTTCTCAAGACTGAAGTTGAGCAGCTTCAACAGGAGATCACCACCTATAGAGAGGCGATAGTTGAGAACCAGCACCTGAAACAGTTACTCAACATGAAAAGACAGGTATCCTGTCCGGTAAAGGTAGCAAATGTAATCGGTGTAGATCTCACTCCTTGGCGGGCAGTGATCAAGATAGACCTGGGAAGGAACCAGGGCATACGTCGGGACATGCCGGTACTTTCCGGAGCCGGCGTATTGGGCAGGGTCATAGAGGTCAACCCTTCATCTTCAACAGTGATGATGCTTACTGATTTCGACTCCAGGATTGCTGCCATTATTCAGCGCAATCGTGCCCGGGGCATCCTCAAAGGCAGGGGCAAGGAGCCATGTCTCATGGAGTATGTGGAGAAGGGAATTGGTGTGGAACCTGGTGACAAGGTGATCACCTCAGGTCTGGATGGTATTTTTCCCAAGGGACTGCTCCTGGGAGAGGTGGACAGGGTTGAGAACGGGCCTCCTGCCGATCTTTTCCAGACCATAGAGGTCAGACCATACACCGATACAGACACAGTGGAATGGGTCATGGTCATGCTCACCAAGGAATGATTGTCATGGAATATGGATCTCTCTTTCAGATTATGGCGTTATGAGATTAGTAATCCTCTCCATGCTGGCTTCTCTGTTCCTGGTGATTTTTCAGACCTCCATTGCCCCATTTTTTCAAATTGGCATCATCAGGGCAGATGGTTTCTGTGCATTAGTTACATGGCTTGCCGTAGAGGCGCCGTTCATCCCCTCTTCACTCCTCGCTGTCCTCATTGCTGGAGCCAGTGCCTCCATGGCATCAGTTGCGGCTTGGTATAGCTATCCGGCCGCCTTCTTTCTTGCATACCTTATTGTCTCATATAATCGAATCGGGATCATGGATTTCACCTATCTCCACCGGATACTCCTGACTTGTCTGGCCGCATTTATCATAGAACTGTTTCTTTTTATGTCCGGAGGCAATCTCGAGGGCTTCTGGCCCTGGGGCCTTATGCAATCGCTATTCAACATGTTACTGGCACCACTCTTTTTCACTATCTTCCATAGCGTTTCCTCCATGTTTCAAAAGATAGGAAATCTCAGGAGAACTGAGAATGATCAGGAAACCATTTAAGAGCTATATCAGGCTGAAAAAATTTCCGCAGGAGGATTCCAAAGAGCGTATTCTCGCCTATCGAATCACCGCCATTATCCTTCTCCTCTTTTTCCTCCTGCTCTCGGCAAGGCTCTGGTATCTGCAGATCCTGCACGGAGATGAATACAGGGCAGAGTCGGAACGAAACCGGGTGAAGACAGTAAGGCTCATGGCCAGCAGAGGCAAGATACTCGACAGGGATGGCAGACTGCTGGCAGGCGTGAAACCCAGTTTCAATATCTGTCTCATAAGAAAGGATATCACGGACATGGAGGCCTTATTGTCCCGACTTCTGCCTTTGCTGGATCAGCCTTCATCCAAGATCCGTGCCCGGCTCTATGCATCCAGAAAACAGCCCAGATTCATGCCAATAGTGATAGAACGCAATGCATCATGGGAGACAGTTTGCAGGGTGGAGGCCCGGCTTTCAGAGCTGCCCGGCGTCCGGGTGGAGGTAGCCCCGACCCGGCGTTATCCTCGTGGCAAACTTGCGCCACATCTGCTGGGATATCTCGGAGAGATCAGTCTAAAAGAGCTTCAAAAGGGCAAATATCCCCATGCCAGGTCTGGCGACCTTGTGGGAAAGTATGGCCTGGAAGCCAGATATGAAAGCCTGCTTGCGGGTCATAGTGGCAAGAAAATCATGGAAGTTGATGCACGAGGCAGGCTCATCAGGGTGATCAAGACCATACCTCCAACCCCTGGAGAAGACCTGGTGCTATCCCTGGATCTTGATCTGCAGCTCGCTGCGGAGGAGGCACTGGGAGATAACTGCGGCGCAGTAGTTGTACTTAATCCAAGAAACGGACAGATTCTTGCCATGGCAAGTGGGCCTAAATTTGATCCATCTCTCTTTGCCAACGGCCTTTCATCCCAAGAGTGGAAAACGCTGAACGATCCCCTGACCAGGCCTCTCATCAACAAGGCGATCCAGGGTCAATACCCTCCCGGATCAACCTTTAAGCCCTTCATGGCCACAGCCCTGCTTCAGGAGGGCATAATCAATCCTGATGAGACCGTCTTCTGTAACGGTTCATTCAAGCTGGGCCGGCGCAGATTCAGGTGCTGGAAGAGATGGGGGCACGGAAAGGTCAATCTCTACAAGTCCATTGTGGAATCATGTGATGTATATTACTACCAGAACGGTCTGAAACTGGGCATTGACCGGATAGAGAAATACTCGAGACTCTTTGGATTTGGCACCAAGACGGGACTGGATCTTCCGGGAGAAAAGCCGGGTTTCGTGCCATCCCGCGTCTGGAAACTCAGGAGATTCCAGGAGCCGTGGCAAAAGGGAGAAACACTCAATGTCTCCATTGGACAGGGCTTCATGCTGGTTACTCCCCTCCAACTTGCTATGGCCACAGCAGCAATTGCCAATGATGGAAAACTCTATAGGCCCATCTATCTCCTGAGTCAGGCCCCTGTATTACAAAAGGAGCTTGGCCTCAAAAACCGTGTAATACAGATTATAAAACATGACATGGAGGGGGTCGTGGAGGACAAACATGGTACGGCCCGTGGCATTCGCCTACCAGACGTTACCATTGCCGGAAAGACAGGGACTGCCCAGGTAGTGAAACAGGCCAAGGCAGGTCAACATGATGAGCTTCCGTGGAAATACCGGGATCATGCCCTGTTTATCGCCTTTGCTCCAGTGGAGGATCCCCAGCTGGCAGTGGCTGTGATTATTGAACATGGCGGACATGGTGGTTCTGCAGCTGCACCCGTTGCCAAGGCGGTAATTGAGAGGTGGTATCAGAAAAGGGCCCCGAAGCCAAGCTTTCTGCCTGAAGATTCAGCAGGCCTTCACCTGGACATTGACGAACATCCCGCTCTGCTCCGTCGTAGTCCGTCAGGCGTAAAATCATGACAGATCGAAAATTTGACACAAAACTCCTGAAAAACCTGGACTGGTGGTTCATTCTCTCTTTACTGGCCATCATGGTCATAGGTTTCGTGAATCTCCAGAGCGCCAGTGCCGCCACTGACTATCCCTTCCACTGGAAACAGCTTCAATGGTATATACTTGGTACAGTGCTCATGGGAGTCACTCTAACCTTTGACTATAAACACCTGGCAAATTACAGGATTCACGTTTATATCCTCACGGTGATATTGCTGGCACTGGTTCTTGTGGTGGGGAAAACCGTTTCAGGATCACAGAGATGGCTGCCACTGGGTTTTTTCAACCTTCAGCCCTCGGAACTGGCAAAACTGTTTCTGGTAGTGGTGGTCGCCGGTTATTATCATGAAA
>Ga0256840_1002726_pt1 | contig 15224 bp, 16 predicted proteins | sample 355202metaG_FD_185969 | JGI IMG/M metagenome (GOLD analysis project Ga0256840, IMG submission 185969) | Hydrothermal vent microbial communities from Mid Atlantic Ridge, Atlantic Ocean - 355-202 | ecosystem: Environmental > Aquatic > Marine > Hydrothermal vents | place: Atlantic Ocean: Mid... | reverse complement strand
GCATTTGTTCTACTTTACCGTAGTCTTCTAAATCTTGTGCTAAACGCAACAATAAAATCTGACCTTGTTCTTTAAAGATAATTGATCGTCCTTTAAAGAATACAAATGCTTTTAATTTTGCACCATCAGTTAAAAACTTTTTGGCGTGTTTCATTTTAAACTGATAATCGTGATCATCGGTCTGTGGACCAAAACGAATTTCTTTAATGATAACTTTCGTTGTTTTTGCCTTTAAAGCTTTTTCACGCTTTTTATCTTCGTAAAGAAACTTTTTATAATCCATTATTTTACAAACAGGAGGATTGGCTTTTGGAGAGATTTCAACAATATCTAATCCCATTTCTTCTGCCATTTGTTTTGCTTTGGCAATAAGATAAACACCAACTTCAACGTTATCTCCAACAAGACGCACCTCTGGTGTACGAATTATTTTACCGTTAATTCTGTGTTTGTCCTCTTTAAAAACTCTTCCAGGACCTCTTCTGCTTCTTTTTCTACGTATTGCTATGGCTATATAATTTAATTGCTATAAAAGCTGTTACTAAAATTCTTTAATTGTCTGTTTAATTTCTTTATCAATGATTTGGGCAAATTCTTCAATTTTAAATGTTCCCATATCTCCTTCGCTATGTTTTCTTACCGAAATTGTTTCTGTTTCTTCTTCTTTTTCTCCTATGATAATCATAAAAGGAATTTTACTCATTTCGGCATCTCGTATTTTTCTTCCAACTTTCTCATTTCTATCATCTACGAGGGCGCGAATTTCGTAATTTTCTAGGAGATTTAAAACTTTTTTCGTATATTTTTCATATTTCTCGCTAATTGGTAGTAAAATCACCTGTTCAGGCATCAGCCAAAGTGGGAAATTTCCTCCTGTATGCTCTAATAATATGGCAATAAATCGTTCCATAGACCCAAAAGGTGCGCGATGTATCATTACAGGTTTATGTAATTGATTGTCTGAACCTTTATAGTTCAAATCAAATCGTTCTGGTAAATTGTAATCTACTTGTATTGTTCCTAATTGCCAACTTCTGCCTAAAACATCTTTTACCATAAAGTCTAATTTTGGTCCATAAAAGGCTGCTTCTCCATATTCTACTACGGTTTTTAATCCTTTTTCTTTGGCTGCATTAATGATGGCATTTTCGGCTTTAGCCCAATTTTCATCAGAACCAATATATTTTTCTTTATTTTCTGGATCACGTAAAGAGATTTGAGCTGTAAAGTCTTCAAAACCTAAAGCGCTAAATACATAAAGCACCAAATCAATTACATTTTTAAATTCTTGATCTAATTGTTCTGGTGTACAGAAAATATGCGCATCGTCTTGTGTAAAGCAACGTACACGTGTTAAGCCGTGCAATTCGCCACTTTGTTCATAACGATATACTGTTCCAAATTCTGCAAATCGTTTAGGTAAATCTTTATAAGAATAAGGTTTGTCGTTAAAAATTTCGCAATGATGCGGACAATTCATAGGTTTTAACAAATATTCTTCACCTTCTTTTGGTGTTGAAATGGGTTGAAAGCTATCTGCTCCATATTTTTCATAATGTCCAGAAGTTACATATAAGTCTTTATGACCAATATGTGGTGTAATGACCATTTCGTAACCTGCTTTTTTCTGTGCTTTTTTAAGAAATTGTTCTAACCTATCACGTAAAGCAGCTCCTTTTGGTAACCATAAAGGCAAGCCTTGACCTACTTTGGCAGAAAATGTAAATAATTCTAATTCTTTACCTAATTTTCTATGGTCACGTTTTTTTGCTTCTTCTAGCAGTGCTAAATATTCTTTAAGTTCTTTTTGTTTAGGAAATGAAATTCCATAAACACGAGTTAATTGCTTGTTTTTTTCATCACCTCGCCAATACGCACCAGCAACGCTCATTATTTTTACGGCTTTAATAATTCCTGTATTTGGAATATGTCCTCCTCTACATAAATCCGTAAAATTGGCATGGTCGCAGAAAGAAATAGTACCATCTTCTAGGTTTTCAATAAGTTCTACTTTAAACTCGTTGTTTTCTGCTTTGTATTTTTCTAGGGCTTCTTCTTTAGAGATAGCACGTTTTTTAAATTCGGCTTTTTCTCTTGCAAATTCTAAAAATTTCTTTTCTAGTTTAGCAAAATCACCTTCTTTTAACACTTCTCCATTAAAATCTACATCATAGTAAAATCCATTTTCTATTGCAGGACCAATGGTTAATTTTGCATCAGGATAAAAATGTAAAATAGTTTGTGCTAAAACATGTGCAGAAGAATGCCAAAAGGCTTTCTTACCTAAATCATCTTTCCAAGTATATAAAACTAAAGAACCATCGGTTGTTAATGGTGTGGTTGTTTCAACAGTTTCGTTATTGAAACTTGCCGAAATTACATTTCTAGCAAAGCCTTCGCTTATGCTTTTAGCCACATCCATTGGTGTGCTGTTTTTTGCTACTTCTTTAATTGAGCCATCTGGCAAAGTAATCTTTATCATCTTCTTTGTTTTATGAGTTGCAAATATATTTATTTAGAGGTAAATTAGAAGGGATTTAATAGAAAAATTAATATTGAAAGTATTTTAAATAAAAAAGCCTCCCATTTAAAGTAGAGAGGCAAACTTTAATGTTGTTCACAACGGAATAATCCTTATTGTGAATTACTTTCAAATTCAGTACAAAAATACACTATTTTATTCTTATAAAAAAAGGGGATTTTCCCCCTTTTTTAAAATTAAGGAGTTATTTATCTTTATAGCTTTTTAAAACCATCAACAAATGAAAAGAATAATAGGATTAGATTTAGGTACAAATAGTATTGGTTGGAGCTTAATTATGCAACAATTAGAAAAAAAGCATGGTGAAATTATTGGCTTAGGAAGTAGAATTATACCAATGTCTCAAGATGTTTTAGGTAAGTTTGAAGCAGGAGTAACCGATTCTCAAACTGCTGTAAGAACTGCTTATAGAGGAGTAAGACGATTGTATTTACGTGATAATTTACGTAGAGAGCGATTGCATAGAGTTTTAAATATTCTTAATTTTTTACCACAACATTATAGTAACGAAATTGATTTTAAAAATAAATTTAATTTCTAAACCTTGAAAAAGGTTGCATTTATTACTTGAATTTAAGAACCAAAAAAATATAGGCTTACGAAAATTAATCTAAATTTATCATTTAGCATCTAACTTTTCTGAACTCATTCCGTACAATATTTATTCTAATAATCATAAACTTATTAACGGAACTCAAACAGCAGAAAATTTCAAGATGCATTTATGTGTTCCTTTATATTTTTTAATTCGGAACATAGAGTATTCATATTCAACATTCTTCTAAGACATCAAATTTGATGGTTATGAATGGTTCATTTCAAATTTTACAATTAGCTTTCGAATGCCGTCTAAAATTATTTTTTTAAATTAAATATTTATTTTAAGTTGTTCCACTAAAATTGTAGTAGAGCCTAAAATTTTAATTGAACAATAAAGGTCTAAAATTAATTAGATTTCTTTCAACTTTACGTAATTTTGCATTTCAATGAAAACACCAAAAGATATTTATATTTTAGCTATTGAATCATCTTGTGATGATACAAGCGCTGCTGTAATGAAAAACAATACAGTCCTATCAAATGTGGTTGCAAATCAAGATATTCATCAAAAATACGGAGGAGTTGTTCCAGAATTGGCTTCGAGAGCACATCAACAAAATATTGTACCTGTGGTTCAACAAGCTTTAGTACAGGCAAATATACAAAAAGAGGATCTTACTGCAATTGCTTTTACAAGAGGTCCAGGTTTAATGGGTTCACTTTTGGTTGGTACTTCATTTGCAACAGCAATGGCTGCTGCTTTAAATATTCCTCTTATTGATGTCAATCACATGCAAGCGCATATTTTAGCACATTTTATAGAGAAATTGGAAGAAGGAAGAATGAAGACGGAAGACGGAAGATCGAAGACCGAAGACCAAAGACAGCGTCATTCTGAACTTGTTTCAGAAACTCATTCTAATAACCAAAGACCAAAGATCAAAGACCAAAGACAAAAAATACCTCATTTTCCATTTATTTGTTTAACTATTTCTGGAGGGCACACTCAAATTGTTCAAGTAAGCAGTTATTTTGATTTTGAAATTTTAGGCGAGACCTTAGACGATGCAGTTGGTGAAGCGTTTGATAAATCTGCTAAATTATTAGGATTGCCATATCCTGGCGGACCTTTAATTGATAAACATGCACAACAAGGTAACCCTTTAGCATATCCGTTTCCAAAACCAAAAACCAAAAATAAATTAGATTTTAGTTTTAGTGGATTTAAAACAGCGGTTATGCGATTTATTCAAAAAAATGTTGCTGAAAATCCGCAATTTATTCAAGAAAACCTCGCAGATATTTGTGCGTCAATACAACATGGTATTGTTTCCATTTTAATGGATAAACTTAAAGTAACGGTAAAAGAAACAAGCATAACACAAATAGCAATTGCAGGAGGTGTTTCTGCTAATTCTGAAATTAGAAGACGTTTAACGGAAAATAAATTCGGTTGGAAAACCTTTATTCCTGCCTTTGAATATACCACAGATAATGCCGCAATGATAGGAATTGTAGGATATTTAAAATACAAAAACGATCTCGTTGGAAATTCTCAAAAACTAGCAACAGCTAGATTAAAAGTGAATGAGCAGTAAATTTACAACAACTTGTAAAATTTCTTCACTAATTTTCTACTTTAAAATTCTGATTTGTAAATGGTGAATCAGTTGGGATTTTCACCAAATTATAGCCAAAATCTGTTGCTTTATGACATTGATTGCAGGCGTTTGTTAATGTTTTGAAATCCGTTTTAAATTGTTGTAAATCTTTATTAGAAACTGATTTCCGAATGGATTTTAACGCAGGATAAATAAGTTTTATTTCTTTAGTTTCGGGTCTTTTTTTCTGATACTTTTCAACATCTTCTATAATTTCATAGAGTTCTTTAACTTCAAAATTAGCCAACTTCCAATTGGTGTTTTTTCCTGCAAACCATAATTTACTATGATGCGCTTGAATACTACTCATCATTTCACCAAAACCTGGTTGATAAGCATTTACTAACTGTTCTTCTAAATAAGACACTTTGTTTTCAAGAAGTTTTAACCTTGAGTTGTCTTTAGTTTGACAAGCGGTGAAAAGAAATAATATCAAAGAAAAAACAATTATTTTCATAATCAAAGAATTACAAGCGATATTGTTGGTTTTCTGCAACTAAATTATCAATTTCTACACGAACCGTATTGTCTAGTAGAGTTTGATTAATTCCTGTAACATTTTCAACTGCTTTATGGTAAAATAATCGGTAACCTTCTGTAATTAATGAGGCAACAATTGCAGTTAGTTTTAGCCATGCTTTTAAAATAGGTACTGCTTGTTCTTTAGGTACATTTAACACGACTTCTTCCATTAACATTTCTGAAATATAGTTTAGCATGGTAATAAAAACATTATTTTTAATACCTCTTTTAATATGAATTAGACCAACATAAGTCTGCCATTTCCAATATTCTTCATCAATATCTCTAGCTAAAGTTTCATCTGCCCAATGTTTAAAACTCTTTTCACTTATTGCTCGTTCGTTTTCATAAAACACATCTCGTGTTTTATCAAAATTAAACAAAGTGTCGTAAAAATTTTTGGTAATACTATCCAATCGTTCAACAACAAAGGGTTTGCTTGCTTTTAAAGTAACCAAATCCTCTTCATTTAAACATAAATTCTTAGGTATTTGAGCTAATATTTCTTTGGTGATTTGAGTTAGCATAAGATGAGATTTTATCTAACAAATGTAAGAAGTTAGAAATAAACCAAACTGATAAATATCATTTAATACCAATTCCATTTCAAATTTTTAGCGCATTTAGAAATAGAATTGGTATAATACTAATTCAACATCAAAATACACTATAAATTATTTATCTTTTTCCGTTTAACTGCACTTAAAATTTAAACCATAGCTATTGCTATGCTTGAAATTTGAAGATTGTAAAACAAAAAAATATTTCAAATTTATTTAGCGTATTTTGAAATAGAATTGGTATAATAAGAATGATTACCTTCTTTTATTTTTAGTTCTGTTTGAAGATTTTGAATTTTGATTGCCTCTTCTTGCTAATCTATTTTTTCTTTGTTGTTGGCGTTGTCTTATATCTTCTGCTTTTTGTTCTTTTGTTTTTGGTTTCTCGTTATCTGGTATAATTTCACTAGGCTCAAACCCTTCAATAACTGCCATTTTTAATGATTTTTTGAGTAGTTTTTCAATACTTTTTAGGTATGAAATCTCATCACTACTCACCAAAGAAATAGCTTCGCCATTTGCTCCAGCTCTACCTGTTCTTCCTATTCTATGCACATAATCTTCCGAAATATTTGGTAATTCAAAATTAATAACATGAGGCAAAAGAGGAATATCTAATCCACGTGCAGCAATATCGGTGGCAACTAAAACCCTTACAGAGCCGTCTTTAAAACCTTTTAGTGCTTTGGTACGTGCAGCCTGACTTTTGTTTCCGTGAATTGCAGCTGCTTGTATTCCTTTTGCTTGCATCTTTTTTGTCAATCTGTTTGCGCCGTGTTTTGTACGAGTAAAAACGAGTACTTGTTGCCAATTTCCATCAGAAATTAACTTAATAATCAAATTGGTTTTTTTAGATTTATCTGTTCTATATGCCTTTTGAATAATTTTATCAACCGTTGAATTTTCTGGTGCTGCTGCAACCATTTCTGGATGTGATAAAAAAGCTCCAGCCAATTTTTTAATTTCTTTAGAAAAAGTAGCTGAAAATAATAAATTTTGTCTTTTTGTAGGTAATAAGGCTAAAATTTTATTAATATCACGTTGAAAACCCATGTCTAACATTCTATCTGCTTCGTCTAAGACCAAAAATTCAACACGTTTAAGGGAAAGTTTACCCTGATTTTCTAAATCTAACAATCTTCCTGGTGTGGCTACAAGAATATCAATTCCTTTTCTTATTTGAGCAATTTGTGGGTCAGCTTTTACTCCTCCAAAAATTACGGTTGAACGCACATCTACATATTTGCTATAGGCAATAATATTTTCTTGAATTTGTGCGGCAAGTTCACGTGTTGGTGTTAAAATTAATGCTCGTATTGGTCTGTATTTTGGATGTTTTGTTGCTGCTAATAATTGAAGCATTGGTAAAGTAAAACCCGCAGTTTTACCAGTTCCTGTTTGAGCAGAAGCTAATAAATCTTTTCCTTTAAGCACTAATGGAATGGCTTTTTCTTGTATTACAGATGGTTTTGTATATCCTTTTTCGGATACTGCTTTTAATAGGTTGTCTTGCAACCCTAAATCTTTAAATGTCATTAAATGGTGTTTGAGAAATGACTGATTTCTCATACGATCATTTCGATAAATAAAGTGCGAATATAGTCTAATTAAACTAGACGGATAACTTCCCATCCTCTTTTCTCGCAAAGGCGCAAAGACGCTAAGTTGTGAGTGAAAAAGTAAAAATCACATTTAACTTTAAATTTTTGTGAGAGTTTTATTTTTGGTTCTACTGCAAATTTAATGGGTGATTTATATTGACACTTAAAAATCTAACAATTAATATAATATCTTATTTGTTCATTTTTTTCATTGATAAAAAAACGAACCAAAAAAATCTAGGCTTACGAAAGCTAATCTAAATTTATCATTCAGCATCTAAATTTTCTGAACTCGTTCCGTTGTAATACTTATTCTAATAATCATAAATCTATTAACGGAACTCAAACAGCAGAAAATTTTAAGATGCGTTCATTTCAAATTTTACGATTACCCTTCGAATGCCGTCTAAAAATTATATTTTTAGCTACAATCATATTTTTAAATTAAATATTGATTTTAAGTTGTTCCAATAAATTTGCAGTAGAACCTTATTTTTTTACTTTGTAACAGAACAAGATTTACAGATTTTCAACAAAAACAAGAGGTTCTACGGCATCATCTACATTGAAATCGCCAATTTTAGTTCGTCTTAATTTACTGAGATGTGCTCCAGAATTTAAAGCCAATCCAAAATCAAAGGCAAGTGAGCGAATATAAGTTCCTTTACTGCAAACTACACGAAATTCAACTTTTGGTAAATTTATTTTTGTAATTTCAAAAGCATCAATAGTTACTCTTCTTGTTTTAATTTCGGTAGTTTCACCTGCTCTAGCTATTTCGTACAAACGCTTCCCTTCTTTTCTAATGGCAGAAAAAATAGGTGGTTTTTGGTCTATTTCTCCAATAAATTGTTGGGTTGTTTGGTGAATTAACTTATCGTTTATATGATTTATTGGGAAGGTTTGGTCAATTTCAGTTTCTAAATCGTACGAAGGTGTAGTGCCTCCTAGCGTAAAAGTTCCAGTATATTCTTTGGTTTGTGCTTGATATTCATTGATTTTTTTTGTGAATTTACCTGTACAAATTATTAATAAACCTGTTGCAAGCGGATCTAAAGTACCTGCATGACCAACTTTAATTTTTTTAATATCAAAAGTTTTTCTAATGTGCCAACGCAATTTATTCACTACTTGAAAAGAAGTCCATGTTAAAGGTTTATCAATAAGTAATACTTGTCCGTTTTTAAAATCTTCTACGGTTTTTCTTTCCATCAGTTTAAATAAAGTGTTTAGTCTTCTATAAATAAAAGTGTAAAAGTAAACTTTAGATTGGATAAGGCAAAATTATTTTTTTAAGATAATAATGTTCACTAATAAAAAAATACTATTTTTGCTCTTCAAACATAAGAATATAAAAATGACAAACAGAACATTTACAATGCTTAAGCCAGACTCTTTAGAAAAAGGAAATACTGGTGCTATTTTAGAGAAAATTAACGCTGCAGGTTTTAGAATTGTAGCCATGAAAATGACTCAAATGACTAGAAGAGATGCTGAGGCATTTTATGCTATTCATAAAGAGCGTCCGTTTTTTGGTGAATTAGTAGAATATATGACTCGTGGACCTATTGTTGCTGCAATTTTAGAAAAAGAAAATGCAGTTGAAGATTTTAGAGTTTTAATTGGTGCTACAAATCCAGAAGAAGCTGCTGAAGGTACTATTCGTAAACTATATGCTGCTTCAATTGGTGAAAATGCAGTTCACGGTTCTGATAGTGATGAAAATGCAGCTATTGAAGGTGCTTTCCACTTTTCAGGTAGAGAATTATTTTAAATTTCTTTTTAAGAATTATTTTAAAAAGTATTTTAATTTTAAAATAGTGAGGGTTTTACTTTATGTAAAATTCTCACTTTTTTGTTTCTAAGAAAACTCTTTCTTTAATTTCTGATAAGACAGAACTAACAAGTAAAATGAACTTTTACTCAGAAAAGATAATTTTGCTTTGATAGAAATTTAAAATAAAAAAACCACTTGATTTTTTAAGTGGTTTGTATTTTATATATCGTCAAAATTTACATCGGTAAAATTTTCTGGATTTGCATCTTCAATAGTATCTGGTGCAACATCGGTTTTTTCTGAAGTAGGTTTTACATAATCTTTTTGATGACGTTCAGAAATAACTTCTTCTCCTTTTTCTTTTAAAATAAAGTCAGTTCCTCTATCTAAACTCGCTTTAAATTCTGCAAAATCTTCTTTGTACAAATAAATTTTGTGTTTTTTAAAATGGAAAGAACCGTCATCATTGGAGAATTTTTTACTCTCAGTAATTGTTAAGTAATAGTCGCCTGCTTTGGTTTCTCTTACGTCAAAAAAATACGTTCTTCTGCCAGCTCGCATGGTTTGCGAATAGATTTCTTCTTGTTCTACATACTTTTTTTCTTCACTCATAATATCTAATTGTTAAGTAATAATTTGTCAAATTTAAACAATTATTTTAAAAAGATGCAAATATTTTACAGACTTTCTTTAAAAAAACATCATTTTTCATAAAAATCAAAAATCTGATTTGCGTGATCTTTTGTTTTAACTTTGGTAATAATATTAGAAATTACACCTTTTTCATCAATTACAAAAGTGGTTCTGTGAATACCGTCATACTCTCTTCCCATAAACTTTTTTGGACCCCAAACGCCATAAGCTTGAATGACATCTTTATCTTCATCAGCTAAAAGCGGATAAGGCAATTCATTTTTATTACAGAAATTCTTTTGTCTTCTTGCGCTATCTGCACTTACTCCCAAAATAGCAAATCCTTTATCAATAAAATCTTGATGAAAATCTCTTAAGTTTTTTGCTTCCATTGTGCATCCAGGAGTACTAGCTTTTGGATAAAAAAACAAAATTAGTTTTTTTCCTTTATAGTCTTTTAGACTAATTTCATTTCCATCTTGGTCTTTTGCTTTGAAATTTGGAGCTTTATCGCCTATTTTTAATGTTGTCATAAATAAATTATTGTTTGTAAAAGTTAATTTTATAAATACACTATATTTACCGATGTAAAAATACAATAAAATGAATAAACAAGAACGCGTTCAGTTTACAATTAATAAATTAGAAGAATTATATCCAGAAGTGCCTATTCCTTTAGATCACAAAGATCCTTATACTTTGCTGATTGCCGTTTTGTTGTCTGCTCAAAGTACCGATGCTCGTGTAAACACCATCACGCCAAAGTTATTTGCCATTGCTGATAATCCGTATGATATGGTAAAATTAAGTGTTGAAGAAATTCGGGAAATTATTAAACCTGTTGGATTGTCTCCAATGAAATCTAAAGGGATTTATGGATTGTCTAAAATGATTATAGAAAAACATAACGGAAAAGTTCCTGCAAATTTTGAAGATTTAGAAGCTTTTCCTGCTGTTGGTCATAAAACAGCAAGCGTTGTGATGAGTCAGGCGTTTGGAGTTCCTGCTTTTCCTGTAGATACGCACATACACAGATTAATGTATCGATGGAATTTGACCAATGGAAAAAATGTAGTCCAAACAGAAAAAGATGCTAAAAGATTATTTCCAAAAGAGCTATGGAATAAATTACATTTACAAATTATTTTTTACGGTAGAGAATATTCTCCTGCTCGTGGCTTTGATATTGAAAAGGATATCATTACCAAAACTATTGGACGAAAAATATTTTTGAAATAAATGTCCTGTCATTTTGGTATAACCATTGATTTTGCAAAGGATTTACTAATATATTTCATATTTTTTTACTCACAACTTGGCGTCTTTGCGCCTTTGCGAGAAAAAAACGGCAAAAGAGCTCCATAATATTATAAAAAAATGTATCTTTATACCAATATAAAAACAAAAAACCATGAACAATCGATCAAAACATGTAAAGCTCCACGTAGGTTCTATGATTACTTTAAGAGCTTTGCAAAGATATTTAGATGATAAGCACATACCTTGTTTAATCAAAAACCATACAGAATCTCAACGATTATCTGGTTACGCAGGAAGTGAAAGCGGAAATGAACTCTTTGTTTATGAAGAAGATTTTAACAAAGCAAAAGAAATTTTAAAGACTTTTTTAGAAAATTGATTTTTTTGAGATAAATAGTGTGTATTTCAAGAATAAAAAATATATTTGCAGCCGCAAACGGCCTCGTGGCGCAACTGAATAGCGCATCTGATTACGGCTCAGAAGGTTACAGGTTTGAATCCTGTCGAGGTCACTACTTAAAACCCCTTACTCTAAGGGGTTTTGTTGTTTTTGGAAATGAAATTTTTTTTAAAAAAAGGCGTTGAATAGGTAAATTCATGTAAATTTACAGTAAAAAAGTACTAAAAAAGCAGGGTAAATGAGAGTAAAAATTTACCCTAATTTTTTAATTTATTGTCATAAACAATTAAAAATAATATCTTACTTTTGACAGATGAGTTTTATAAAAACAACAGAGCAATCATCTAATCACGACCATTTAGAAAAAATGAGTGTTAATGAGTTGCTTACAAACATCAATAAAGAAGATAAAACAGTTGCTTTAGCCGTTGAAAAAGCTCTTCCACAAATTGAACAATTAGTCCTTCAAATTGTAAAAAAATTAAAAAACGGTGGAAGAATATTCTATATTGGCGCAGGCACAAGTGGACGATTAGGCATATTAGATGCGAGTGAATGTCCGCCAACATTTGGAGTAGAAGACAATTTAGTTATTGGTTTAATTGCTGGTGGAGATGCAGCAATTAGAACTGCGGTAGAAAACGCAGAAGACTCCACAACGCAAGGTTGGAAAGACTTACAAGCATTTTCCATTTCAGAAAAAGATGTGCTTATTGGCATTGCTGCTTCTGGAACAACACCTTATGTGGTTTCAACGCTACAAAAAGCCAATAAAAATAACATAATTACTGGTTGCATTACTATGAATGAAGGTTCGCCTTTGGCTTTAGTTGCTCAATTTCCTATTGTAGCCATTGTAGGTCCAGAATTTGTTACAGGAAGCTCACGAATGAAAGCAGGAACGGCTCAAAAAATGATACTGAATATGATTACCACTTCCACAATGATTCTATTAGGAAAAGTAAAAGGCAATAAAATGGTAGATATGCAGCTCACCAATGAAAAGTTAGTAAAACGTGGTGCAAAAATGATTATTGAGGCTTTAAAAATTGATGAAAATCAAGCTGAAAAGCTATTATTAACTCACGGAAGCGTTAGAAAAGCAATAGATTTTTATGAAAAACAATGAAACTTTATCTAAAGGAATAAAATTTACAGGAATTGCCTTGCCTGTCATTATCTTATCTCCCATTTTAATTACTATGGGATTTAAAGGTCTTAAATTAGAAAATCCGCTTGTAGGTTGGATTTTGTTAATTATAGGTTTTTCAGTTGCCATTACTGGAATGTATTTACTCTCTAAAGGAATAAAATTTTTATTAGATTATCTTTTTGAAAAATAAGTACTTTTGCCAAAGGAAATAACAGATTTGAAAACAAAAACATTTTTTACCAAACTCACACAATGGGAACATTGGGCAACACCTATGTTTTATATTCCTGTGTTGCCTTATGCTTTTTATCAAGCAATAAAAATAAGAAGTTTTACCTTTTTTTTAAATACCAATCCTGCTATAAAAAATTCTGGCGATGGTACGGAATCTAAATATAAAACCATTTGTTTAGTTCCTGAAAAATACCGTCCAAAATCGGTGTTAATACAAATAAATGAAGATTTTAATGAGGTGAAAAGTAAAATTTCAAAAGCAAAAATCACTTTTCCTCTCATAGCAAAACCAGACTTAGGGTTTAGAGGCTTATTGGTAAAAAAAATAAATTCCGAAAAGGAATTAAAAAACTATCTCCATAAAAATAACAGTGTAACCATTCTCATTCAAGAGTTTATTGATTACAGCGAAGAATGTGGTATTTTTTATTACAGATTACCAAATAAAGAACGTGGTAAAATAACTTCAATTACTTTAAAAAAATTTTTAAGTGTTGTAGGTGATGGAAAATCGACCTTATCGGAGTTGATTCTAGCAGATAAGCGTGCTTTTTTATATTACGATTTACTGCAAAATATTCATCAAGAAAAGATGCACTCTGTTTTAAAAAAGGATGAGAAATTAATATTAACTGTCATAGGAAACCATTCTAAAGGTACTCAGTTTTTAAATGGTAATCATTTAATATCAGAAGAGTTAGAGCAAACGTTTGATAAATTAAACAAGCAAATAAAAGGTTGGTATTATGGTAGATTAGACATTAAATATAATACTTTTGAAGAACTTTTAGAAGGAAAAAATTTTAAAGTATTAGAAATAAACGGAATTCTAGCAGAACCTACACATATTTATGATGCTTCGGTAAAAGACGCAAGTTATTTTAAAGCGTTAAAAGCTATTAAAGAAAATTGGAAAACCATTACTGAAATAGCAGTCCATAACAGAAAAAAACAAGCTTTAACCTCAACAAAACCTATTCATTATATTAAAGAAATGGTGGCTTTACGGAAGTATGCTAAACAGTTAACCACTTTAAATAAGGATAATTGATATTTTTCTCGCAAAGACGCTAAGGCGCAAAGTTGTATGGAGAGATTTTGTAGAAGTTAGCATGACGATTTTAGCACTCTTTTCTCTCTATTCTACACTACAAAAAATAATTCATCGATTTTTTAGGATTAATTGTAAGTAAACTTTGGTAAATCAATTCAATTACATGTTCCACATCTTCTTTATGAACCATTTCAACTGTGGTGTGCATATAGCGCAAAGCCAATGAAATTAGTGCACTAGGAACTCCACCGTTTGAATATGCAAAGGCGTCGGTGTCTGTTCCTGTTGCTCTTGATGAGGCATTTCGTTGAATTGGAATTTTATTTTCTTCAGCTACATCAACAATTAAATTTCTCAAGGTATTATGAACAGCAGGAGCGTAGGCAATCACTGGTCCTTCACCACATTTAACCTCTCCTTGAATTTTTTTGTTAATCATTGGTGTTGTGGTATCGTGAGTAACATCGGTAATAATTGCAAGGTCAGGTTTTAGTGTTTCTGTAATCATTTGCGCTCCTCTTAGCCCTATTTCTTCTTGAACAGAATTTACAATATACAATCCAAAAGGTAGTTTTTTCTTATTTTCTTTTAGTAATCTAGCAACTTCTGCAATCATAAAACCACCCATTCTGTTGTCAATTGCTCTACAAACAAAGTGATTTTTGTTTAAAATAAAAAATTCATCAGGATAAGTAATCACGTTTCCTACGGTAATTCCTAGATTTTCCACTTCCTTTTTAGAACGACAGCCAACATCTATAAAAATATTGTCTAATTTGGGTGATTTTTCTGTATTTCCTTTACGTGTATGAATTGCTGGCCAGCCAAAAACGCCTTGAATAATTCTGTTTTTTCGAGTATGAATATGTACTTTTTTTGAAGGTGCAATTTGATGATCACTTCCTCCATTTCTTATCACGTAAATTAATCCATCATCGGTAATATAATTTACATACCACGAAATTTCATCGGCATGACCTTCAATAACAACTTTAAATTTTGCTTTTGGATTGATAATTCCAACTGCAGTACCATAAATATCAGTGTAAAACTCATCTACATAAGGTTTTAGATATTCCATCCATAATTTTTGCCCTTCTACTTCATAACCTGTTGGCGAGGCATTGTTTAAATATTTTTCTAAAAATGTAAGTGATTTTTTGTTGAGAATTTTCTTTTTTGACATGATATATATTTTATTTTACGAAAGTAACACAACATTACTAATAATCAAAATTTGTTAAGATATTTTAAAAATATATAATTTCTTTAATTATCTTTGAAACT
>Ga0256840_1002725_pt1 | contig 15238 bp, 14 predicted proteins | sample 355202metaG_FD_185969 | JGI IMG/M metagenome (GOLD analysis project Ga0256840, IMG submission 185969) | Hydrothermal vent microbial communities from Mid Atlantic Ridge, Atlantic Ocean - 355-202 | ecosystem: Environmental > Aquatic > Marine > Hydrothermal vents | place: Atlantic Ocean: Mid... | reverse complement strand
TAGTTTTTTAGTTTTTTAGTTTTTTAGTTTTTTAGTTTTTTAGTTTTTTAGTTTTTTAGTTTTTTAGTTTTTTAGTTTTTTAGTTTTTTAGTTTTTTAGTTTTTTAGTTTTTTAGTTTTTTAAAATCTTAATTATTTTTAAATTAACCTACAATACTTCAATAAATTACATTTACAAGAATGAAAATATGTTTTTATTTTCTAGAAATCTTTAAAAACATACCTAATTGTAGTGATTTTTTGACCTTTTTAGTACATTTTAACAAAAAAGCTTGGTGAAATCATTTTTTTTTTTTTTATGTTTGACGTGAACAAGCAAAAAAGTTGCGCAACTATTTACTTTTCAAATTATTTTACATTAATCTTGTCTATAATTATTATATAGGCTATAAAATTTTATTTTATGAAAAAAGTATTTTTAACATTAACACTCATTTTAGCTACTACTCTAACATTTGCTACATTAAGTACAAACAAGGCAATTTCAGAGCAAGGAAATTGGGCAACTACATTTACTACATCATGTGGTGTAACAACTACAATCTATGCATCGTCAGCACAAGAGATGTATGATAATATGATAGGGTTTGAAGAATGGTCTTGCTATTAGCAATTAACAACAAACAGATTACTACATAGTGATCTGTTTGTTATTTAAAAACAAGAAAAATGAATAAACAATTATTACTATCTATTGTATTTTTAACCAATATCAATTTATTTAGTCAAAGTACCATTACTGAAAAAGCTATTTACAAAGCAATATATAGCATTACATATTTAGCTGATTCTACAGATATTTATAGCGATAAAAGTGAAAAGATGCTTCTTTATATCGGTAAAAAACATACTCTTTTTGAAAGTGTAAATAATAGATATAATAATTCTATTAAAAAAGACTACTCAAATAATACCATACAAGATTTATCAAAAAAATATAATTCGACTTCAAGAGATAGAAAAAGAACGCGATTCGAATATAAAATATACACAACCCTAAATAAAATTAAAGTGATTGATTTTATATTTAGCGACAAGTATGTTTATGATGAAAAGGTGAATCTTAATTGGAAAATATCATCTGAAATCAAAACAATTAATACCTATTTATGTAAAAAAGCAGTAACTTTTTTTTCAGGGAGGAAATATGAAGCATGGTTTACGGAAGAACTTCCAATAAATTCTGGTCCATACAAATTCAGTGGACTACCTGGTTTAATAGTGAAAATTCAGGATACAAAAAATAATTATATCTTTGAATTATTAAGTTTTGAGAAAACAAATGATAATTTTGTATTAAATAATAAAGGTGCTACAAAAACAACAAAGAAAGATTTTTTTAGAGCATATTCTGATTTTAAAGAAAATATTGGCTATCAATTATCTTTAAGAGGGTTTGAAATGGATGAAGTAAACAAGAGAAAAGTACAAGAAAATATAAAGAGAAACAGAAATAATATGATTGAGATTAAAATTAATTAAAATCATGAAAAAAACAATATCTTTATTTTTACTTGTAAGCTGTTTTCAGTTTAAACTAGCAGCTCAAGAAACTAAAACTATTGACAAATCCATTTATAGTGTTATTTACGATTATAGGTTTCAAAAAGATAGCACAAGCCTTATTAAAAAAGATAGGTTTGAACTACTTATTGGTAAAAAATATTCTTTATTTCAAAGTTTAAATATAAAATTTAACGATTCTTTATTTAATGCTAATGAAGAAGCTATTCATTCTGCAACAGAAAGTTCAGAAATCTCCTCCATACTATCAGAACAAAAAAGAGTTTTACTGAAATTTAAAATATTAAAAAAAGGCAACCATATTACAACCTACGACAATGTAATCGTAGATAAGTATATGTATGATGAAATGGCAAGCTTTAATTGGAAAATACATAAAGATACTTTAACCATAAATTCATATAAATGTAACAAAGCTTCAGTGATTTTCTCTAGTAGAGATTATATTGCTTGGTTTACCAAAGAAATACCTATTGCTAATGGCCCATACAAATTTGTTGGTTTACCTGGCTTAATCGTCAAAATTTACGATACTAAAAAACAACATACTTTTGCATTAGCAAGTTTTATTAAAAAACAAGAACTTATTATTTTATATAAGGATATTTTTACTACTGGTGGTCCAAGACAAAAAGTTAGTAAAAAAGAATATTACAAAGCTATTAAAGATTTTAAAGACAATCCTATTAGCTATAGAATTAATAAAATGGGACAAATTTTTGATGAAAATAACAGACAAGAACAATATCGGAAAATTCTAGAACGTACAAAAAGATACAAGGCAAATACCATAGAGCAAATTATTGAATAAATTGAAACAATCCATATCATACTTTTTATGCCTCTTTACTTTATCTGTTTTTTCGCAAACAATAATACATGGGAAAATAATTGATAATAATAATGAGGTTCTGTCTGGTACAAATATTATAGTTTCTAATAGTAATAATAATACCATAATCACTTATGCTTTTGCCAATGATAAAGGGAATTACAAACTCCATATAAAGTCTAATTTAGATTCTTTAAAGATAGAAGTAACTTATATTGGTTTTTACAAACAATCTAAAATAATAGTTAATAAAAATCAAATTATAAACTTTACGCTCAAAGAATCAAACGAGACTCTTAAAGAAGTTTTTGTGAAAAATATCCCTATTAAAAAGAAAGGAGATACCTTAAGCTATAATGTCGCTGTATTTAGGGACCAAAAAGATAGAGTTATTGCCGATGTTTTAAAAAAAATGCCTGGCATTGAGGTTTTATCTGATGGTAAAATATTATACCAAGGAGTTCCAATACAAAAATATTATATTGAGGGTTTAGATTTACTTGAAGGCAGATATAATCTCGCTAACAACAATTTACCTGCTAGCTCCGTTTTAAAAGTTCAAATTCTTGAAAATCATCAACCTATTAAATTATTAGATAGTGTTGTTTTTTCTGATAAAACTTCTCTTAATATAAAATTAAAAAATAAAATAACTACCACTGGTTCTGCAAAGATTGGTGCTGGTTTTTCTCCTTTTTTATGGGATACTAATATTACACCTATGTTTTTTGGTAAAAAAAAACAAATGATTAGTTCCTACCAAACCAACAATACTGGTAATGATGTTAGTGGCGATTTAAAATATTTAACTTTAGAGCAGTTACTTGACAAATTAGAAGGGGATGTTGACAAAAATAATTGGGCTAATATTCAAGAACTTTCTCCACCTTCTTTTTCAAAAAAAAGATGGCTTGATAATAATGTACATTTACTAACTAGCAACCTTTTATTACGATTAAAAAAAGATACTGATTTAAAAATTAATTTATCCTATATTAATGATTATCAAAAACAATATGGCAGTAGTAAAACTATATTTTTAACATCTAATGAAAATATAAGCCTTTTTGAAAATACGGAAAACAAATTATTCTTTAATAAGTTGAAGAGTAAATTTATCTTAACAAAAAACACTAAAAATAATTATTATAAAAACACGCTAGAGATAAATAAAATTTGGGATAAAAAACAAGGCTTGATTAACTCAAATACAAATATTATAGACCAAAACCTATCTACCCCTTCCTTCTTAATTAGAAATAAATTAAAATGGTCTCTACCTATAAAAAATAAATTTTTAAATATTAAATCTATAATAAGCTATAATAATAAACCTGAAAATTTTGATATTTATTTTAATAACAATAACATTTTAAACAACATTTCTTACAATCGTATTAAACAAAACCTAGCTCTCTCTAGCTTTTATACAAATAATGCTTTAGGCTTTACAAAGAAGATAAAAAACACAACATTCCATACCGATATAGGGTTAAAAATACACAAGTATAATTTAAAAAGTGACATTTTTCTTTTTGAGAATAGTAATCAAAATAATATATCTAAAAACTTTTTTAACAATCTCAATTTTAACAAATCTAGTTTTTATGGAATTCTAAAAACTCAAAAAAAATATAAGAATTGGAAAATTAACATTAACCTCCCTTTAAGATTATTGAATTATAATATTACTGACAATACCTTGTTTAAAAAACAAAATCTAAACACTCTTAATTTTGAACCTAATATATCTGTTTTAAAACAATTAAATACATTTTGGAAAACTCGATTAAGTCTAAATTTAAAAAATAATTTCGGAAAAATAGACCAACAACATTATGGGTATATTTTTACAAATTACAGGACTTTACAACTATTTGATAATCCTATATCTAAACAAAAAGATAGAAATATTAATTTTAATTTATCTTATCGCAATCCTATAAAATCCTTATTTATTAATGGTCGTTATTCTTTTAGAGTTTCTAATCAAAATTTAATTTCTAATATCTCCATTGGTAGTGATGGTATTTCCTCTTACGGTTTTCTTGAAAAAAACAATCAAACTAAATCACACAATTATGATTTTAAAATTGATAAATATGTTAGTAAACTAAAAACTAATTTATCTCTAAGCTCTAATATTTCTTTTATAAAGAAAAATCAACTATTAAATAATAGTTTGGTTAATGTTACGAATAAAAGTATTTTAATTAATGGGGAAATAAACTCTGAAATCAGCAATTGGCTTAGTATAAATTTCACAAGTTCTATATTAAACCACAATACCTTTTTAGAATCCAAAGCGAATGAAATTATTTCTCAAAAATATTTATTAGACTTAAGTTTGTACCCTGATAAAAATCAATATATCGGAATTAATTTTGACTATTATAAAATTACAATTCCATCTAATTATAATGAAAATTATTTTTTGAATTTTATTTATAGATATACTTTTATCAAAAACAAAATAGACTTAGAATTAAACTGGAATAATATACTAAACACAAAGCAATTCATTAATAATTCTAACAATAGTTTTATTTTTTCAGAAAGTGTTTATGAAGTGAGACCGTCTCAGATTACTGCTAGTATTAAGTTTAGCTTAGAAGGGATATTTTAATTATATTTATTTTGTATCTTTACACTAATAATTCTTACAACTTATGATTGTAAGTATTTTCTAATAACATATAATATAAAACAAAAAATATGAAACGCATATTAGTTCCTATTGATTTTTCTGAACAAGCTAATTGTGCTGCTAAAGTTGCTGCAAAAATAGCAAAACAAGTTGGTGCCGAAATTTTTTTACTTCACATGTTAGAGCTGCCTGAAGGGGTAATTGATGCCATGTCTGGTGGTGATAATAGTGCTCCTGCCTCTTTACTTTTTATGAGAAAAGTTCATGAACGTTTTGATGAATTAAAAGCACAAAAATTTTTTACAGGAATTAATGTTATTGAGTCGGTTCATTTTCATAAAACTTTTGATGGTGTTATTGCTGAAAGTAAAAAACAAAATATTGATTTAGTTGTAATGGGTTCTAGTGGCGCAACTGGTTTAAAAGAAATCTTAGTTGGTTCTAATACTGAAAAAGTTGTTAGACATTCTGATGTTCCTGTTTTAGTTGTTAAAAAAGATAGTAGTGATTTGGCTATTAATGATATTGTTTTTGCCTCTGATTTTGCTAATGATAGTAAAGCTAAATTTCAAAATATTATTGATTTTGCTGCTATTTTTAACGCTAAACTACATTTATTATATATAAATACTGCTAGTAATTTTAGCAGTACCAAAAAAATTAGCAATACTATTAATAGTTTTGTTACTGATTTTAATATTCCTGATTTTGAAACTTACATTTATAATGATGTTTCTATTGAAAAAGGTATTTTAAATTATGCTAGCGAAATTAACGCTGACTTAATTGCTATTAATACTCATGGCAGAAGTGGTTTATCTCGTTTATTGAATGCTAGTATTGGTCAGGAACTTACCAATCATGCAATTAGACCTGTTATTACTTTTAAAATATAAGCTTTTCTTATTTAAAAACTTAAAGGCTTTTGAAAATATTTCTAAAGCCTTTTTTTATTATATCTGTTAACCTGAGTTCGACTAAGACTTCTATTTACAGAAAATGAAGAAATGGTGAGATTTGAAGCATAAATTTTAAGGAATAACCTGTTATTTCTTAAAAATTATTCAAAAAAAATTGCCTTTTATTTGTTTTCCCTTCGGGTTTGATTATTTTTTTCATAATCTCGCTAAATTTCTTTGAATTATCTAGATAATCCTTCTAAAATTCATCTTCGACTATAAAAAAAATAATCTAAACTGTAAACGAATTATTAGTCGAACTCAGGTTGTTAGGAAAATAATATCAATTTATTTTTGACAAGAAATTAAATGGATTATTAACAAAATAATACAAGTTCTGAATTAATCTTTAAGATGATGCAGACACACAATTATGGACACTACCATTATATTCCTCTTATGTAACTTAATCATGAATAAAAAAGACCATCTTCTCAGATAGTCTTTTGTATGATGTTTTAAAAAAAGTATTTTTAAATCCCTAATTTAGCTTTTACTGCTGGTAATAAATCTTCCCCTTCAAAAACAATAAGTCCTTTTCCTGGCGCTGAGTCCATTACATATTTAATTCCTTTTGTTTTTGCTACTTCTTTTATTGCATTTTGAGCTCTCTCAATAATTGGTTTTAACAAATCAAACTCCTTTTTTTGTAATTCTTCTCTTGCTGATGTTAAATATTGTTGTAATTTTTGTTGTATTTCTGCAATTTCTACTTGACGTTTTTCATTTTCCTCATTTGTTTTTGTAGATGCTTCTGCTTGGTACTTTTTTAATTTTGCTTGTAATGCATTTGCTTGTGCTTTATATTCTGTATCAAAACCCTGCCCTGTTGCTTTTAATTCTTCTCCCATAGCTTTAGTTTCTGGCATTGCTGCTACCAACGCCTCGCTATTAATATGAGCAACTTGCGCTTGTGTTGTAAAACCAACCATTACCAATATAATTGCTACTAAAAAATTTTTAATGTTCTTCATTTTTGTTTATTTAATTATTAATTGTTTTTATTTTCTTCTAACTTCTTTTTTCTTTCTTCAATTTCTGCCATCTTTTTTGCTCTTTTTTCTTTTGCTACTTTACGCAAAGAGTCTCTTTTTGTTTTTTTTGCTTGCGCGTTTGCATTTATTACTTTCATTTTCTCTGCTCGTATTTCCGCTTTTGTTTTCTCTTTTAATGGTTCTTCTACTTTATCTATTTGTTTTTCTTCTTCTGCAACACCTTTCTCTTCTTTCTTATCTTCTACTCCTCTATTTTCAGTCTCATTCTTCTCTTCTTCATTTTCTTTTTTGGGTTTTACACTTTTCTTTTCTTCGTCTTTTACTTCTGTAATAATTTTTGTTTCTTTTTTTATTTTATTTTTTTTTGCTTCTCGTTGTGCTTTTAATGCTGCTATTTTTTCTTCTCTTTCTTCTTTTTTTGCTTTTTTTAACGCTTCTCTTTTTACTGCTTTTTCTTCTCTTAGTTTTTTTATCTCTTGCTGTTTTGCAATACGCACATTTTCTCTTTCTTTTTTCTTATCTACTTTTACTTCTACACTTCCGTCTTCCTTATTTATAACTTTCTTCCCTTGATTTTTTTTCGCTTCTCTTGCTGCTTTTACTTTTGCTAATCTTTCTTCTCTCTTCTTTAAATTAGCTTTTTTTAACGCTTCTCTTTTTGCTGCTCTTGCTTCATTTTGTAACCTTACTCTCTCTCGTAGCTGTTCCTTTTTGGTTAATCTTTCATTAACCTTTTGTTTCATCGTCTCTTTTTTCTTTTCTCGTGCAATCTCTTTTTCTGTTTTCTTTTTTTCTGAGGCTTTCTTTTTTCTGCCTTTTACAATTTTTCGTAATACCAACTCACTTACATCATATTTTGGATTACTATATAACATTACCATATCATTGCTTGACTTATCAAATATTATATCGTATTTTTTCGCTTTTGATATTTCTTGTATTGCATTAAATATCTGGTCTTGTATTGGTTTTACTAATTGCTTTCTCAACATAAATAAATCTCCTGATGTTCCAAAGTATGCTTCTTGTAACCTTTTTAATTCTGTTTGTTTTATTGTTATATCTTCTTCTCGCTCTGCTACCAAATCACTTGTTAATAATGCTTTTTCATTACTAAGTGATAGTTTCATTGTTTCTATTTCATTCTTAAATTTGTCTAATTTTCCGTTCCAGCTTTTAACTCTCCCATCTAATTTAGATTGTGCTGCTGCGTATTCTGGAATGTTCTCTAAAACATAATCCCTATCAATATATCCTACTTTTTGTGATTTTTGTGAATATGCTAATTGTGCTATTAAAACAATTAATAATATGGAAATTTTCTTTATCATAATTACATTAAGTTAGTTAGAAATAATCGTGCCAAACTTTTATACTAACTGCAAATATACACAATATATTGTGTTTAAGTTGTCTAAAATTGTTGTCCGATTGTGAAATGGGTTTGCCAACCTGCTTTTGTACCTGGAGCTCCTGGAATATCATCAAATCCATGACCAAAATCAATTCCTAATAACCCAAAAGATGGCATAAACAAACGTAACCCGACTCCTGCTGATCTTTTTAAATCAAATGGATCAAATTTCTTTAACCCTTCATAAGAGTTCCCTCCTTCTAAGAATCCTAATACATATATTGACGCTGTTGGCTTTAATGTTATTGGATACCGCAACTCAAATGAAAATTTATCATATACTGTTCCTCCTGTATTTGGCGATAAACTCGAGTTTGGATATCCTCTTAACCCTACTGTTTGTCTTCCATCATAACTTTGTCCTTGCAAGCCGTCTCCTCCTACATAAAAACGTTCAAATGGTGACACTCCTAGCTCGCTATTATATGCTCCTAACAAACCTAATTCTGCTCCTGAAACTAATACTAATTTTTTGTAAATTTCATTATACCATTTTCCTGAATAACTTACTTTCCAAAACTCTAGCCATCTATATTTTTCTTGATTTGATATTGTATTATAATCTTTCTTTTGGAATAATGAAAATGGTGGTGTTAATTTCGCTCCTATGTTAAATTGTGATCCTTTTGTTGGATATATTGGGCTTGGTCCTTGTGAGTTTCTTCCAAAATTAATTGCTACTGATAAGTTATTTGAATTTCCATTATTATTTTCAAAATTAAATGTTGGGAAATAATAATTCTTAAGTGTATAGCCTTGGTAATTTAAAGATGTGGATAATGTAAAGTAATCATCTGGCCAACGTAATCGTTGATTTATTCCTATGGATGCTCCTAATATATCTATTTTTTGATTTTTATCTACATCTCTTGTTGCATAATTATACCTATACTGTTTTGAATTGTATATAGAGAATGATAATGCTTTTGGTTTTTTCCCTCCTAACCATGGTTCTGTAAATGACAAACTATATGTACTTGAATATTTACTTGCTTGCAATCGTAATGCCATTCGCTGTCCATCTCCCATTGGTATTGGCTTGTATGCCTTTTTATTTAATATATTTCTTAATGAAAAATTAGAAAATGATAATCCTAAGGTTCCTATGAATGCTCCTCCTCCATATCCTCCCTGTAATTCTATTTGACTCGATCCTTTTTCTGTTACATTATATGCTATATCTACTGTTTTTTCTGCATAATTCTGTTTTACATCTGGTATTACCGCTTCTGGATCAAAAAATCCTAACTGACTTATCTCTCTTATTGATCGTATTATTGCTTCTTTACTAAACAAATCTCCTGGGTTTGTTCGTAATTCTCTATATACTACATGGTCAAATGTTTTGTCATTTCCTACTACGGATACTTTTCTAACTATTGCTTGTTCATCTTCATGTATTCTAACTTCTATATCTATTACATTTCCTCTTACTGCTGTTTCTACTGGCGTTACATTTGAGAACATATACCCTCTATTAAAATATATATTACCTATATCATCTGAATCTGGTGATCCGTCTCCATTTACTCTTTCGCTTAACAATTTACCATTGTATGTATCTCCTTTGTTTATTCCTAAAAATCTACTTAACTGCTCGTCTGAAAACACTGTGTTTCCTAAAAATTTTATTTCTCCAAATTGGTATTGTTTTCCTTCGTTTAATGTTATATCTAAATTAATTGTATTGTCATCGTTCCATGATATTGAATCGCTTATTATTTGCGCATCTCTATATCCTTTTTCTTGATATTTTGTTACTAATCTATCAATATCTTTTGTATACACTTCCTCTACATATTTTGATCTTTTCCAAAATCTCCAAAATGCTTTTTGTTTTGTTTTCTTTAAATAACCTCTTAGTTTACTACTTTTTAGAGCTGTATTCCCATCAAACCTAATTGCCTTTATTTTAACTCTACTCCCTCTATCTATGTTAATTAATGCTACCGATGTATTTGTATTGGCTGTATCTAATTTTGTTTGAATTATTACTTTTGTTTTTAAATATCCTTTTTCTTTATATTTATTTTTAATGAAATTTTTGGTTGTTGTTATTAAGTTTTCGGTAAGCATTGCTCCTTTTTTAAACTCAATCTCTTTTTGTAAATCTTGCCTTTTGGTTTTCTTTAGTCCCTTTATTGTTACTTCTCCTATTTTTGACAGTTCTTTTACTTCAAACTCTAAATAAATCGCTTCTTTATCTATCTTAGCTGCATATACATCTACATTACTAAATAATTTTGATTCCCATAATTTTTTAATTGCGCTTGACAATTTATCTCCTGGGATTTTTATTTCTTCTCCTTCAACTAATCCTGAATATGCTTTTATAGATTGATCACTAAATTTTTGATTTCCTTTTATGGATATTCCTCCTAAAATATATTTTTTTGCTTTTTTTAGATTAATAATCGAATCTTGTGCTTTATCATCATTAACCACCTGCGCCTGTAATATATATCCTAAAAATAGCACTAATACTACTAATACATTATTCTTAACTCTACTCATTGTTTTTTATTTGTTCACTTGTTTTACCAAATCTTCTTTCTCTTTGTTGATAATCTAATATGGCTTTATAAAAATTTTGCTTTTTAAAATCTGGCCAATATATTGGTGTAAAATAAAACTCTGCATAAGCTATTTGCCACAATAAAAAATTACTTATTCGTTTTTCGCCGCTCGTTCTAATTACCAAATCAACATTTGGCAAATTACGAGTATATAAATGGTTATTTATAACATTTTCGTCAATTTCTTCTACTGACAGTTCATTATTAACAATTTTTTTAGAAATATTTTTGAAAGCATTAACAATTTCTTCTTTTGAACTATAGCTAAGTGCTAAATTTAATATTAAATGTGTGTTGTTTTTTGTTTCTTCTATTACTTCGGTCAACACTTTTTGTGTTTTTTTTGGTAAGTTTGTTATATTTCCTATTGCTCGTAATGAAATATTATTTTTCTGTAGTAATTTTAATTCCTTTTTTAATGATTTGACTAGTAAGCTCATTAACATTTCCACTTCTAGTTTTGGTCTATTCCAATTTTCAGTTGAAAATGCGTATAATGTTAGTACTTCTATTCCTATTTCAGCTGCTGATTCTACTGTTTCTCTTACTGCTTTTACTCCGTTTTTATGCCCAAATACCCTCAGCTTTCCTTTTTCTTTTGCCCAACGTCCATTACCATCCATGATTATAGCTATGTGTTTTGGTAATTTTGAAGTTTTTATTTGATTTTTTAATTGCATGGCTTATAAGTCTCCGCTATAACATCCTTTTCTCCCAAAACCAAAGACTATGTTTATTCCTGTTGTAACATACCAATCACTACTATCTGGATTTCCAAAATTTAATACTGGTATTTCTGTATGATTATAATCTAAATTATCTTTAAATGTATATCTAAATTTTGTTTCAAACCCTATCCCTACATTTCTTGCTATTCTTGTTTTATAACCTATACCAAATGGTACTGTAATTCCTGTTTTACTTCCTGTTGTAAAATTACCTGGTGTAGTTTCACTTTTTACTACATTATAATTAAATGCTGCTAATTCTAAAATTATATATGGTGTTGAACCCCACCCTTCTTTTATTAAGGAATAGTCGTAATAGTTATATTCTATCCCTACTGCGGCTTCTTTTACTACATTTCTAAAACTATAGCCATGTGCTTTTCGTATTTCATTTGATGCATCTGCATCATTTGCTGCTATTCGTATATATGAGGCTGATATACGCATTGCCATTCTTGTGTTCATATTCCATTTATATATCAATCCTAATGAAAAATCATTGGGATATATATATGTCTCTCTACCTACATCGCCTATGTAATTACTCCCTCCTACATGTAAGCCTAATTCATTTATTTGTGCATAGGAATAGGTGGACATTACTATAAACAGCATTGTTAAAACTCGATTTTTCATTTTTAAAAAAATTGGTTGCAAATATACTAATTCTATATTTCTTTTAAAGATATATTTTATTTAAACGGATTTTAAACGATTTATTGTGTTTTTACACTTTTAATCTCTACTAAAAAAAATCTTTAAAAATATATTTTAGCTATTCCTTACATCCTCTCCCCAAAGTAGTTTGTTGCGTAATGTTTTAAGAAATGTTTGTTTATTTAGTTGCACTATTTTTATTGTATATGGTGCTTTTTCTATAGAAATTGTAGTATTATTTGGTATGGTTGTTATTCGCGAATCTAAAGATAGTAATGCCTGTTTTTCTCTTCCTATTACTTTTAATTTTATTTTTGTTTCCTCTGGTATTACTAATGGTCTTGCATTTAAGTTGTGTGGTGCTATTGGCGTTAATACTAAATTTTTTGCTGCTGGCGTTATTACTGGTCCTCCACAGCTTAATGAATATCCTGTTGATCCTGTTGGTGTTGATACTATTAAGCCATCTGCCCAGTATGATGTTAAAAATTCATCATCTAATAGTGTTTCAATCGTTATCATTGCTGTTGAATCTTTTCGCACTACTGTCACCTCATTTAATGCGATATTTAACCCTTGAAATTTTTCTGTTTCTGATTCTGTGGACACTTGCAGCAACGTTCTTTCTTTAATTGTGTATTCTTTTTTTAGTATTGCCTCTACGGCTTCTTTTATTTTCTCTTTCTGTACATTTGCTAAAAAACCTAAACGTCCTATATTTATTCCTAATACTGGTATGTCTGAATCTCTTACATAAGTTATTGCTCTTAAAAACGTTCCATCTCCTCCTACTGTAAAAAACATATCGTATGTCGAATCTAAATCTTTATGGCTTGTATAAGTTTTATACCTTTTCTCTAATTCATTTTGTTTTATTATTGCTTTATAAAACTCTTTTTCAATTATTACTTCTATATTATTTTCTTCTAATATCTCAAATATTTTTTTTAGATATTTTAATATTTCTTCTTTATAATATTGTCCGTAAATGGCTATTTTCATTGTTTTTTATTTCCTTAATTTAAAAATTTTCTTTTCTTTTTAAGCTTTTAAAAAATAATTGATTTTAATTTTTATATGTCTAAATATTTTTGAAGATATGCTGATCGATCTTTTAAATCATTTAGATATTCATCTTCTTTTATTCCTAAAATAATACTGTAATCATATCTTCTAAAAGTATGAATTACATCATTTATGTTATTACTTACTACTTTTATTGTGAGTTCAGCCTTATCATTATCTATTTTAGATACAAACGCTCCAAATAATTTTGCTTCGTTACTCTCCACTATTTGTGCTACTTCACTCAACGAATAATCATTTTTGTTTTTTGATATTATTAATATTGTTCCATTCTCTTGTAAAAATGGCGTTTTATTAAAGTGATGTAATACGTCTGCTAATTCAATATAACCTATATATTTTTTTTCTTGATTTAATATTGGGATAATATTTGTTTCATTTATTGCAAACTCTTTTAATAAATCCAACCAATTGATATCTTCAAAGGCAAAAAATGCTTGCAGCATATATTGTACTTTTTCCAATTCTATTGTGTCATCATCAAAACTTAGCAAATCACTTTCTGCTATTGTTCCATACAAATTTCCTTCATCCACAACTGGTATATGCGTAAAAATAAGCTCTTTAAACATCATTTTTGCTTTACCAATTGTATCTGTTAGCTTTAATGCTTTTACATCCGTTGCTATGAAATTTACTATATTCATTTATCTATTAATATGTATGCAAAATAAGTGTTTTTTAATTACAATGCACTAATTTTGCCTATAAATGTAAATCTTATTTTACTTTTTTAGAAACAAAAATCACACCAGATGACAAAACTTAGCGTTAATATAAATAAAATTGCTACCCTGAGAAATTCTCGTGGTGGTAATACCCCTAATTTAGTACAAGTTGCGATTGATATTCAAGAATTTGGTGCTCAAGGAATTACCATTCACCCTAGACCTGATGAAAGACATATTAAATACCAAGATGCTTTTGATTTAAAACCTATTGTTTCTACGGAATTTAATATTGAAGGCAATCCTATTCCTAAATTTATTGATTTAGTTTTAGCTAATAAGCCTACTCAGGTTACTTTAGTTCCTGATTCTATTGATGCGCTTACTTCAAATGCTGGTTGGGATACTATTAAACATCTAGATTTTTTAACGGATGTTGTCAGCGAATTTAAACGTAACAATATTAGAACTTCTATTTTTATGGATACTGATTTTGCTCGTATTGAAGCTTCTGCCAAAATTGGTGCTGATAGAATTGAATTATATACCGAAGATTTTGCTTCTCAATATGAAAAAGGGAATATGGCTGCTATCAATCCTTATATTGAATCTGCTAATTTTGCTTCCAATTTAGGTTTAGGTATTAATGCTGGTCATGATTTAAGTTTAGACAACATTGAGTTCTTTGCTAAAAATATTCCTAATCTTTTAGAAGTCTCTATTGGCCATGCTTTGATTTCTGAATCTTTGTATTTAGGATTACAAAATGTAATTAATATGTATCTTTATAGACTAAATGATTGAATTTTAAATAAAAAAATGATTTGAATTATGTTTCAAACTATACTTACTTATATTATTTTAGGCTTGGCTATTTTATTTTTAGCTAAAAAATTTATTTTAAAACCTAAAAAGAATAATGGTTGTGATACGGATTGTGGTTGTTGATTGCATTCATTCATAATATTTTTATATTTCCCCTTTACTGGGTATTGTGAACACTTACTTGTTAATCTATTTTTGTCATTATTATTAACCTGACGAGTTCTAACCGTAATTTTATCAGGCTGCATATTTGATATCTTTATGTTTGAAATATTTCTGCACTCTACTTTGATTTTTTTGTAGCATTATCATGTGACTTTCTAAGTTG
>Ga0256840_1002724_pt1 | contig 15248 bp, 15 predicted proteins | sample 355202metaG_FD_185969 | JGI IMG/M metagenome (GOLD analysis project Ga0256840, IMG submission 185969) | Hydrothermal vent microbial communities from Mid Atlantic Ridge, Atlantic Ocean - 355-202 | ecosystem: Environmental > Aquatic > Marine > Hydrothermal vents | place: Atlantic Ocean: Mid... | reverse complement strand
CAGCTGCGAGAGAACTTTGGGTACCAGGTGCAGAGTTAATTCAAATGCTATTAGCAGCCTTTATGGTTGGTTCAGCAGCATTAATTTTAATTGCAGAAGAGTGGTCAGAGTCAGTTAAAAAAGAGTTGGCAATGATTTTAGCTCTTTCTGTTTTGTTCTCTTTCATTATGTATATGGGTGAATATTTCTTCTCATTTAAAGCAGCAGAAGTAGAAGCGACCTTAGCGTATGTTCACTCTGGTGGAGAGTACTTTACACAGTTTTGGGCAGCAATGGTATTGGGATATATTATTCCTTTCTTTATTGCTATGAGAATGAGTGATAATAGAACTATGATGAAATTTGCAGCCGTAACAGCATTTATTGGGCTTTACCTTGCAAAGAGTACGTGGCTAGAAATTCCACAAATGATACCGTTAAGTTAAGGAGAATATAGATGGTTAAGAAAATGAATAATAACGAATCTTCTTTCTTTGAAAGCAGACGTTCGTTCCTTAAAGGGACAAGTTACGCAGTAGCTGGTGCAGTTGTTGCTAAAGGTGTTTTTACAGGACTTGAAGCTTCTACTGAAGCAGGTGAAGTAACTGAAGACTTAGGTTATGATGTCGCTGAAATGACCAATGGAACACCGCAACATTATCCTCCTTTTAAAAAGTGGGATTCTTGGACAGAGCTTTCTGGTGATGATTGGAAACGTGGTGGTATTGGAAGAAAAGGGGTTAAATCTGAAGAGAATGAACATGGAATTGAAGCACATGAGTATATGCTTGTGCCTACTGCTTGTTCAAACTGTGAGGCCTCTTGTGGTTTAACAGCATGGGTAAATGTTGGGGATTTTAAAAAGTCAAATAACCCAAAAGATTTACGTGTTATTAAATACATGGGGAATCCACTTCATGCGGGTTCACGTGGACGTAACTGTGCCAAAGGTTATGCTACTCAATCTCAAATGTATGATCCCGATAGAATTCCTTTCCCTTTAAGAAGAGCACCTGGTTCTAAAAGAGGTGAAGGTAAATGGGTGAGAAGTTCATGGGATGATGCCATGAAAGAGATTGGTGCAAAACTAAATGAGATGCTTAGAAGTGATGACCCAACAGCTAAAAAACAGTTCATGTATCAAGTAGGTCGTCCAAATGAAAATGGTTTTGGACCACGTGTACCTGCTTCTATGGGTGTTGATGGGTGGAATTCACATACAAACATCTGTTCAGCAGGAGCTAGAGAAGGAACGATTCAGTGGACAAATGATGACAGAAACTCACCAGATTGGGCAAATGCCAAACTGATTTTTTTACAATCATCTCATGCAGCTGATGCTGGTCACTATTTTCAACAAGCAGCAGGACGTATTGCTGATGCACGTAAAAAAGGGGCAAAACTTGTTGTTATGGATCCAAGACTCTCTAACTCAGCTGGTATGGCTGACCTTTGGGTTCCTTGTTATCCAGGTACAGAGACAGCACTTTACCTTTACCTTGCCAATAGAATCTTAAATGAAAAAGATATTAATGGTGATGACCTTGTTAATCACAATTTTGTAAAAAATTGGGTCAACTGGGACAGACTCATGGCAAACAAAGAGTATTTAGCACTGCTTGTTGAGAAAAAATATATTAAAGCCGTACCACAAGGTGACAGCTATGAAGATTTCATTAAGATGATTTCTGAAATGTATTCTCCTTATACCCTTGACTTTGTGGTAAAAGAGTGTCGTTTAGAAGCCAGAACCATTGAAAAACTTTATGATATGTTCATTGATGCAGGTGCTAGAGTAGCAACTTATATTTGGAGAGCTGGACCAATTGGACACCGTGGTGGTTGGATGATTGCACGTTCTGCATTCTTACCATTTGTGCTTCGTGGAGCAATGGCAGGAGACAAAGGTGGGGTTGGACTACACCACTGGCATGTTATCTCTGTCAACGGTAAAGGTGAAAAAGCAACCGTCTCTGGTGAAAAACCAGCTAAAGTTGATGCCTGGAATGAACTTGGTTGGCCACCTGAGTACCCTTTGAGTACCTATGAAATGAGTCACCTTCTCCCACATCTTCTTTTAGATGATGAGTGGAGAGCAAAATGGAATGCCAAAGGCTTACATGTTCCACATAAGTTGGCTGTTTATGTACCAAGAATGTATAATCCAGTTTGGATTAACCCTGATGGATTTAGATGGATTGAAGCCTTAAAACGTGAAGATAAAATTGAGTTACCATTTAACCTTTCACCTACTTGGTCGGAAACAAACTGGTATTGTGATTATATCCTTCCTGTGGGTCTTGCAGGTGAGCGTCATGACCAACATTCAGAAGCAACACAACCAACACGTTGGTTAAGTTTTAGACAACCAGCACTTAGAGTGGCATTAGAGAAACTTGGATGGAAACCTAAACAAGCATCAAGAGGAACACTTGAAGCACACATGGCAGCAGGTCTTGGTGAAGTTTGGGAAGAGGTAGAGTTCTGGGCAACACTAATGGTTGAGTATGTCGATCCAGATGGAAGTTTAGGCGTAAGAAAACACTGGGCTTCAAAAGAAGACCCAACAAGAGCTGTAAGTATTGCTGAGTGGTATAATGCAGCCTTTGATAACTTGCCAAATCTTAAAGCTGTTGCGAAAAAACATTATCCTAAAGCGAAATATCCAAACTATGAGATGATGAGAGACATGGGAACATGGATGGAAGAAGACAACATCTATAAACCTCAAGAAAGAGCGGTTAAAAAAGAGGGTGACTCTTATGTGGCTCATGGACATAAATATGCTCCTGAAGAGGTAGAAAAAGATAAGTTTGGTACACTTATGGTAGAAGGTCATCATGGTGAAAAACATGCGATTGGTGTTGAAATTGATGGTAAAATTGTCGATGGATTCCATACCTTAAGTAGAAAACTTGAGTTCTTCTCTGAATGGTTTGCAGAATGGAAATGGCCAGAGTATGCTGTGCCAATTTATCCAAAAACTAAAGAAGAACGTAAAGAGATGATTCACTTGGTAACACAAGTACACCATGATTATATGGAAAAAGAGAATGAATTTGCATTGAATACTATCTTCAGATTACCATATAATATTCATACGCGTTCAGTAAACTCTAAACACCTTATGGAGATTTCTCAAAACCATAATCCTGTTTGGATTAATACTGATGATGCAAAACGTCTTAATATTAAACAAGGTGATGCAATTAAAGTGAATGTGACTGATACATTAACAGGACTTGATTCTGGTTACTTTATTGCAATGGCTGTACCAACAGAAGGTACGATGCCAGGCGTTTTAGCAAACTCTCACCATGCAGGTAGATGGAAGCTTAAAAATGCTGTTGATATTCCTGGTTTCTCTCATCAATTGGGTGTTATGGGAGTAGGTGCACCACTTTACGACATGACAATGGATGGTAAAATTGGGACACTTAAGCCTAAAGAGGGGCTAAAAGATGCAATGTATGCACGTCGTGATACTTGGCAGTTTAAAGAGTACAATAAAGACCTTGACAATATTTGGTGGGATGGACTAAGTGGAGCGTGGCAAAATGCCGTTGCCCCTTCTCATCCTGATCCAATTGCAGGAAACCATGCTTGGCACTTAAAAGTAAGCATTGAACCAGCAGGTAAAGAAGATACTATTGGTGATATTTACGTTAACTACGAAAATAACATGAAAGTAGCACAAGGTTGGAGAGATAGGTTAACCCGTCCTCTTGAAGTAGGTGATACTTTAAGAAGACCAGAACATATGAAACGAACAGGTCCAGCTCTTTCACACAAAGCGTATACCGTAGAGATTAAAGGTTAATCTTTACACTTTTTTAATCAAAAAGAGGGTTTCCTCTTTTTGATACTCATCTATTTTCTTAATCAATATTTTTAAATTTAGTTTTATTTATTATGAAAGTGGATTGTTTCCATATATGAACGTTAAGAGGGTAAAATGACTGTAACACTAGAAGAGATAGAAAATCGAATTACACTGTATGCATTGGTCTCACGATTGATGATTACAGAAGTAGATGCAGAGTTTATTAAGTCGATTGAGAGCAATAGAGAGATTTTAGACCTCTTTCCCAACTATAAGAGTTGGGGTAAAAGAAAAGAGTTTTCTAATAATATTTTAAAAGAGCGTTTTTTAGATGTTGATTTTACTAATTTATCATTATTGCATTTAGTACCCTATGAGAGTTTTTATACCCGTGATGATCAAATGATTGAATCTGGTGGAGAAAATCCTATTTTAGAGATTTATGACATTTTAGACTTTAAAGTTGATTTGCAAGAGGCGAGAGTAGTAAGCCCTGACCACATTGGGGTAGAGTTAGAGTTTATGTATGTACTTTGTGATGCCATGAAAAAAGCATTTAATGCTAATGATGAAGAAGCACTTCAAGAGTTTTTACTGATTCAAAAAGGTTTCTTAAAAGATCACTTACTCAATTGGGCACCCATGTATTTGATTAACATGAAAAAAGAGTCAAGAACACCACTCTATCATGATGGGGCTGAATTGACTTTAGAGTTTATGTTAAGTGATTATGAGTATATTAATGAGCAATTAGAAGCGAAGTAGGGTTATGAATTTACTATTTGACGTTGCTTCTTGTGTTCGTGCTACTTCTAAGTTTTCAGAGTGTACGAAGTGTGTGGATATTTGTCCTGTTAATACCATTGAAATTGTAGATAACATTCCAGCTTTTACACCTTCTGCGTGTATCACTTGTGGGGGCTGTGTGGGGTCTTGTCCTACCGAGGCTTTTTCCCTCTCGGGTTTTTCGACCATTGAGTTTTTCTTTAAGTTTTTAGAAGAAGAGAGCAATGAGCTTACTTGCCAAAAAGACCTCTATTGTTGTCTTTCTGTTTTGAGTGTTGAACATTTAATCTCTATGGCGATGGCTTCTGAAGAGGCTGTCATTATGGATGTGGATGCTTGTGCTTGTGGTGGAGATTCCGACAAACTGCAAGTTCAGCTTAGAGCTAACATTGAAGAGGCAAACTTTATTTTGTCCTCTTTTTCTGAGAAAGAGATTCTGATTAAAAATGCCCAAACCATTAAGCTTCAAAAAGAGGAAGATATTGGTAAAAGCAGACGTTCACTTTTTAGCCTTAAAGGGGCGATTAAAAGCAAACAAGCTTTTGATGAAGCGATGGATGCAGATGAGTTAAAAGAATTTGGCATTGATGTGAGTGATATTTCTAAAATTAAAAATAAGGTCATTCCCGACAAAAGAAAGTTGCTTTTTTCTGTATTAAAAAGAGTAGAGAGACAAGAAAGCTATGAGATTATTCCCACTGAAGAGATTAACTTTACTTCTCAAAAGTTTGTGGATGACTCTTGTACGAATTGTCAAATTTGTTACCGTATCTGTCCTACAGGGGCGTTAAGTTCCAATAGTAAGTTCTCTTTGATTAATTTTGACTCTATGCTTTGCGTGAAGTGTCACCTTTGTCATGATGTGTGTGAACCCAATGCCATTCAACTACAACCTGGTTATGAGATAAAAGAGATGTTTGAGCCAACACAAAGAACACTGGCTACTTTTGACATACAACGGTGTAACGAATGTGGTAATTACTTTACTTATACAGGTGGAGAGAAAGAGTGTTCCCGTTGTAAGCTTGAAGAAGAAGAAGCCAGAGAGCTTCAAAATTTAGCGCGTCAAAGGAGTCAATCATGAAACCAGAAGAGATTAAACCCGATACGGAGCTTTGTACCATCTTAGGTTACAACGCTCAAACGGGAAAGTGTAGAAAATATTTTAACAAATGTTTAAAAGAAAATAAACTAAATGCGACAGGAATTGCTTTAAATATTAAAGAAGACCACTTTGAATACATCATGAAAAACTTAGCTGAATCAAAAGTTAAGAAGATGATTATAGAGCATGAGTTTTCTGAAAATATTGTCCATTTTTGTGATGTGTTAGATGAGTGTGCTAAAGCCAAAAAAAGCGTGGATTTTTTGGAAGTAGTTGAGGGAAAAATAAATGGTTATTGTCTTGATGATGCCATAGATGAGTATATTGAAAACCCAGACTTTGTGGATGAAAACATACGCCTAGCCATGAAGATGATGCTACTTTCTAAGCGTTGGTATGGGGCAAAAGTAGAGATGGATTTAGTTCCTACCATGATTTAATAAGAAAAAGAGATAGAGGAAATAAAATGAAAAATTTTGAAGATTTAGAAAGTTTAAGGGCAGAGTTTGATGCCATGAGTAATAATCGCGATGAGTATTGTGCCGATGGCTCTTGTCCCACAGAGGAGGGAGTAGATTTAAAAGATTACCCTTCTTATACAGAAGCACTTTATGCAAAGTTGGTTGCCCCACATGTTTCAGGTATTTACCTTTCACGTTGGGACATTAAAGAGATTGCAGGAACAGCTGGAGATTCGATGTCTATTCATCCACGAAAACGGATGTTTGAACTTTTAATGAAGTTTGCCGTGAGTCAAGAACGAATGCAATTAGTGTTAGATGCCCTTGAAGAACATATGGAAGACAAAATTGGTATTTATCGTGAAATTGCTGAAAACTTTCCTCATTCAGCAGAGATTTTTGAAGAGAAAATAGAAAAAGCAGAACATACGATTAGACTTTTTCCTCAAATTATGAAAGAGTATTTTAACTAATGCCAATCAATGATATATTATTTAAAATAACCAAAGCTCTCTCTTTAACGCATCAAGAGATTATTGAAGCCTATAAACTGGCTGATTTTGAAATGCGTGAAGAGCGATTAGAAAGTATTTTAAAACGCCGACAAGATAAAGCTTATGAAGAAGCCACTTTTGAAGAGTTAGGGGTATTTTTGGATGGCTTGGTGCTTTTAAAACGAGGTGCTTCAGATAAAGATACTTCTCAAAATGAAGTTGTTGAGTTAACCAATAATCTGATTTTAAAGAAAATTCGCGTAGCGATGGAGCTGAAAGAGGCTGATTTAGTGATTCTCTTTGCATTAGCCGAAGTGACATTAACTAAGCGACAAATAGGCTCACTCTTTAGAAAAGAGGGGAGTAAAAATTTTAAAGCTTGTACAGGTGAACTCTTAATGGCTTTTTTAGAGGGGCTTGATGAATTTTATTATGATGGGGAAGAGATTTAGTCTTAACAATTTTAAACGTAAATTATTAACCCTTTATTAATACAGGTTTGACTACAATTAAATGATGAAGTCTCTTTTTAAATATTACCTTATTATTAGTTTTATGATTTTATCAATACTTTTAAGTTCTATTTGGTTTTTTAACCAAGAGGGCGATAAAGATAAATTACAAGAGTTAAGACGTTATACGGTTAAAAACTTTGAAAAAGAGTTAGAGTACCAACAAAAAACCCTCCTTACCTTTGCATTAGCACTCTCTGAAGATGCTGCTTTAAAGAAGACGATGTTAGAAAAAAATCAACATCAAGCTTATGAATTACTTTATGAAATATCCAATAAATTTGTTAAAAATACAGACATTAAAAAATTGCGTTTACAACTGATTACTGATGAGTTGGAAATTTTTGCTCAAAATTGGAAAAAGACAAATTCGGTTAAATCTTTGGGACAATTTCGAGCAGATTTAATTAAACTTAAAAGTAATCGACGACCTAAAGTAGGTATTGAGACAGGTCGTCGATTAACTTTTAAATCTACCATTCCCATGAGTTCAGGAAAGCAAACGATAGGTTACTTAGAGGTCATTCAGTTTATTGATGAGTTTGTTGATAAGTTACGAGAACAAGGGATTGAACTTTTTGTATTAATGGATAGAGCGTATATTATTGAGGACTCTTTAATGAAAGATTTTCCTCTACTAGATAAATATGTGATTGCCAATGAAAATTATAATATTAAGTTAAAGAAACAAATTGAATCATTTCCTTGGATAAAGTTGGAGCATTTGGGTTATTATGAACATGATGAGACCTTCTTTATGCTTAAAGATATGCTCAATTCAGAAGATGTAGTAATTGGTAAATATTTAATTATTTTGCCTAAAGAGATATTTTTAGCCTATAAAGAGTCTTATCAAGATATTTCACGTATTACACGTTTTTCAGATGAAGATATCTATAATTATATTCATCGAGAGAATAGTACATCTGGTTCTTATCGTAATTTTGAAGATAGGGAGTTAGTAGAACTTTTACCAAAACTTTTTAAAAATGATAAACAGATTCTTCAAGAGGTAGCAAGAGTAAAGCTACAAGCGTACAGCAAAGATGAGTTAATTGATATTATTTTAGAAAAAAATCATAAAGAAGTAAAGAGAGGAGTAATAAAGTGAAAATATTAATTTTAGAAGATGAAAAAACTTTAGCCGAATCAGTTGCTGAATATTTAATGGATTCAGGATATGAAGTAACATTGACTAACAATTCAGAAGAGGCACTCAATAGTATTTATGAAGTGTGTTATGATTTACTTCTTTTAGATGTTCATGTCAATGGTAAGATGAATGGGTTTGAACTTTTAGAAAAGTTACGCACTTTAGAGATTAAAGTTCCTGCAATTTTCATTACCTCTTTAAATAATATTGAAGATTTAACGCATGGATATGATTCTGGTTGTTGTGACTATATCCGAAAACCATTTGATTTAACAGAGTTAAAACTAAGGGTTGAACATGTTATTAAAACACACTGTTTTGCCTCTTTAGAAAATATTATAGAGTTGACTTTTGGCTATGTCTATGACACCAAAAAAATGCAACTCTCTTTAAACTCCGAGGTCATTACCTTAGGGAAGACAGAGACAAAAATTTTGGAACTACTCATTAAAAATAGAGGGTCAGTTGTTACGTATGAGATGTTTTGGGAAGAGGTTTGGGGTGAGTGGATTGACCCTACGAATATTCGGGTGCAAGTAGGAAGTTTACGGAAAAAACTTGAAAATAATTTCATTAAAAATGCACGTGGGGTAGGGTATAGCATTGACCTTTGATTCTACTGCTTTTGCTCGTAAATATGCCATACGTTATACGCTTATTTTAGCAGTTATTCTTTTTGTTCCTCTTTTATTTCTTTTAACGGTATTATTGCAGATTGATAAAGCCAAAGTAGAGTTTTCGTTGGAGACACAAATTCACAGGGTTATGGTCTCTATGGATAAATATAATAATGAGGACAAAACATATACTTTCCCACGTTATCAAGAGTTTGATACAGCACTTTACTCTAAAAATTATAAAACTATTTTTTCGACCTTAACTTTTGAGCCAACAATTTTTTCTACAGGATTTCATGAAAAAGATAAACATTATTACATAATTTATCCGCTTCCTGAGGGCTACTATTTTGGTGCAAAATATCTTTTGGTGTCCACATTTCATAGAGCCAATGATATTTATGCCTTAGCACTCGTGGCGATGTTATCCATTTTAGTGATTTTATTTCTTTTATCCCTTCATCTCTTTAAAAACTTTTCACGACCATTTGAAGAGATAAATAGTAAACTTGATAATTTTATTAAAGATTCAATGCATGAGATAAATACGCCTTTAAGTATTATTAATATTAATGCCGATTTATTTGCTAATAAATATGGAGATAATAAATATCTACAACGGATGAAATCAGCTTCTAGAACCTTAGCGACAATCTATGATGACATGGATTACTTAATTAAAAAGGGACGGGTAGAACATAATATTAATAGTATTGATTGTTCAGAGTTTATTAACAATAGAGTGGACTATTTTAAAGGAATTTCCAATCTTAAAGGCATTGTGATTGAAGTTGAGATTGAACCCAATATCTATTATGAGTTTTCTCGAACAAAACTGCAACGTATTGTTGATAATACTATCTCCAATGCAATTAAATATAGCCATGATGAAAGTGTTGTCAAAGTGAAGCTCTATATAGAGAATGCAGAGATGATTTTCTCAGTTGAAGATTATGGCATAGGTATTGATGATGTCAAAAAAATATTTTCGAGATATTATCGAGAAAATCAAACTAAAGGTGGTTTTGGAATTGGGCTTAATATTGTTAAAGACATTATTGATGAAGAGGGAATTGAGATTAAGGTTCATAGTGTTGTTAATCAAGGAACAACATTTACTTATATTTTCCCAAAACAAAAAGAACAATAAGATTTATCAAAACTATATTAATAATTAAAAATTATATATAAAAATATAAATATATAATTTTTTTTCATCAAATTTATCATTTTATAGAACATTTTTACACTTTTTTTACACTTGTTTGTTATCATTGACCTCGAAAAAAGATGTAAGGAGTTTAGATGAATAAAAGTATTAGACCATTTGCTTTTCTCTCATTTGCACTTGTGGCTGTTTCAGCTGTTTATGCTAGTGATATAAAAAAAGCTTATGAAATGCCTGATGCTAGTAAAATAGTTCAAGATGATTTAATCCCTAGTGCTACAAAATTTACAATGCCTAAAGATTGTAAATTGGATGATTTAGAGAGTATTGCTAGAGGAAAATATATGTTTCATAACCTCAATTCAAAAAATGACAAAAAAGAGAATCTACCTAAAGGGATGAAAGTTCCTAAAAAAGGTGAAGTGAAACCTTATGGAAACTGTGTCGCTTGTCATAATATTGAGAATGCTATTGGTGGTGGAACTGTTGGACCTGACCTTAGTAATTATAAAACAAATTTTGTAGATACAAAAGTACGTAATGCTCAATTTGTTTATCAAAAGATTGCAGACCCAAGAGTAGATGCCCCCACAACAGCGATGACTGTTAATTTAACAACAAAGCTTTTTGATGAGCAAGAAGTTTGTGATGTAACGGCATATGTATTAAGTGTAAAAAAAGAAAAATCAACTAAAAAATCAATTAAAAAATAACCCTAAAAATCTAAGGAGAAAAAATGGAAAGAAGAAATTTTATTAAAAATATAATGGCGGTATCGGCAACAGTTGCAACGGTACCAAGTGTAATTTTTGCAGAAGAAGTTACGGCGAAAGAAGAACTTAAAACAGATGTTAACAAGACAGAAGTTAAAAAAAGTGATTCTAAGAGTAAAGAGACAGTAAAAGGTCCTAATGATTTATCGTTTGAAGATGCGGTGAAAGCCATTGTTGGAGATAAAGAGGCTAAAGAGTCAGATAAAGTGAAATTGACTGCTCCTGAAATTGCAGAGAACGGGGCAGTAGTACCTGTAAAAGTAGCAGTTGAGAGTCCAATGACAGAAAAAGATTATGTAAAATCTATTCATATTTTAAATACTAAGAACTCTAATGCACGATGTGCAGACATTATGTTGACCACAAAAAATGCAGAAGCTAAATTTGCTTCAAATGTTAAACTTTCAGAGAGTCAAGAGGTTGTTGCTATTATTGCCTTAAGTGATGGTACATTTATGAAAGCAGGAAAAAGTGTTAAAGTAACTATTGGTGGTTGTGGTTGATTTTTTGTAGGGTGCAATTTATTGCACCATCTTTCAAATAATTTTCTTGGTGCAATAAATTGCATCTTACAAATATACAAACATATAAATATTAAAGGATAAAAGATGGCAGAGACAAAAAAAAGAAGAGCAATGGTAAAGATTAAACCAAAGAAATATGCAGTGGGTGATATTGTAAAAGTAAGTTTTATGGTAGAACATCCAATGGACACAGGTATGGCGAAAGATAAAGAGACAGGGAAAGTTAAACCAGCTCATTATATTGAAGATATTACTTTTTCATTTGATGGTGAACCATTTACCAAAATGAAAGTATGGGAGTCAATTTCAGCTAAGCCATTTTTCGCAGTCCACTATAAAGTTGAGAAAAAAGGGAAAATCACTGTAGATTATAAAGATAATCTAGGAGAAGAAGGTTCTAAAAGTAAAAAAGTTAAGCCAAAAGAAGCTTAGGAAAGAGGCATAAAATATGAATGGTCTTTTATTAAAAAAAGTATTATTGGGTTTCTCTTTGACAACTGTTTTGCTTCTTGCAGGTGAACAGTTCTCTATGTCAGAAGCAGATAAAAAAATGTATGAAGAGCTTAAAGAGAATAACCCTGCGGATATGAATGTAGAAGAGGGTGCAGAGCTTTTTGAAGAACTTGGAGATGAAGCGGCGTTAGCAAAGTTTTTAGAAGTAGATGAGAAAAAACTAGCAAATTATATTGCTGGTTTTCCACGATACATCAAAAAAATGGGTAATGTAGTTGGGCTTGACCAAGTACTCCAAGCGATGCAAGTCGAAAAAAGTGGAAAAAAAGATGCGTTAGATTCTGAAAATATCTTTAGTATGTTAGCGTATGTTAAGTCATTGGCAAATGATATTAAAATAAACATTGATGTCAAAGCTAATAAAGAGATGGAAAGCTCTTTTTCTCTAGGGAAAAAGCTTTACAGTGAAGCCAGAGGTTATAGAGGATTGTCTTGTAACTCATGTCACTCTCTACCAGGTACAGTGCTTAGAACACAAATCTTACCAGAAATGGGTGCTCAAAATACAGGAGGGACATGGCCTGCTTATCGTATGACACTCTCTAAAATGGTAACGCTTCAAGAGCGTTCACGTACTTGTATGAGAGATGCAGGACAAGCCCCTTTACCATTGGGTTCAAAAGAGATGGTTGCGTTAGAAGTATACATTACAAGTTTGGCCAAAGGGAAAAAACATGAAATTGAAATTCCAGGGTTTAAACGATAGTTCAATTAAGATATAAAAGAGGAGATAAATATGGATATTAGTAGAAGAGACTTTTTACAATTTGCGGGTGCTTTAGGGCTATTGAGTGCTACGGGGTCAAATCTATTTGCTGGAGAAGCAGCAAAAGAGAAGATTAAAAAATTATCATTTTCAGATATTATGGAGTTTAAAGCTAAGGGTAAAGCAACCATTCTTCACATCTGTGATATGCATGCACACATTAAACCACTCTATTGGAGAGAGCCTTCTACCCTTATCTCTGCAAAAAATCTTGTGGGAACACCAGGGTTTATTTGTGGTGATGCTTTTCAAGCCTATTATGGAACTAAAAAAGGGACAATTGATGAGTATTTTGATACCCATAATGACTTTGCTCTTTTAGCCAAAAAATTTGGTAAAATGGGTGGAATTTCACACATGAAAACCATGATAGACCATATTAAAAAAGAGCGTGGTGAGAAGAACGTTCTTTTACTAGATTCTGGTGATACCTGGCAAGGAACAGCTGTTGCCCTTAAAACAAAAGGTGAAGCGATTGTTGATGCTCAAAACTATTTGGGTGTAGATGTTATGGTTGGACACTGGGAGTTTACCTATGGTAAGGAGCGTGTGGCAGAGCTTATTGAGAAATTTAAAGGTGAATTTATCTCTCAAAATGTTATTGACAATGACCCTTTTTCAGATGATTTTGAAGAGCTTATTTTCCCTCCAACCTCTATTAAAGAGATTGGTGGAACTAAAATTGGTATTATTGGTCAATCTTTTCCATTTACCTCAACAGCTAATCCTAAAAGATTTACAGAGGGGTGGAGTTTTGCCCTAAGACATGAAACGCTTCAAGAGCATGTTAATGAGCTTAGAAAAAAAGAGAAAGTAGATGTTGTTGTGGTGCTTAGCCATGATGGTTTCTCTGTTGACCAAGAGTTAGCCAAAAAAGTAACAGGTGTTGACTTTATCTTAAGTGGGCATACACATGACCCTTCACCTAAACCAATTGTCATTAATGATACGGTGATTTTAATTGCTGGAAGTCACGGTAAATATGTTGGAAGATTGGACATTGTTGCAGAAAAAGGAAAAGTAAAAGATTATGAATTTAAACTTATTCCTGTGGCATCAAAGCTTGTTCCTGCTGATAAAGCTGGTGATGAATTAATTGCTAAGTGGTACAAACCTTATGACAAAGAGTTGGGTGAAGTGTTGGGAACAACTAAAAATATTTTATTTAAACGAGATACTTTTTACTCAACCTTTGATGCACTAATTGGTCAAGCAATTCAAGACAAAGTAAAATCTGATATTGTCTTTACTCCTGGGTATAGATGGGGAACAACCGTACTTCCTGGTGACCCAATTACCAAAGATAATGTTTATGAGATGACAGCCATTACTTACCCTGAAGTTTATACTTTTGATTTAAAAGGGGATAAGATTGCTAATCTTATGGAAGATATTGCCGACAATGTTTTTAATGAAAATCCTCTTTTACAACAAGGTGGTGACATGAGCCGTTTAACAGGTGCTTCCTACTCCATTACCATTGATGCAAAATCGGGTAAACGTATCTCTGACTTTATGATTGGTGGAAAACCGATTGATTTAAAGAAAACCTACCGTGTCTCTTCATGGGGTGGAAACTTGCAAAGTGCAGGAAAAAACTTAGACAAAGAGACACCTGCTGTTTATGATGTGGTTGCAGACTATATTCGTAAAAAGAAAGTGATTGATATTCCATTAAAGTCAAATGTAAAAGTGCTTGACTTTGATTGTGGTTGTCCTACAAAAGGAGCTAAGTGTTCTTAAACACTTAGTGACTTCTATTTAATTTAGGAAATAATAAAATGAAAATAATTCTATTATTTAGTTTCTTATTTGGTTCGGTATTTATGATAAAAGAGCAAGCATTTGTGCATACAGAGAAACTTACGTATGCAGAAGCCTTGTCTCTTGCCAAACAAAATAATAGACCCATTATGTTGAAGCTTACTGCTGATAACTGTAAATATTGTACTAAAATGGACAATGAGGTTTTATCTGACCCATCTGTAGAGCAGTTACTTTCTAAAAATTTTATTACGGTAAATATTAATGTTGATAGAGAGTCGTTGCCTTTAAATTTAAAGCGAACCATTACGCCAACTTTTATTTTTGTGGATAAAAATGAGAAGATTACTTCCACTCTTCCTGGTTCATGGAATAAAAAAGATTTTTTAGATTTGTTAAGGAATAGAATATGAGAAGAATAATTCTGTTATTGATGTTAGCTTTGAGTATTTCGTTTGTAAGAGCAGAAACGGAACTTACTGAACCCAAACCCTCTATGGTGAATCCCCGAAAATTTGTTTTTCCAATTACTTCAGATGATGAAGATGAAGTATCTCATGTTCTCTCCTCTGTCTCTAATGTGGTTAAGTTTTACGGGGTTAATAAGTGTGAAGTGATTATTGTCGCCTATTCAAAAGGAATTCGTTCTTTATTAAAAGAACCTAAGTTTTTTGATAAAGCCTTGCAAAAACGGCTAAAGTCAGTGATGATGTATGAGAGTGTTGAGTTTATTGCGTGTCACAATACCATGAAAACTTATGAGATTAAAAAGAAAGATTTACTTAAAGATGTCGAGGTCGTAACTGCTGG
>Ga0256840_1002723_pt1 | contig 15268 bp, 5 predicted proteins | sample 355202metaG_FD_185969 | JGI IMG/M metagenome (GOLD analysis project Ga0256840, IMG submission 185969) | Hydrothermal vent microbial communities from Mid Atlantic Ridge, Atlantic Ocean - 355-202 | ecosystem: Environmental > Aquatic > Marine > Hydrothermal vents | place: Atlantic Ocean: Mid... | reverse complement strand
TGGTATCACTTCATTAACTGGAAACAACCAAGCATTATTTGTAATTGATGGTGTTCCTATTGACAACTCCAACACCAATGGAGGTGGACAACAAACTGCAAGAGGTGGTTATGACTTTGGTAATGCCGCTTCCGATATTAATCCTGATGACATTGAATCTGTAAACGTTTTAAAAGGTGCTGCGGCATCTGCTTTATACGGTTCAAGAGCTGCAAATGGTGTAATTATGATTACCACCAAAAAAGGGGCTAAAAAAGGAGAAAAATTCAATATTACAATTAATAGTAATATTACTACTGGTACTATTGACAAATCTACTTTTCCTGAATATCAAGATCAATATGGTGCAGGTTATGGTCCTTTTTATGGTTCAACTGGCTACTTTGAAGATTATGATGTTAATGGTGATGGTGTCCTAGATTTAGTTACTCCATTAACAGAAGATGCATCTTTTGGTGCTCCTTTTGACCCTAATTTAATGGTATACCAATGGAACTCTTTAGACCCTGAGTTATCTACTTACCAACAAGCAACTCCTTGGGTTGCAGCAAAAAATGGCCCAAGTACTTTCTTTAATACTGCTGTAACGGCTGTTAATACACTAAGTATTAATGGTAATACTGAAAATGGTACTTACCGCTTTTCATATACTAATTTTGATCAAAGTGGTATTATGCCTAATAGTACTATTGGTAAAGATAACTTTAGCTTTTCTGGATCATTTGATTTAAATGATAAATTAACTGTAACAGGTTCCGCAAACTATATTAAAACAAGAGCTATTGGTAGAAACTTAACAGGTTATAGTGATAACATCAATACAAGTTTCAGACAATGGTGGCAAGTGAATGTTGATGTACAAGAACAACGTGATGCCTACTTTCAAACAAGAAGAAACATTACTTGGAATTATAATAGTCCAACCAACTTAACTCCTATCTACTGGGATAACTTCTACTGGCAACGTTATGAAAATTACGAAAATGATAGTAGAAATCGTTTTATAGGTAATTTATCTTTGAACTACAAACTAAATGATTGGATTAGCGTTTATGGTAGACTTTCTGTTGACACCTACAATGAAATGCAAGAAACAAGAATTGCAATAGGAAGTTTAAATGTTCCTGAGTATACAAGATTCAATAGAGATTTTACAGAATACAACTATGATTTAATGTTAAACTTAGATAAAGATTTAACAGATGATTTAAACTTAAAAGGTATTTTAGGTGCTAATATTAGACGTAACATCATAAATTCAATTTATGCTGCAACCAATGGAGGTTTGGTAGTTCCTAAATTATACTCTTTATCTAACTCTGTAAATTCAATTTCTGCTCCAAGTGAATATGCAGGAAGAATTGGTGTTGACGGTTATTATGGTAGCTTATCTCTTGGTTATAAAAATTTCTTATACTTAGATATAACTGGAAGAAATGATACTTCTTCTACTCTACCTGCAAATAACAATAGCTATTTCTATTCTTCTGTTTCTTCAAGTTTTATATTCTCTAAATTTATTGAAGCTGATTGGCTTTCTTTTGGTAAATTTAGACTTAACTATGCAGAAGTGGGTAACGATGCTCCGTTTAATAGTTTAACAGATGCTTATGACAAACCAGACCCATTTGGAACTGCAACATTATTCTCTGTATCTAGCACTAAAAGGAATGCTAATTTAAAACCTGAACAAACTACAAGTATTGAAACTGGTTTACAAATGAAGTTCTTAAGAAACAGATTAGGGTTTGATTTCTCTTACTATAAAACAAACACAAAAAATCAAATTGTACCAGTTGCAACAACGGGTGCTTCAGGATATACAAATAAATATGTAAATGCTGGAGAAATTGAAAATAAAGGTATTGAGTTTAGTTTGAATGCCACTCCTGTTAAAAATGATAATTTTTCTTGGGGTATGAATATTAACTTCTCAAGAAACCGCAATAAAGTATTATCTTTATTTGAAGGCGTAGATAACTTACAACTAGGTAGTTTCCAAGGTGGTGTTACTTTAAATGCAACCGTTGGTGAACCTTATGGTATTCTTAAAGGTAGAGATTTTGTTTATTTAAACGGACAAAGAGTTATTGACCCTGACACAGGTAGATACGAAAGATCAGCAACATCAGATCAAAACATAGGTGATGTTAACCCTGACTATAATGCTGGTATTAGCAATATGTTTAAATATAAAAACTTTACTTTTAGTTTCTTAATTGACATTCAAAAAGGTGGAAGCCTTTTCTCACTTGACCACTGGTACGGTGAAGGAACTGGTATATATGCGAGCTCTGTAGGTACTAATGATTTAGGAAATCCTATTCGTGCTGATTTAGCTGACGGTGGTGGAATTATTTTAGACGGTGTAAACCCTGATGGTTCTGTAAACACAACTAGAACTTATATGGGATGGTATGCAAACGCCTTTGGTTGGGCTAGAGCTCCACAAGCATTACATGTATATGACGCTTCTTATGTGAAATTAAGAGAAATTGCTTTAACCTACGATTTACCTAGTGATATTCTAGCAAACTCATTCTTTAAATCTGTGCAGTTCTCTATAACTGGATCGAACTTATGGATTATAAGTAAAAATTTACCTTATGCTGATCCAGAAACTGGTTTAAGTTCAGGTAATTTACAAGGGTACCAAAGTGGTGTGATGCCAACTACTAAAGATGTAGGATTTAACGTTAAATTACAATTTTAATTAATAAAAAAATGAAAAAACTAATTTTTATATTAACACTAGTTGTCACATTTTCTTGTTCTTCAGACTTGACTGACATGAATATTGACACTAAAAATGCTACTATAGTGCCAGGGGAAACATTATTCTCTAATGCGCAAAAAAACTTAGTAGATTATATGGTTAGCACAAACGTAAATATAAATATTTACAAAATGTTTGCTCAGTATTGGACAGAAACAACTTATACTGATGAAGCTAACTATGATGTTCAAAACAGAGCCATTCCAAGAAATACTTGGAATAGATTATACAGAGATGTATTAAAAGATTTAGATGAATCATCTAAAATAATTACTGAAGAAGGCGATGGCGGGTTACCTGCTGTTAAAGCTAATAAATTAGCTATTATTGAAATTATGAAAGTGTACACTTTTAAAGTATTGGTTGATACTTTTGGCAATATCCCTTATTCTGAAGCTTTAGATGCTGACAATGTAAACCCTGTTTATGATGATGCAGCTGGTATTTATTCAGACTTATTAGCAAGGTTAAATACTGCAATTAGTGGCTTAAGCGCTAGTGCAGATAGTTTTGGCGGTGCTGACTTAATCTATAATGGAAGTGTTTCAAACTGGATTAAATTTGGAAATGCCATTAAATTAGAATTTGGTGTTATGATGAATGATGCTTCTACTACAGCTTCAGGAGCTGCAGGAACTTTTACATCAATTGCAGACAATGCTAATTTTCAATATTTAGATGCAACACCTAACACAAACCCTATTTGGGTTGATTTAGTGCAAAGTGGTCGTTCAGATTTTGTTATTGCAAATACACTAGTTGATAAAATGCTTGCTTTAAATGACCCTAGAATAACAGCCTATATGGCTGAGAATTTAGGCGCTGGCGTTTTTGTAGGTGGGCCTTACGCTGATAACAATAGCTTTGCAGCATATACACATGTTAGCGAAAAAGTACAAACTCCTGATTTCCCTGGAACAATTTTCAGTTATTCACAAACAGAATTATTAAAAGCTGAAGCTGTTAAAAAAGGATTATTAAGTGGTAGTGCTCAAACTTTTTATAATAATGGTGTAACTGCTTCTATTGAAACTTGGACAGGTGATGCTAGCTTAGCCACTAATTACTTGGCTAATGATGCTCCTTATGATGATGCTAACTGGCAAGATTCTATTGGAACACAAGCTTGGTTGGCTTTATACAATAGAGGTTTTGAAGCTTGGACAACTTGGAGAAGATTAAATTACCCAACCTTAAACACAGCGGTAATTTCAGGTCTTCCTGTACCAACAAGATTAACATACCCTGTTTCTGAACAAACACTAAATGGTGCAAATTATACCGCTGCTGCTGCTGCAATTGGAGGAGATAATTTAAGTACACCGTTATTTTGGGACAACTAGATAATTAATCTTTAATAACAATTAAAAAGAGAGTATTGAAAAATACTCTCTTTTTTTTACGCAACTATTTAAAAATATTTGCATCTTAAATAAGATATTCAAATACTATTTTAGTGTAAAAACTTGTAAATAAGATTTTTACATAAATTAATTCAAACAATTTATATAATGAAAACAAAGTTTAATGGTTTTTTAACGCTTATTCTAGCGTTACTGGTGCAAATCACATTTGCACAAGAGAAAACAATTTCAGGTACCGTTTCGGACGAAACTGGTCCGTTACCTGGGGTTAATGTTATTGTAAAGGGTACTAATAATGGTACACAAACTGATTTTGATGGTAAATATACCTTAAAAGCTTCAACTGGAGATGTGTTAGTTTTTAGTTATGTTGGTATGGAAACCAAAGAAAAAACAATTGGTTCTTCAAGTACTATAAATGTAACTATGACAGGGACAAATCTTCTTGAAGAAGTTGTAATTGTTGGTTATGGTACTACAACCAAAAAATCGTACACAGGAACAGCTTCTGTTGTGAAAAACGAAGACTTGGAAACTAAGTCTTTCTCCAACATATCCCAATCATTGGCAGGTGAGGCAGCTGGTGTAACAGTAATTAACACTTCAGGGCAGCCTGGAACAACTTCTACAATAAGAATTAGAGGTTATGGTTCTGTAAATGGGAATCGCGAACCTTTATATGTTGTAGATGGTGTTCCTTTTTCAGGAAGTATTAATTCAATAAACCCTTCTGATATAAAAAGTACAACCATATTAAAAGATGCAACTGCAACTGCTATTTATGGATCTAGAGGTGCAGCTGGTGTTATATTAATAACCACAAAAACTGGTACATCTAGAGAATCTTATGTTGAATTAGATTTTAGAACTGGTATTAATACGCAACTAATTCCAAGATATGATGTTATAACATCTCCTGAAGAATATATTGGGTATGTTTGGGAAGGTATTTATAACAGAGGTGTTATTAATGGTGAAGCAAATCCTGTTGGATACGCAAACGACAACTTGTTTACATCAAACTACGTACATCCAGGATACAACATGTGGAATGTTGCTGATGGAGCTGAACTTATTGACCCTAATACTAGATTGGTAAGAGACGGTGTTACACGTAGATATACTCCTGAGAGATATTCTGATTTAGCCTTTGATTCAGCTGTTAGAACAGAAGTTAATGTTCGTATGGGTGGAGGAAATGAAAAATCAAAACATTTTTTCTCTTTAGGTTATTTAAATGATGATGGATATGCCATTAACACTAGCTATAAGAGGTATACTACACGTTTAAATCTTACTTCAGATGTTAAAAAATGGCTTAATGTTGGAGCCAATATTGGATACGCCTATTCAGAGAGTCTTAATAATGGCCAAACAGTAGGTTCTGAAAATCTATTTGAATTTGCAGATAAAATGGCTCCTATTTTTCCTGTATTTTTAAGAGATGACAACTACCAGTTAGTACCAGACCCTATTTTTGGAGGAAATCAATATGATTATGGTTCGGATTCTGGATTTAGAGCTCGTCCTAATGCAAATAACTTAAATCCTATTGCTTCTGCACTATATGATTATAATGGAACAAAACGCCATGAGCTTAATGGTAATTTCTCATTAAATATAGATATAATTAAAAATTTGAAATTTGAAACACGTTATGGTGTGCAATATTTTATAAATAAAAGAAATGATTTTAGAAACCCTTTCTACGGAGGTGGCCGCTCAAATGGTGGTGATTTATTTACCGATGATGACGAGGTTTTAATTCAAAACTTCCTACAATTGTTAAGATATAAAAACTCTTTCGGAGATCATTCTATTGAAGTTTTAGCGGCTCATGAAAGTAATGAGTATGAGTTTAACAACAGAACAGCCTATAAAGGACTAGCTGTACACCCTAATATTTATGAATTAGATAATTTTGTAGAAAATTTATCTCCTGCAACAGGGTATTCAGAAGGTAGTTCTATTGAATCTTATTTTAGTCAAGTTAATTATGCTTACGGCGATAAATACTTCTTTACAGGCTCTGTAAGAACTGATGGCTCTTCTAGATTTGTTAATGATAAATGGGGTGTATTTGGTTCAATTGGTGGTGCTTGGGTAATTTCAAATGAGGACTTTTTTAGTGATAATACGTTATTTACTTTCTTAAAAATAAAAACTTCTTATGGTATTACAGGTGACCAAGCAGGTGTTGGTTTTTACTCTGGATATGACACTTTCAATTTAGGTAATTTAGGAGGGATTTCTATCTCACCTAGAGACAATGGTAATCCTGACTTAACTTGGGAAACTTCTAAAATGTTTCAAACTGGTGTTGAATTTTCTTTGGGTGATTACTTTGATGGTAGTATAGATTATTATAACAAACTTACTGATAACCTAATATTTAATCGAAGAGTTGGCCCATCTCAAGGAATTACTATTATAACCGTAAATGACGGTGTATTAAGCAACAATGGATTGGAATTTGATTTTAAAGCTCATTTATTTAAAAAAGAAGATTTTAAATTAAACATTTCTGTTAATGGAGAAATGATACAAAATGAAATTAAAACAATGCCGTTAGAACCTTCTACAGGTTTACCTAGAATTGTTGATACTTCAGCAGATCCTTATGCATATTCAAAAGGGCGATCTATTTTTGATTTTTACATGAGAGAATGGGCAGGTGTTGATCCTGCAGATGGTAGTCCAATGTGGTTTCAATACTTTAATGATGCTAACAACAATAATGTGTTAGACTCAGGTGAAGATTCTATAGCTTCTTTAACAGAGTATCTATTTGACAATCCTGATGCCAATGTTAAAAAACAAGTAACTCATACATATAGTGAAGCAACTGATAAGTATGTTGGAAAATCTGGAATTCCAGATCTTCGTGGAGCCTTTAGATTGAATGCAACTTATAAGAATTTTAGTTTTTCAACTCAATTTACCTATAGTTTAGGTGGGTGGGCATATGATTTCCAATATGCAGAACTAATGAGTGATAGATTTGGTGCTGTTGGAAACAACTTCAGTAAAGATATTATAAACAGATGGACTCAACCAGGTGATATTACCAATGTACCAAGATTATCTGATGCCATAGATCAAAATAGCACTTCAACATCAACTAGGTTCTTAACAAGCACCGATTATATAGCTCTTAACAATGCTTCAATAGGGTATAATGTTCCTAAAAAATTCCTTAGTAAAACAGGTATTAGTAGCATGAACATTTGGTTTTCTGGAGATAACTTATTTGTAACTACTGCTAGAACTGGATTTAACCCAAGTACTAGAGAAGACGGAAATTCTGATCGTAGAATATATGCTCCTATGACAACATTTACCGCTGGAGTAAAGGTTAAATTTTAACTAAAAAAGTATAAAAAAATGAAAAAAATTATTAAATTAATATTAGTTACAACAATCCTAAGTTTAGGATACAGTTGTGGCAGTGATTTCTTAGATCAACAGCCATCAGAATTTTTAACAACAGAACAAATTTCTGAAGCGGCTGAAACAAATCCAGGAGTTATTAAAGGTACCATGACTGGTATATACTCATTAACTTTTGAAACATTTACTGGTGACACTAGAGGTCATGATGATTTTGGCCAAAAAGCTTATGATATCTTTGGAGACTTTTTATCTGGAGATATGGCACTAAGTGTAAGTACTTACGGATGGTATCGTGCAAGTATTACGGAATTTCAAGCTCCACTAGATTTTACATTTTTAGATAATAAGCAAGTATGGAGTTATTACTACCGTGTAATTCGCTCAGCGAATTTAGTTATTGATGCCTTAGGAGGAAATGATGCGGTTCCTGACTTAGATGAAAATAAATACCTTTTAGGTCAAGCAAAAGCTATTAGAGCACACTCTTATTTTTATCTTACACAGTATTTTTCAAATAGCTACAATCCTTCTGCAGAAATATTACCACTGTATGATGAATTATCTGACCAAAACGGTCCTAAAGTTGCAACATCTGTAATTTATGACTTAATGGAAAAAGATTTAAATGATGCTATTTCTCTTTTAAATGGATTCAACAGAACTGCTAAAAATGAAATAAACAAATCTGTAGCACAAGGAATTTTAGCCTATGTTTTAGGTTCAAGAGGCGATAAATACCAAGAAGTTGCAAACCTAACCAGTGATGTTATTTCAACTGGTGGATTTAATTTAATGACTTCTGCTGAAGTTACTGGTGGGTTTAATGATGTCGCTACTTCTGGTTGGATGTGGGGTATAGACTTAACACCCGATACAGGACTTGGTTTAGTTTCTTGGTGGGGACAAATGGATGTATTTACATACAGCTATGCTTGGGCAGGTGATGCAAAAGCAATTGACGCCGGTTTGTATGATGCTATTCCTGCTGATGATGCAAGAAAAGCTCAATTTAACTACAATCCGGGAAGTTATTATCACCTTCTACCTATTAACAAATTTTACGACCCAAACAGACAAATAGGTGGTCAAACTGTTATTACTACTGATTACGTATATATGAGAGTTGCAGAAATGTATCTTTTAAATGCAGAAGCAAATGCTATGATTGGAAATGACGCTGCTGCAAGAACAAGTTTGAAAGATTTGCTATCACAAAGAATTCCAAATACAACATACGTTGATGGGTTATCTGGTCAAGACTTAATTAATGAAATTTATCTTCAAACTAGAATTGAACTTTGGGGTGAAGGTAAAAGCTATTTAGCTATGAAAAGAAATAAAGCCACTATTGTAAGAGGATCTAACCATTTATCTTATGTAGGCGAACCTATTTCTTATGATGATGAACGTTTAACATTTGAAATTCCGGAAGTTGAGATTCAAAATAATCCTTTTATAAGTACACAAAACTAATTAACTATTTGAATCCATCTCGTTTTTGAGATGGATTCAAACAAATTTAGAAAATATTTCTTTTTTTAAATATTAGTTTAATTATACAAAATAACACTGTTGTTAGTGTGTTAAACGCTAACAGATAAATAATTTAAATTATGAAAAAAATCACTTTTTTATTACTGATTTCAATCTCACTTTTTGTTTTCAATAGCTGTGACGAAGAAATCAATGAAACAAAAGATATTAATTATATTTCTTTTGAAAGTGCTACATTCGACTTTGGAGTTGAATTAGATGGTACTACTGCCCTTGACATTAAAGTTTATTCAACTAAAATCACGAACTCTGATAGAACATTTAATGTTAACGTTCTTTTAGATGAATCATCTGCAGATCCTGCATCATATTCAGTACCTGCTTCAGTTATAATTCCTGCGAATTCAAATGTAGGGTTATTAAATATTTCTATCTCTGACATTAATATTGGTGAAAATGGAAAAAATTTAGTGTTAGAATTTGCTACTGAAGAAGGGTTATTTACAGGAGAAAAAATTAATATTAATATCAAACAAGTATGTCCTTTAAATGAAGTATTTTTAGATATTACCTTTGATAGCTGGCCTGAAGAAACCGGTTGGGAATTACTAGATTCTAGCGGTGGCGTTGTTGCATCAGCTCAAATTGGTGATTACGCAGGTTCAAGTAGTTTCTCTACATCATTTTGCTTAGCCAACGGAACATACACCTTTATTATTTATGATGCTTATGGTGATGGAACTGATACTTATAAATTATCTTACAACGGAAGTGTAATAGTAACTGGAGGTGCCTTTGGATCATCAGAATCAACTACATTTACTGTAAATCAGTAGAGTTATTCTTCTATTGTATTAACAATACAATTAACAAAAAAAGACCATCTAAAAAAGGATGGTCTTTTTTTATTAAAATAACTTCAACTAAATGCACTTTATTTACTACAACAAACCTTATCAAACTACCTCTTACACCCTGCATTATACATCTAAATTTAACAATTAAATATTATAAACATCTATCACCTCATTCAAACCAAACAACACATTCCATTACAGGTAAATAACTCAATCTTATTAAATCATTCGTATTTTAAGTTATAATCTTATAACGTGAGTTCAATATAAGTAAAATAATACAAATTACTGAATTAGTGCGGTTTATAGTTACTTTGTCATTCCTGCGAAGGCAGGAATCCATAAATTAGGATGCGTTTAGATTCCTGCCTTCGCAGGAATGACACCCATTTTTACTATAGAATTTATAAATGACTAATAATCCGAAGTCTTTATGTCGAACTCAGGTTTATTCATTCAAATATCTAAAATTATAAACCGGTAATTTTATCTTTTTTAACACTTTTTAACATTAAATTTGTTTATTCAAGATATATTTAAGATTTTAGCAACAATTAATTCAAATAATTATACAATGAAAACAAAATTTAATGGTTTTTTAACGCTTTTACTAGCGTTACTAGTGCAAATTACATTTGCACAAGAAAAAACTGTTACCGGTACAATTTCCGATGCAAGCGGACCTTTACCAGGAGTAACAGTTATAGTTAAGGGTACCAATGTGGGTACACAATCAGATTTCGATGGAAATTATTCAATTAAAGTTAATTCTGGAGCTGTACTACAATTCAGTTTTATGGGTATGCAAACTGTTGAAAAAACCGTTGGAGCTTCAAATGTTATAAACGTTACAATGCAAGAAGATGCAATGGCGTTAGATGAAGTTGTGGTTACTGGATTGGGTATTAAAAGAAGCAAACAAGCTTTGGGTTACGCAGTATCAAATGTTGGGGCTAAAGATATTGAAGAAAAAGCCGAGGGTGACATTGCACGTGTTTTAACTGGAAAAGCTTCTGGTGTGCAAATTACACAACAAAGTGGTATGTCAGGTTCTGGTACAAACATTATTATTAGAGGTATGAACTCTTTTAGTGGTAGTAACCAACCTCTATTTATTGTAGATGGAATTCCTTTTAGTAGCGATACAAATGCTCAAGGAGATTTTATTGATGGTAATAATGGATCAAGTCGTTTCTTAGATCTTGACCCAAACAATATTGAAAGTGTAAACGTTTTAAAAGGTTTAGCTGCTGCAACACTATATGGTACGCAAGGACGTAATGGTGTAATTCTTATTACTACAAAATCTGGTAGTAGTAAAGGTACTGGAGCTAAGAAAACAGAAATTACAGTTTCTAGTTCATTATTTGCTAATGAAATTGCTTCAATGCCAAATTATCAAAATGAATATGGTGGTGGTTTTGATCAATCTTTTGGTTGGTTCTTTAGTAACTGGGGTCCTTCTTTTGAAAAAGACGGTCCTGCAGGATGGGGTAACCAAGCTGCAATTGATGACAATGGAACATTAGCTCACCCATACTCTACTGCAAGTTTAGCTACAGGAATTCCTCAGGCTTTTCCAGAATTTGCAAATGCTCGTTATGACTGGAAACCTTATGATGGTGTTAAAGATTTCTTTAGACAAGGTATTATTAAAAGTAACAATGTAAATATACGTGGTGCATCTTCTGATGGAAATCTTAGTTACAATGTAAATTACGGTAACTTAGATGATCAAGGTTTTACTCCTGGTAACAGATTGAGACGTAATACATTTAGTATTGGTGGTTCTGCTAAATTATCAAATAAATTTACAGTTAGAGGTACAATGAATTATACCAAAACGAACTTTAAAACGCCACCTGTTGCCGCAAGTTATGGTAGTAATGTTGGTGGTGAAAACGCTTCTATTTTTGGAAACCTATTTTACACTCCTAGAAGTATTGATTTAATGGGCTTACCATACCAAAATCCAATCACAGGAGAATCTGTTTACTATAGACAAAACAATAGTATTCAACACCCTCTTTGGACGGTAAATAATGCTGGAAATACACAAAACACTCACAGAGTATTTGGAGGGTTAACATTACTTTATGATTTAAATGACAACCTTAACTTTACATATAGATATGGTTTTGATGTTTATAGTGAAAACAACTCAAACTATTCTAATAAAGGTGGTAAGACTGGTAGTGTTGCAAACCAATCTGGTGTTTATGAAACTTGGAACAATACAAACACTATTGATGACCATAACTTTAGTATTAATGGTAATTATGATATCAATGAAGATTTAGATATCAATTTCGCTGTTGGTGTAACATCAAGACGTGATGTGTACGATAGAAATGGTGTAAGTAGTGTTGGTCAACAAGTATTTGGTGTACTAAGACACTTTAACTTTGCCTCTCAAAATGAAATTCAATATTTTGAAGAACGAAATATCCTAGGTGCTTATGTACAAGCGGAATTAGGATATCAAGATTATTTATACTTAACACTGGCTGGTAGAAACGATTGGGTTTCTAATTTAACAGAAGCCAACAGATCTATTGGTTACCCTTCTGCAAGTGTATCTTTTTTACCTTCAAAAATAATAGAATCATTAAGAGAAAGCAACGTAATTAACTACTTAAAACTTAGAGCTGGTTACGGTACCTCTGCAAACTTCCCACTAGGATATCCTGTATCTTCTACCTTAATATTAGATACACAAGATTTTCAAGACGAAACGGGTACAGATGTAGTTACAAATACAACAGGTAGAGTTTTAGGAAATACGAATTTAAAACCTGAAAGAATTGATGAATTAGAATTTGGTATTGAAACTAGAATGTTTAATAACAGACTTACGTTAGACGCCTCTATATACTCTAGAAAAACAAAAGACCTAATAGTTTCAAGACCGTTAGATCCTTCTACAGGTTTTACTTCAACAAGAACGAATGTTGGTGAAGTACAAAATGATGGTGTTGAAGTTGATTTAGGATACGATTGGTTTAAAAGTGATACTCGTGATGGGTTTAGCTGGAATACTACTTTAAACTTTTCAACAAATAAAGCAGTAGTAACTGATTTAGGATTGGATACAGACATTGTTGTATATGCAGGTTTTTCAACGCGTGGTAATGCAGCAATTAAAGGTGAACAATTAGGAACAATGATTGGTACAGCAATTGCCCGTGATGATAATGGTAATTTAATGGTAAATTCTGCAGGTAGTTATGTTATTCAAAATGGAAATAACATTATTGGTAATGCAAATCCTGATTTTACTATGAATGTAGCGAACTCTATTGGTTATAAAAACTTTTCATTAGGTTTCTTATTTACCTGGGTTCAAGGCGGTGATATGTATTCTCAAACAATACAAACCTTAATAGGTAGGGGTGTTGTTAATGCTGATGGTGTAGATCGTGCTAACTCGTTTATTTTACCTGGTGTAAATCCAGCTGGAGAACCTAATACTACGCAAATTAATAATTCAACTTATTTCTTTAGCAATGTATTATATGGACCAGATGAACTAGGAGTTTATGATGCAACAGTTTTTAGATTGCAAGAACTTACTTTAAGTTATAAATTACCAACAAAATACTTAGAAAAAACACCTTTTGGTTCTTTAAGTATTGCATTTACGGGTAATAACTTATGGTTCTACACGCCAAATATGCCAAAGAATACAAATTTCGATCCTAACGTAGCTGGACTTGGTGTAGGTAATGGAGCAGGTTTTGAATACTTAAACGGTCCTAGTGCAAGAAGATATGGTATGAGTATTAAAGCTTCTTTCTAATCAACAAAAAAAAGATTTTATATTATGAAACAAATAAATTATTTAATTAAACTTATGTTTTTTTGCGGAGCGTTATTCTTAACCTCTTGTGAAACTACTGAACTGGATTTAACTGAAAATCCAAACGCACTTACGCCAACTCAGGCAAATCCTGATTTCTTTATGAATGCTATTCAAGAAGATTTTGCAAGATTTGTTGAAACTTTTGGACGTAGAGGTGCTGAATTAACTCGTATAGATTATATGAATGGACGAGATTATACAAATGCTTACGCTCCTGATGATTTTAATACAGTATGGACATCCGCTTACACTGGAATGATGCAGGATATTAAAGTAATGAATGAAATAGCAACAGAGTCTAACTTAACGCATCACATTGGTATGGGACAAGTTTTTCAAGCTTATGTTATGCTAACATTGGTTGATTTCTTTGGTGATGTTCCTTATACTGAAGCTCTTCTTGGTTCTGAAAATCTAAACCCAATTGCAGATTCAGGTGAAAGTATTTATACTGCTGCATTAGGATTGCTAGATGCTGCCATTGTTAATTTTGGTAGCGAAGCTGCTGCAGATCCACAATACGACTTTTTCTACGGTGGTAATTGGTCACAATGGATAAAAGCGGCTAATACTATAAAAATGAAGGCTTATATGGCTACAAGATTGGTAGATGGTAGTGCTTTAAGTAACTTTAATGCTATTGTAAGCTCAGGAAATTACATTGCAAATAAAGCAGATGATTTCCAATTTACTTGGGGAACTAATGAAATTCAACCAGACACTCGTCATCCTCGTTATTCAGAAAGTTACACTCCAACAGGTGGTGGTGACTATATGTCTAACTCTTTAATGGATTATATGACTGGAAAAGATGATGCTGCTTATAGCAATCCTATAAATTTTGATATTCGTACTTTATTTTATTTTTACAGACAAGTTAGCCAAACGCCTGGAATAGGTGGAGCACCTGCTGATGAAGAAACACTTGAATGTGGTTTATACACGGCTCCTCAACATTATGCCGGATACACGTATTGTGGTGTTCCTAAAGGATGGTGGGGTAGAGACCATGGAAATGACAACGGTATTCCACCTGATGGTTTCTTAAGAGCTTTAGCTGGTGTATACCCTGCTGGAGGTGCTTTGGATGATTTATCATACGATTCTAAGAAAAATGGAGATGGTAATGGTGGTAATGGTATTACGCCTGTGATGTTATCAAGCTGGACAGACTTTATGATTGCTGAAACTAAAATGTTTAATGGTGATGCTGCTGGAGCAAGAACAAGTATGTTTGATGGAATTGATAAATCAATTGATAAAGTAATTAATTTTGCACCAACTACTGACAGATTTAACTGGATTTTTGGAACTGCTGACGGTGGTCCTGCTCTTGCACTTGCAAGTGATTATATTAGCTGGTTTAAATCTGATTTAGAAGCTGATTGGGATGCTGCTGATGCAAATGGAAAATGGGATATCCTTGCAATGCAATACTTTGTTGCTTCGTATGGTAATGGTATTGATTCTTACAATTTTTACAGAAGAACAGGTTATCCAACAACATTACAACCTAATATTG
>Ga0256840_1002722_pt1 | contig 15269 bp, 13 predicted proteins | sample 355202metaG_FD_185969 | JGI IMG/M metagenome (GOLD analysis project Ga0256840, IMG submission 185969) | Hydrothermal vent microbial communities from Mid Atlantic Ridge, Atlantic Ocean - 355-202 | ecosystem: Environmental > Aquatic > Marine > Hydrothermal vents | place: Atlantic Ocean: Mid... | reverse complement strand
TTTCATCACTTTGATCAGCAGATTCCCTTGATGAACGGCAAAATTCCGGCAGACCCGGGCGCGTTAGAATTTGCGGTGCCAGAGGTTGAGCTGATCGCTGTAATGGCCGAGGCCGAGGTGAAAAAACGGTTAAATCCAGCGCTGCGCTTGCCGCGGCAAATTGAGCAATATCAGCGGCTTGCGGGCTATATCCAGAATGTGAAAGACGCGGCGCACCTGAAGCGGTCCCTTCAGGCACATTTTCAAAGGCTGATTTCCTATCACAACACTTTTTTGGCTTAGCTGCGCCGCCGCCGCCGCCCCGTGCGTGCACCCCTTGCACCGGCTTCCACTTCGCCCTCGGCGAGCTTGGGTTTGTTGGCCATGATCCACGCGCTGCCATGGGCGTCGTTATTGGTCAGCAGGTTGGCGGCGCGGATGGCGTCCATTTCAATCGGGTGCATCGGGTTCATAATGGCCGAGGTCATGCCGCTGGCAATCGCCATGGGCAAGAAGGCCGCGTTTACGCCGTTGCGGTTGGGCAGGCCAAAGCTGATATTGCTGGCCCCGCAGGTGGTGTTCACGCCTAGCTCCATGCGCAAACGGCGCACGAGTTCAAACACTTGCAGGCCAGCGGTGGCCATAGCGCCAATGGGCATCACCAATGGGTCCACCACGATATCATGGGCCGGAATGCCAAAATCCGCCGCCCGCTCCACAATCTTTTTCGCCACAGCAAAGCGCACTTCGGGGTCTTCCGAAATGCCGGTATCGTCGTTGGAAATCGCCACCACCGGCACGTTATATTTCTTCACCAGCGGCAGAATTAGCTCCAGCTTTTCCTCTTCACCGGTCACCGAATTCAGCAGCGGGCGGCCTTCGCACACCTGCAAGCCCGCTTCCAGCGCGGCGGGCACCGAGCTGTCTATGCACAAGGGTATATCGACCAGCGCCTGCACGCGGCGAATAACTTCCTGCATCAAAGGCGGCTCGGTTTCATTCGGGTTGGGGTTTGAGTTATACACCACACCCGCGTTAATATCGAGCATCGTCGCCCCTGCGGCCACCTGCGCCAGTGCGTCGGCCTCAACGGTGGAAAAATCCCCCGCTTCCAGCTCGCGCGCCAGCTTTTTGCGGCCCGTGGGGTTAATGCGCTCGCCGATCACGCAGAAGGGCTGGTCAAAACCTATAATGGCGGTTTTGGATTTTGATTCAATGATGGTGCGGGTCATAATATGTCCTTAGGCTCGCAGGCGCGCGGCGGGGTCGCTTTGCGCCGAAATATAGTCGGTTGTCGCCCGTATGCCACCAAGCGGGAAGAAATGCACCGATTCTATCGCCGCAGGGCGGTTTGTGGCCAGCTCGGCCAGCAGCGCTTCGGGGGTGAAGGGGCGCAAAAGCTTGGTCAGGTCTTTCGCGCGCCGCGTCAGCACCCGCAGGCTGGGGCCCACACCGCAGGCCATGGAAAACTTGATCAGGGTTTGCAGCTTGGCAGGGCCAGCCACGCCGATATGCACCGGAATATGCACGCCTGCGTCTTGCATCCGCGCGCACCAATCGCGCACGGGCTGGGCCTCGAAAACAAACTGCGTGGCAATCGCCATGCGGGCATCACTGCGGTTCTGGAAGTCGGATTTCCACTTGAGCGCGGCCATCACCTCGGCCTCGGTGCCGATATCGCGGTTGCCCTCGGGGTGGCCCGCCACATGCAGGCGGGTAAAGCCGTTTGCATCAAACACCCCGCTTTCCATAAGCTGCATCGAGTCGCTGAAATCCCCCTCGGGCTGGTCAAGGCCCCCTGCCAGCAGCAGGGCGGAACGCACGCCGAGGTTGGCATAGCGCTGCACCCAGTCTTCCAGCACCGCCTTATCTTTGATAATCCGCGCCGGAAAATGCGGCATAACGTCAAAACCATCCGCCGCCAGCCGCCCCGCCGTTGCCAGCATATCCTCTATCGGCGTGCCTGCAATATGCGCTACATATACCCGTGTGCTCGAAGGCAAAATCGCCTTGAAATCAGGAATTTTCGCTGCCGTGCGCGGCATCACCTCAATGGAAAATCCATCGAGCAAGCCTTTCGGGGCGGGGTTCATCGGCACAACATTCATAGCAGCTCAGTTTCAGGCTGGCTCCCAGCCGTCATTCGCAATCAGGGATTTGATCTTGGCCTGATCGTAGGCTGCATCCAGCGCCTCGGCCTGCGCATTTGCGACATCCTGATCGCTGCCAGAGACCTCGACCGGATCACTTTTGCGCCATTCAGCCAAATAATCATCGCTGCCCGCCGCGCCGATCTTCATGGCCGCACGGTCAATCGCCTGCTCGAATCGTTCGGGCAGCTGCACCTTGGCGGCGCGCCGGCCTTTGCCCACAATCACCTGCGCTGGAATATCCCGCCAATACACAATTACAACTTTCGCCATTTTCTCACTCCTTTTCCCGCCATTTGGGCCGGAAAGCTCCGTTTGTAAAGGGTGCGTCGGAAAGGACGGTTGAATTGTCGCAATAAGCGTGTATGTTGAGGACACAGCAAAACTCATTGACGGTATGGACCGATGCACACAGAAACTGAAAAACAGACCCCGAGTCTGTCGTTTGAATTTTTCCCCCCACATTCTACAGAAGCGAACCTGCGCCTTTGGCGCTCGGTCGAGCGGCTTGCCCCCTTGGCCCCGAAATTTGTTTCGGTAACGTATGGGGCAGGCGGCGCGACGCGCGAGCGCACCATGTCGGCGATTGCCACCATAAAAGACCGCGCGCGGCTCAATATTGCGGGGCATTTAACCTGTGTTGGGGCTTCCAAAGAGGAAACCCTCGGCGTGGCCAAGGCCTATGCCAAAATGGGCGTGAAGCGCATTGTCGCCCTGCGCGGCGATGCCCCCAAGGGCGAACCCCACTTTACGCCGCACCCCGAGGGCTTTGCCTCGGCGGCAGAGCTGGTGGAGGGCCTGAAAGAGGCCGGAGATTTTGATATTTCCGTGGCCGCTTACCCTGAAAAGCACCCCGAGGCGGTGTCCTTGCAAGCCGATATCGAGAACCTCAAGCGCAAGGTGGATGCGGGGGCAAACCAAGCCATCACGCAGTTTTTCTTTGAAAAAGACGATTTTCTGCGCTTTCGTGACGAGGCTGTAAAGGCGGGTATTAACGTGCCGATTATCCCCGGCATTCTGCCGATCGAAAATTTCCAGAAAATGACCCGCTTTGCCAAAATGTGCGCCGCCACCGTGCCGGACTGGATGCATAAGGCCTTTGAAAATGCGCAGACCCAAGAGGAAACCGAAATTCTCTCCACCGCGCTGGCCACTGAAATGTGTGATGACCTGATGAATGAGGGCGTGCAGCATTTGCATTTTTACACCCTCAACAACCCTGACCTGACCTATAACATCTGCCGTGGCCTTGGCGTGCCTGTAAATAGTTTTGCCGCCCAAAACGGACTGGTTGCCTAAACCGACTTTCTGCGTTACGCTATCTCCAAACACCCCGCCGAGGCGGGGGTAGAGATTGGCTTGAACAATGAATAAAGCGAGACCGAAGGGTCTGGCGCCGAAACCTAACCCGAAGGCGGGGGAGGGGCCGTTTTATGCGGCGCTTGACTTGGGCACAAATAGTTGCCGGATGCTGATTGCCACGCCGAAAGGCGGGCATTTTCAGATCGTAGATGCGTTTTCAAAGTCGGTGCGGCTGGGCCTTGAGCTGGAGCGCACCGGCTCCCTTTCCAATGCCGGCATAGCCCGCACGGTGCAGGCCTTGCATGTGTGTGCCAAAAAACTGCGCATGAAGGGGGTGGTGGCCAAGCGCTTGGTGGCCACCGAAGCCTGCCGCCGCGCGGTGAATGGCGAGGCCTTCATGAACCGGATTCGCAATGAAACCGGTTTGCGGCTCGAAATCATCAAACCTTCGGAAGAGGCGCGGCTTGCGGTGGTAGGCTGCGCGCCCTTGGTGGCCCCGCAGGCGCAGCAAGTGCTGGTGATAGATATCGGTGGCGGCTCTACCGAGCTGGTCTGGATAGACCTTTCCGGCGTGAGCCCTGCCAACAAAACCAAAGCGATGATGGAGCTTTCGCCGGGCGGGGGCACCAAGGGCATTTCCACGCCGCTCGGGGCAAAGGTGGTAGACTGGATATCGGTGCCCCTCGGGGTCGCCACCCTTTTGCAGCGCTATTCCGATGTGGCCGATGACGGCGCGCGCTTTGCCCTCATGGCCTGTTATTTCGAGGAAATGCTGGAGCAGTTCACCCCCTATATAGAGGGCGGCGCGCCGGATATTATGGCGGGGCTGCAAGTGATTGGCACCTCTGGCACCATCACCACCGTTGGCTCTATGCATTTGGGCCTGAAACGCTATGATCGCAATTTGGTGGATGGCATGGCCATGGGCGCGGTTGACGTGAACCGCGTGGTGGACCGCTTCCTCCAGCTTGGCCCCACAGGGCGGCGCGAGGAGCCGGGGATCGGGCGGGACAGGGCGCAGCTTATTATGTCTGGCTCGGCGATTTTGCAAACCATCTTGCGCATCTGGCCTACGCGGCATATTCGGGTGGCAGACCGCGGGCTGCGCGAAGGCATGCTCTACTCAATGATGAACGCCGACGGCGCATTTAAGGACCAGCCATGAGAAAACCAGGGCAAAAGATCAAGGATTCTGGCCGTGGCCAGAGAGACCTGAAGGTGCGGGTGAAAACCGCCAAGGGGCGCAAGCTTGGTAGCACGTTATGGCTGGAGCGCCAGCTTAACGACCCTTACGTGCAGCGCGCCCAGCGGGAAGGGTATCGGGGTAGGGCGGCCTACAAGATTATGGAACTGGACGATAAATACCGTTTTCTGCTACCCGGTGCCAAAGTGGTAGACCTCGGCTGCGCCCCGGGGGGCTGGTGCCAAATGGCCGTGGACCGCGTGAATGCTTTGGGCGAGCGCAGAGGTAAACGTGTGGGCACCGTGCTCGGGATTGACCTGCAAGAGGTCGAGCATGTGGCTGGGGCGGATATTCACGTGCTGGACTTTCTGGAAGACGAGGCCGATGACAAGGTGAAATACTGGCTTGGCGGGCGTGCCGATGTGGTGATGTCTGACATGGCCCCGTTTTCATCGGGGCATAAGGGTGCCGACCATATCCGCATTATGGCGCTGGTTGAAGCTGCGCTCTACTTTGCGATTGACGTGCTAGAGCCGGGCGGCACCTTCGTCGCCAAAGTGCTGGCCGGCGGGGCCGAGGCCGATGTGTTGACAATGCTGCGGGCGAATTTCACCAAGGTTATCCACGTAAAGCCACCGAGTAGTCGCAAGGATAGCTCGGAAAAATTCGTGGTTGCGACAGGGTTTAAGGGGCGTGAGGCAGATTAGTATTCCTCGATAATGCCTTTTAATAGCGTTTCCGCCTTATCAAGCCGCAAAATAACACTTGAAGGTCTGACCGTTCGTGCGCGGCCTCTAATGTGTTTTTCTACTTGCCATATTGGGCTTACCTAAATGGTACGTTCTCGGGCAACAGCCGAGAACAGCCGTAAATGCGCGGCCCATAGCAGGATGAGTTTTAGCATTTTTTCTCAAAGCGCCTGCCAATATGAAAAATGCGACGACCAAAAGGCCGTCGCATTCAAGCTTATCTAATTAGGCGAACCTAAATATTAGATGATCGGAGCCGGAGCGCCGAATGGTAGTGGTGGAGGTGGGGGCGGTGGTTGAATGCCACCACCGCCGCCGCCACCGCCTGTGCTGCCAGAAGCGCCAGAGGTCGAACCGCCGGAAGAAGAACCGCCGGAAGAAGAACCGCCGGAAGAAGAACCGCCGGAAGACGAGCCGCCGGAAGACGAGCCGCCGGAGGAGGAAGCGCCAGAGCTGGCTTGTGCAACGGAGAGCGTGCTCATACCTGTTGCAACATAGACACCAGCTGTAGACATGCCAATTCTCGCGAGAGCTTGGCGGCGGGATAAAATCCCTTCAGCTTTCTTATCCATAGTCATTTCCTATAAAAAACTGGTTAGCCCATCTAACGCAGTTACCTCTACGTTAGCGCGCGTTTCCTGAAAAATCAATACGGCAATGTGTCAGCGAAATGACAGGTGCAGGGGTTCTTCCTGTTTTGAGCGTATTTCTGAATACCTATAGTTGCGGTAGGGGATTTCTTTTCCCCATCGGTTTTGTGTGTGGCGTAATTGTGGCGAAATGGGGCAATTATGCAGGCCCCACTAACACTATATTAGCCGCGAACGGAAACAATCTCTCAGTTTCGCAGCGCCCATAATTTGCGCTGTGAAATGTAAGTCTTCGCGATTGGGGTGTCTAGAATGCGGGAAGTGGAATGTTCGTGGAGCGCGTGTATTCGCGATTGAATTGTGGCAAAATCATGAATTAGGGCTGCATCATGATTTTTTTGCTACTTTTCGGAGTTATGCGCCGAAAACCGTACAAATTCGGCTATTTACTGCTGAAATACTCGTTTAGGGGCGACTATATCGAGCGAATCACCTGCCATTTGCGGCTGCAAACTGGTCACACACGGTCTTTCGTTGTCTGTGCCGACGAGCAGGCAAGCGGTGAACCATTATACTACTTTATATAGCGCCGCTCACTTTACCCCCTTGCGACCTGTTGGCACTGGCGGCAGGTTTCCCTTGCATTGGGTGTTATATTCACAATATTACATGTAACAAACAAGGGGAACAATATGAACCGTCAGCCATTGTGGCGCAGCACACCACCTGCGATTTTTCCGGTTATTCTGGGCCTTGTTGGCCTTGCTCATGCGTGGCGTGGTATCGGGGCGAGCTTCGGGCTGCCCTCGGCTTTTGGCGATATTCTGCTGGGTGTGGCCACCGCGCTGCTTATGTTTTTCAGCTTGAGCTACCTCGCCAAGCTGATCGCCCGCCCCGGCGTGCTGATGGACGATCTTAAATCCCCCCCCGGCAGGGCAGGGCTTTCGGCCATTTCGATGGCCTTCATTGTGCTTTCTGTCGGCCTGCTGCCTTATGGCGAGGTCGCTCGCTATGTGTGGTGGTTTGGCGTGATCCTGCACGTGGTTATTGTAACCTTCGTGGTGAAAGCCATTTCAAAAGCCCCGCCCGAGGGTCGCTCTGTTACGCCGTTTCAACTGCTGCCCTTCGTGGGGCTAAGCACTACGCCGCTAGCAGGTGTGTCGCTGGGTTATGTGCTGCTGAGCCAGATCCTAACCTATATATCGCTTGCTGCCTTTGCCGTTATCCTGTTTCAACTGGCGAGAAAATTCCTGCGCACCCGCCCGCCAGAGCCGCTGCGCCCGACCTACGCGATCATCCTTGCGCCGCTTAGTCTGTTTGGCATGGCTTTCGGCCAGTTTGGCCCTGAAATCGGCTTCACTGTGTTTTACATCGCGGTTTGGGCTTACGGCATTGCGCTGCTGGTATTTGCCAAATGGCTCACCAAAGCGGGCTTTACGCCCATGTGGGGGGCGCTGACCTTTCCGGCTGCCACCTTCACCAATATCAACATTATGGCTATGGCCAAGGGCTATGGCCTTGTGGCCACCACCGGCACCATTGCCGGCGGGCTTATTGCCACGGTCTTGATATTTTTCATTGCCTATAAGGCGCTGAAAATGTGGATGGGGCGGAAATTATCGCAAAAAACCGGTGCGGCAGTGGCTTAAGGGGCTTTCCTTTTGCACTGCAACATGCGAAAGGAAGGCGTCAAAGATAACCCCTAACTGGGAGGTCCGAAAATGGACATATCCGAGGCGCTCACCTTTGACGACGTATTGCTGGTTCCCGGCGCATCTGATGTGATGCCCACCACGGCAGACACCCGCACACGGCTCACTAAAACCATCTCCATGAACATTCCGCTGCTCAGCTCGGCCATGGACACGGTGACCGAAAGCAAAATGGCGATCGCCATGGCGCAGGCAGGCGGCATTGGCGTGCTGCACCGCAACCTTGATATTGAAGAGCAGGCGCGGCAGGTGCGCGCTGTTAAACGCTTTGAAAGTGGCGTGGTGGAAAACCCGATCACCCTGACCGCCGAGCAAACGCTGGCCGATGCCAAGGCCCTGCAAGCGCGCTACAAGGTGTCGGGCTTTCCGGTGGTCGATGATCAGGGGCGGGTGCTGGGCATTGTTACCAACCGCGACATGCGCTTTGCCAGCGAAGACAACACCCCGATTTCCACCATGATGACGACAGACAACCTCGCGCTGCTGCACGAGCCTGCTGACCTCGCTCAAGCCAAAAGCATTATGGAAGCACGGCGTATCGAGAAGCTGTTGATCGTAAACGGCGCCAACGAGCTAACCGGCCTGCTGACGATTAAAGACATCGAGCAAGCCGTGCTCAACCCGCAAGCCTGTAAAGATGAAATGGGCCGGCTGCGCGTGGCGGCGGCCTCTACTGTTGGGGAGTCCGGCTTTGAGCGCTCTATGGCTATGGTTGAGGCGGGAGTGGATATTATCGTGATCGACACAGCCCACGGACACTCCTCTGCCGTTGCCGACTCCGTGCGCCAGCTCCGCGCCGCCGCGCCGGATGTGCAAATTATTGCGGGCAATGTGGCCACAGCGGCGGCCACCCGTAGCCTGATCGATGCGGGGGCCGACGCGATTAAAGTCGGCATCGGCCCGGGGTCTATCTGCACCACCCGCATTGTGGCGGGCGTGGGCGTGCCCCAGCTCACCGCTGTGAGCGATTGCGCCAAGGAAGCCGCCAAAACCGGCCACAGCGTCATTGCGGATGGTGGTATAAAGTTCTCAGGTGATTTTGCCAAAGCCATTGCGGCGGGCGCAAGCTGTGCCATGATCGGCTCTATGCTGGCGGGCACCGATGAAGCCCCCGGCGAAATGTTTCTTTACCAAGGCCGCAGCTATAAATCCTATCGTGGCATGGGCAGCGTGGGGGCCATGGCCCGCGGCTCGGCAGACCGCTACTTCCAAAAGGAAGTTTCGACCGAGAAGCTGGTGCCCGAGGGGATCGAGGGGCAGGTGGCCTATAAGGGTGCGGCGGGCAATGTGCTGCACCAGCTTGTAGGCGGCCTGCGTGCCGCTATGGGCTATACGGGCAATGCCACCATCGAGGCTATGAATGGCGGCTGCAAATTCGTTAAAATCACCTCGGCGGGCCTCAGTGAGAGCCACGTCCATGACGTGCAAATCACCCGTGAAAGCCCGAATTATCGGGGCAGCTAAGTGGATTTTCTGTTTGTATCATACTGATCGCGGTGTTCGTTTAGGTATTTTCCACGCTCTGGACCATCCTCTCTATGGGGATGGGCTGCGTCAATGCCGTGAAAACCACCGAGCTGTCAATGAAGTACGTGGCGCTCGATAACAAAGTCTATCCGGACTGTATCCTCAAGCTTGGCACAACATCCAAACCAGTTCGAAACCCCAATCCTGCTTTACGCAGGCGCGGCGGTTGCGCTCTCTGTCGGGGCGCGTTGGGTGATGGTAGGGGCGGCGACGGCCGATATCGCCACCCGCTTCTGGCATCGCTGAATTCATGTGCGGCATAACCGCGTGACCAAACCGTTTATGGTCTTTGTATACGGCATTGCCGTGCTGGCCGTTTTCTGGAGTGCGCTGGCGGTGCAGGTTTTCGCGCTTTAGGCTTGCGTTCAATCGCAAACACGGGCAAATCCTGAGCTATGACTCCAACCGCTCGCCTTTCCGCGGCCATCGCGCTGCTTGATCAAATTCTCACCGGCGACCCCGCCGAGCGCGCGCTCACCCGTTGGGCGCGGGCCTCTCGCTTTGCAGGCTCGAAAGACCGTGCCGCCGTGCGTGATATCGTGTTTGACGCCCTGCGCCGCAAGCGCTCATTGGCCCATCTTGGCGGCAGCATGAGCGGCCGTAGCCTTGTGATGGCCCAGCAGTTCAGCAACAGGGTAGCGCTTGCAGAGCTGTTTGGCGATTTTCGTTTTGCTCCCGCGGCGTTGACCCCGGAAGAAAGCGCCCAGCTCGCCAATCCCGGCCCCGCGTCGGACCCGGTGCAGCTCGATTACCCTGATTTTTTAGATGATGAACTGCGGCGCTCGCTGGGCGTGGGGTTTGTGCCGGTAATGCAAGCCATGCAAGCCCGCGCGCCAGTGGATTTGCGGGTGAACACGCTGAAAACCACGGTAGAAGAAGCGCAGAAATACCTCGCCCGAGACCTGATTTTCACTGATACCGTGGAGGGTGTAGAGGGCGCGCTGCGGATCACCAAAAATCCGCGCAAGCTTAATGGTTCCTTGGCTTATCGCTACGGGTTTGTGGAGCTGCAAGATGTGTCAAGCCAGCGCGTAAGCAAGCTGGCAGGGGTGCAGCCGGGCATGAAAGTGCTGGATTATTGTGCCGGTGGCGGCGGCAAAACCCTCGCTTTGGCCGCCGAAATGCAAGGCCAAGGCCAGATATTCGCCCATGATGTCAATCCGTTACGCATGAAAGACCTACCCGAGCGCGCGCGCCGTGCCGGGGCCGATATTCAGGTGATATCGCCTGACCATATAGACACGGCCCCCAAGTGCGACCTCGTGCTGGTGGACGCCCCCTGCTCAGGCAGTGGCGCGTGGCGGCGCAGCCCTGATAGCAAGTGGCGGCTCACCGCCGCGCGACTGGAAGAACTAACCAACCTGCAACGCAATATTTTGCAAAAGGCGCAAGCGCAGGTGGGGAAAAACGGCCTGCTGGCCTATGCGACCTGCTCGCTGTTTAGCGCTGAAAACGCAGACCAGATCGCGTGGTTTCAAAACAAAAATAGCGGCTGGAAACTGCTGCGCCAGCAAAGCCTAAGCCCGATCACCGGCGGTGATGGTTTCTATATTTCAGTGCTGCAACGGGATGCGTCCTAAGTTTTTGTTGATATTTCTTCATACATTTTTAACGTATTACGTGTGAGGTGGCGTAAGGGCTTCAAACTATTTGTGGTAAATATTAACATAATGACTCCAATTTCGCCGAGCGGGCGCAGAAACCGCGCCATTATTTGGCTGCTAAGCTACACTGCGGCCCTTGTGGCTATAGGGTTTCTGTTTTTCGCGGGGGCGCAGGCTGTTGCCGCCATCCTTGGCGTAGGGCTGGTGCTGGCGGCGGTGTTTTGGCTGGCTAAAAGCCTCACTATGCCGCGAATCATGGATGAAAACGGCACGGTGAACGAAGACCCGATTGATGCCGAAGCTCTCCAACTTATTCTGGACGATCTGCCGGTGGCGCTTATCCGGTTATCTACCGACGGGGTGATTGTAGACGTAAATGGCGCGGCGCGGGCCTTGCTTGGGCGCTCGAATCTAGTGGGCAAGAATTTTAGCGAAGAGGTCGAGGGGCTTGGGCGGTCTATGCGTGTGCGGGTGGCTGAGTCCTTGAAGGGCGGCGGACTACGCACCACTGAAATGGGGCGTTTTTTACGCAATGGCAAAGAGGTGTTTTTGCAGGTATCGCTGATGGCGATGCGCTTTGCTACGCGGGAGTTTCTGTTGGTTGTGCTGAGCGATAAAACCGAGCTTAAAATTCTGGAAGCGCAATTTGTGCAAAGTCAGAAAATGCAGGCCGTCGGCCAGCTTGCGGGCGGCGTTGCTCATGATTTCAACAACTTACTGACCGCAATTAACGGGCATTGTGACCTGCTCTTACTGCGCCATAAATCCGGTGATGGAGACTATGGCGACCTCATTCAAATTCGGCAAAACGCCAACCGTGCAGCAGCGCTGGTGCGGCAACTCTTGGCGTTTTCCCGCAAGCAAACCCTGCGGCCCAAAGTGCTGAAGCTCGGGCGCACATTGGCCCAGCTGACCCAGCTTTTGAACCGGCTTTTGGGCGAAAAGGTGGATCTGAAAATCGATATCGCCGATGATCTTAACCTCGTGCGTGTAGATGAGCGCCAGCTGGAACAGGTGATTATGAACCTGGTGGTGAACGCCCGCGATGCCATGCTTGATGGCGGCGAAGTGTTGATTTCGGCGCGCAATATAGGGCTTTCAAAGCCGCTAGAGCGGGACCGCGCCACTGTGCCTGCGGGCAATTATGTGCGTATTTCGGTGAAAGACACCGGCACAGGTATTTCGCCTGATAATCTCTCTAAAATTTTTGAACCTTTTTACACAACCAAGCGGGTCGGGGAGGGCACGGGCTTAGGGCTTTCAACGGTTTACGGCATTATCAAGCAAACCGGCGGCTTTGTGTTTGTCGACTCCATCCCCGGCCGTGGCACTGTGTTTATGGTGTATCTGCCCAGCTATGTGGGGCAAATTTCGCGCAAAACGGAGGTAAAGCCCGAGGTGCCAGCGGTCCAAACTGAGGCGACCACGACTGGCCAAATTCTGTTGGTTGAAGATGAAGACCCTGTGCGCTCCTTCGCTGCGCGGGCCTTGCGAATGCGCGGCTATGACGTGCAAGAAGCCGAAAATGCCGAGCGGGCGTTAGTGCTCATCGCAGAAAATAACGTGCAATATGACCTCTATATTTCCGATATTATAATGCCCGGAAAAGACGGCCCGACATGGGTGCGAGAGGCCTTGCAAGCCCACCCTGAAACCAAGGTTATTTTCATGTCTGGTTATGCGGAGGATGTTTTTGAGGACGGCAAGCCGGATATCGAAGCCGCCGGTTTTTTGCAAAAGCCGTTTTCGCTTTCGGAGCTGATCGAGAGCGTGCAGCAACGCTTGGCGTCTTAACCCGTGCCCGTTTACTATTCGGTAACGAATTTGCGGCCATAGTTGCTTTGGTGAAAATTTTAGTTGAAATGTTCTCTTTTTGGTCCTATAGAACATTAGGCGAACAGATCACGCGTTGCCCGCAAGGGCCGATTATGAGATAAGGGGTTAACAGATGGCTGACACACTTTTGGATTTGGGAAGCAAACGTAATATGGATAAGAATAAAGCCCTAGAATCGGCGCTAAGCCAGATCGAGCGCAGTTTTGGCAAAGGCTCGATCATGAAGCTCGGCCAAAAGGGCGCGATTGCTGATATCGAGGCGGTGTCGACTGGTTCTATCGGGCTTGATATCGCGCTCGGCATTGGCGGGCTGCCTAAAGGGCGGATTATCGAAATTTACGGGCCGGAAAGCTCGGGTAAAACCACGCTCACCCTGCATGTAATTGCAGAAATGCAAAAGCAGGGCGGCGTTTGTGCTTTTGTGGATGCCGAGCACGCGCTGGACCCGTCTTACGCCAAAAACCTCGGTGTTGACCTTGATGAGCTGTTGATCTCACAGCCCGATGCCGGCGAGCAAGCGCTGGAAATCACCGAAACGCTGGTGCGCTCGGGCGCGGTTTCACTGGTGGTGGTGGATTCAGTGGCAGCGCTCACGCCGAAATCTGAGCTTGAGGGTGATATGGGTGATTATCAGATGGGCGCACAGGCGCGGCTTATGTCGCAAGCCATGCGAAAGCTCACCAGCGCCATTAGCCGCTCGAACTGTATGGTAATTTTCATCAACCAGATTCGCATGAAAATCGGCGTGATGTTTGGCTCGCCTGAAACCACAACTGGTGGCAATGCCCTTAAGTTTTACGCGTCTGTGAGGCTTGATATTCGCCGTATTGGCTCGCTCAAGGACCGCGATGAAGTGGTGGGCAACGCAACCCGCGTAAAAGTTGTGAAAAACAAGGTTGCGCCGCCTTTCAAGCAGGTGGAATTTGACATTATGTTTGGCACCGGCATTTCCAAAACCGGCGAATTGCTGGATATGGGCGTGAAACTCGGCATTGTCGGCAAGGCGGGGTCTTGGTTCTCTTATGGGGACGAGCGCATCGGCCAAGGCCGTGAAAACTCGAAAAACTTCCTTAAAGAGCACCCGGATATTGCCTATGATATTGAAGATAAAATCCGCGCTGCCCACGGACTGGATTTTGATGGCGCAGACGATAGCGTCGTCGAGTAATAGCAAAAGGCGGCCCCCGAGGCCGCCTTTTTTACGCCCCCCTGTAGACAGCCGCACGGCTTCATTATAGAGCTTTCAGGATATAGTTTTTGCAAAAAACAGGGGTTCCTATGCTCAGCGTTAATGACATCCGCAGCACGTTTTTAGATTCATTCGAGAAAAACGGCCACGCGGCGGTGGAAAGCTCACCGCTTGTGCCGCGAAATGACCCGAGCCTGATGTTCACCAATGCCGGCATGGTGCAGTTTAAAAACGTGTTCACCGGCTTGGAAACCCGCGACTATACCCGTGCCACCACCAGCCAAAAATGCGTGCGGGCAGGGGGCAAGCATAATGATCTTGATAATGTCGGCTATACCGCCCGCCACCTGACGTTTTTCGAAATGCTTGGTAATTTCAGCTTTGGAGACTACTTCAAGGAGGAGGCCATCCCTTTCGCGTGGGATATGCTGACCAAAGAGCTTGGCATCGACAAAAGCAAACTGCTGGTCACAGTTTACCACACCGATGATGAAGCCGCCGATATCTGGAAGAAATACGCAGGGTTGTCCGATGACCGGATTATCCGCATTTCCACCGATGACAATTTCTGGTCGATGGGGGCTACCGGCCCTTGTGGCCCGTGCTCCGAAATCTTCTATGACCATGGCGAGCATATCTGGGGTGGCCCTCCCGGCTCCAAAGACGAAGATGGCGACCGTTTCATCGAAATCTGGAACCTCGTGTTCATGCAGTATGACCAGCAGGAAGATGGCACCCGCCTGAATCTCCCTAAGCCCAGCATAGATACCGGCATGGGGTTGGAGCGTATCAGTTCGCTACTGCAAGGCTCGAACGATGTGTATGACACCGACCTGATGCGCAGCCTGATCGAGGCCTCGGCCCATGCCACCAATTCCGAGCCGGATGGCGACGGCAATGTGCACCACCGCGTGATCGCCGACCACCTGCGCTCGACCTCTTTCCTGATCGCCGATGGGGTGCTGCCCAGCAATGAAGGCCGCGGCTATGTGCTGCGCCGCATCATGCGCCGCGCCATGCGGCACGCGCATTTGTTGGGGGCGAAAGACCCTGTTATGCACCGGCTTGTGCCGGAGCTCGTGGCGCAAATGGGGCAGGCTTTTCCGGAGCTTTCCCACGCCCAAAGTATGATTGAGGAAACGCTGGAGCTGGAAGAAACCCGCTTCAAAACCACCCTTGAACGCGGGCTAAAGCTGCTGGATGGCGAGCTGAGCCAGCTTGATGAAGGCGCGCCGCTTCCCGGCGCAACCGCCTTTAAACTCTATGATACCTACGGCTTCCCGCTCGACCTTACACAAGACGCATTGCGCGAGCAGAGCCGCGAGGTTGATACCGCAGGTTTTGACGTCGCTATGGCCGAGCAAAAAGCCAAGGCCCGCGCGGCATGGGCAGGTTCTGGCGAGGCGGCGGATGAAAATGTGTGGTTTGATGTGGTCGACAAGCACGGC
>Ga0256840_1002721_pt1 | contig 15270 bp, 16 predicted proteins | sample 355202metaG_FD_185969 | JGI IMG/M metagenome (GOLD analysis project Ga0256840, IMG submission 185969) | Hydrothermal vent microbial communities from Mid Atlantic Ridge, Atlantic Ocean - 355-202 | ecosystem: Environmental > Aquatic > Marine > Hydrothermal vents | place: Atlantic Ocean: Mid... | reverse complement strand
AAGCACGTAAAGGTATTCGCAACATAATCACTCCTTAAATAAGGATTAACAAAATTGCATGATAGTTCACAAAAATGACATTTAGATGTGCACTGTGTAACAGAATAAAGAAATGTAATACATTCACCACTGCATTATGTGCTTGTCACACAGGATTCATAAAGCCTTGTTATCTTTGCTATAAATTATACTCCTTTCCCAAAAACATTATGAATGCTTCGTTACCTCACCGATTTATTATGAAATCACTGACAACAAAATTTATCGCATTAGTCATATTATTTCTATTTTTACCCGTCAGCCAAGCATGCACAAAACCAAACTTTCCAGCTTTTTCTGACAACCAATACTATTTCACAGCTTTTAACCAAACAGGCGCTAGTCTAAAATCATCACTTAATAACATTATTAAAAACCATAGCTCTTTTTCTTATACCCCTTGCGTTTGGGAAATGCTAAAAGAAGCCGATGCTGACCCTAGCAACCCCGCTAATGTAATAGGTTTTTATACTCGACGATCTATCCCTATTGTTAACAGGGATTATGGTGGCAATACCCCCGATGCTTGGAACAGGGAACATATTTGGGCAAAATCACATGGTTTTCCTAGTAAAAATCAACAGGCATACACTGACATTCATCACTTAAGAGCAAGCGATAAATCAGTCAATGCCGCTAGAGGTAATTACGATTTTGCAGATGGGGGATCACCGCACAGTGAATGTACTGACTGTTCGGTTAATGATAGCTTAGGCACTTGGGAGGCACCTGATGTGGTAAAAGGTGATACCGCTAGAATGATGTTTTATATGGCCGTTCGTTATGAAGGTAGTGATAACAGTAGTACCCCTGACCTAGAGTTAGTCGACCAGTTAACAGGTACAAGTATTCCGCAGTTTGGAAAGCTATGCGATTTAGTCAATTGGCATATCCAAGACCCTGTTTCTGATGCAGAACGTCTACGCAACAATGTTGTCTATAGCTGGCAAGGCAATAGAAACCCTTTTATCGACCATCCAGACTTTGTTATATCTATTTGGGGAAGTAGCTGTGGTATTTCAACGCCTTTACCTTCTGTTCAAAAAATACCCATGTTACCTATCTGGATGTTCCCTTTGCTCTTTATGGCATTTATTGTGATAAATCAATTTAAATCACGAAATTGAGCGTTCTAATCCACTATTTTTGAATATTAACTAAGGAACGTATATGGAATAACTTCCCGAAATTATAACGTAGGATTTTTGCTTCAGGTGGATTGATCTCATGAGGCGCATAGCAAGCTACGCAACGAATGAGATCAATCCATCTGGAGCAAAAAGGCAAGTTAGAAATCGGGAAGTTGTTTCATGCACGTTCCTAAATAACCACCCACTAAAAATGGGTGGATGCCTCACTGTGTAGGAGCGTTTTCCCTCAGCACAGCACACCGCTTCGCTGCTCCTGCATTGCTCTACCTACGCGCATAATCTACATGGGTGTAGTGAATGCAGATATTGCAGGAGCAAATATCTGTCCATGCACTAGGAGGCTGTCCGAGAACAAAGGCTTTTGAAAATAAAATCAATATATAGTGGTTAAAAGTAAATTTATACCACTATATATGGTAGTCCGCTGACTCGAATGTTAGTTCTCGGACAGCCTCCTAGTCGGCGCAAAGATAATTAAAATTCCCAGAAATAAGAGCATTATTTTAATCGCGCCGGGGGGCGGACGCTCCTACATCATTATTGTTTACTAAGATAACCAGCGTCAATACGAAGCCTAAAACAGGCTAATTAACTCCAGTGCAAACATTACAGCATCTTCTTTAAAGCCATTCTCAGCGGGATAGTACCCTTTGCGGACACCAATTTCATTAAAACCTCTTTTTTCATAAAGTGAAATAGCGGCTTTATTAGAGGGTCTAACCTCTAAGAAAATAGTTTCAGCTTTCTTTGTAGCCAGCACAATCATATGCTCTAATAACTTGCTTCCCACCCCTTGTTTATGCACTGAGGGAGCCACACATATATTCATAATATGTGCTTCTCCAGCCATTATTGACACAATACTAAACCCAACAATAACATCCATCTCTTCACAGATTAAACAAGTATAATTCACTGATTTTAAACAATCCGTAAAAATCCCTTCACTCCAAGGAAACTTATAATTTTCACCTTCGATAGCAAGCACTTCAGGTAAATCTTCTTGCCTCATACGCCTAATTCTCATCAAATCTTTTCTCTCGACAGAATCGGGAAATACTTTGGCATAAAACTCTTTATCTGCATCATAAATTACAAAACTTTTTACTTTATCTATTAACTTCCATATACTCATTTTTATTTTTCTTCTTGATATATTTTTAAAGCCAATTGTAAATCCTGCCAAGCCTTACGCTTTTCTAACAAGGATCTTAATAAATAGGCAGGATGATAAACCACAACGACTGGAATATCATTAACTCGATGAACAACACCTCGCAACTCAGATAGCGGCTGTTTTGTTCCTAACAAAGTATGTGCAGCAACACGTCCTACAGCCACTATTATTTTAGGTTTAAGCAGGGTGATTTGGCGCAATAAATAACCATTACACGACATCAATTCAGCTACTTTAGGGTCTTTATTGTCTGGCGGGCTACATTTAACCACATTGGTAATGTAGACAGAGCTTCGCTTCAACCCTACAGCTCTAAGCATTTCAGTTAATAAAAAACCTGCCTGCCCAAGAAAAGGTTTCCCCTCAATTCCCTCATTCTGGCTTGGAGCCTCACCCACTAACATCCAGTCAGCATTAATATCCCCCTCTCCAAAAACAGTCTGCACTCGTGTATTTGATAAAATACATTGCTTACATTCTTCAACTTGCTTTTGTAACGCTATCCACCCCATATTATCAGAGCTCTGCATGCTAGCGACTTCTTCAATAGGCAGCGTTGCATGTTCTGATGACACTTCGCCACGAGGCATCCAGACATCAATCCCCATTGCGTCTAGGTACTGTAATCGAGTAGCATTATCCATTAATAGACTTCAGCATAAACTTTAGATATAAGGAATTTAGTATATTAGAGAAGGTACTGGGTTTCACTAAACGTTCAACCCAGACTAAAAAACAACTAAACATCCCCTTTTTGTGGGTGTTTACGTTGTTCCGGTGTTTGTAATTTACTAACCGCGTTAATATATGCTTTTGCGGATGCAATAACTATATCCGTATCAGCACCCTGTCCATTAACAATCCTACCCGCACTTTCTAGCCGCACAGTTACCTCGCCCTGCGCATCAGTACCATTAGTAATACTGTTAACAGAATAAAGCTCTAAGGTCGCATTTGATTTGACCAAGCTCTCAATCGCTTTTAAGCTCGCATCAACAGCACCACTTCCGACTGCACTCCCCGTTAGCTCTTGGTCATGAACACGAATAGTCACTGTTGAGCTAGGTACTTCACCGGTTTCAGAACAAACTTTTAAAGCGATTAATTTTATATGCTCTTCTTCTGCATCAGAATTGACTTCAGATATCAATGCTTGCAGATCTTCATCAAAAATCTCATGCTTTTTATCTGCTAATTGTTTAAAACGATAAAAAGTATCATTTAGCTCTTCTTCACCACTAAACTCATACCCTAATTCCATCATTCGACTCTTAAAAGCATTCCGCCCTGAGTGCTTACCCATCACCATACGATTTGCAGACCAGCCAACATCCTCTGCTTTCATGATTTCGTATGTCTCTGGGTTTTTTAATACCCCATCTTGGTGAATACCCGATTCATGAGCAAAAGCATTTGCACCCACAATCGCTTTATTAGGTTGTACAGGAAAACCAGTAATTGATGATACTAATTTCGAACAGGTTAAAATTTCCCGTGTATCTAAGCTTGTTGTACAAGGAAAAACATCATGCCGAGTACGTATAGCCATCACCACTTCTTCTAGCGATGCATTACCTGCCCTTTCCCCTAAACCGTTAATGGTACATTCGACCTGTCTTGCTCCATTCATAACAGCGGATAAAGAATTAGCCACAGCTAAGCCTAAGTCATTATGACAATGCACAGAAAAAATGGCTTTATCCGAATTAGGTATCCGATTAATTAAATTAGCAATCGTTGCTCCAAATTGATGAGGTACGCTATACCCTACAGTATCAGGAATATTTAAGGTTGTAGCACCTGCATCAATCACCGCCTCTAAAATACGGCATAGAAAATCCTCATCAGACCGTCCAGCATCCTCAGGTGAAAATTCAACATTATCGGTATATTGCCGTGCACGTTTAACAGCTCTTACCGCATATTCAATGACCTGTTCAGGCTCCATCTTCAGTTTCACTTGCATGTGAATAGGAGAGGTTGCAATAAAGGTGTGAATTCGCGAACTATTAGCACCTTTAAGGGCTTCACCCGCTCTATCAATATCTTTATCAAGCGCACGAGCAAGACCACAAACAGTACTCTCTTTCACTGCATTAGCCACTGCCTGAACGGCTTCAAAATCACCAATACTTGCCGCTGGAAAACCAGCTTCAATAATATCTACCTTCATCCGTTCTAGTGCTTTTGCAATTCGAACTTTTTCATCACGCGTCATTGATGCGCCAGGGCTTTGCTCGCCATCACGCAGGGTTGTATCAAATATAATTAGTTTGTCTTTCATGAGAACTCCATTCATGAAACATTTTCAACGTAAACGTTGAATATAAAAAAAGGGGTTGTTTTTATAGATAGAAAAGATAATATGCCACTAGGGCAAATATCTTGAAAATAAAGAGAGGAAAACAAAAGAAGACAGACATACAAAACACTCACCTTGAATGGGTGATTGATTGTTTTGTATGTTGTTAGATTGAATATTCATAGCAACTCACTATACTGCAATGTTATCAACCACTCAAGAAAAGTTTAAGTCTTTCTATTTTTCCGTTTTTGCCTTAACGTTAATAAAGTAATAATAGGGCCTGATACGGCATACCCCAAAGCAATTACAAACAACATGATTTCTGCTTGAGCCATAACAAACCCAATGCCTAACATAACAATGATGGCAACAACAAAAGGTACTCTACCTTTTAAATCAATTTCCTTAAAACTGGAATAGCGAAAATTACTCACCATCAACAAACCAGTACTAATTGTTAACACTAATACTAGGTATTTTATCGATTCAACATCATAGCCTAACTCAAGACTAATCCACAAAGCACCCGCTAAAATTGCGGCAGCAGCTGGGCTCGGTAATCCTTGAAAATAGCGTCTATCGGCAACTTCAACCTGAGTATTAAATCTAGCCAGTCTAAGTGCCCCCCCAGCAGTATGAACAAATGCAGCAAATAAACCTAGCTTACCTAAACTTTCAAATGCCCAGATATACATCACTATCCCTGGTGCAACACCAAAAGAAACCATATCTGACAAACTATCGTATTGCACCCCAAATTCACTTTCGGTATTAGTCATCCGCGCAACACGTCCATCTAAACCATCTAAAATCATCGCCACAAATATTGAAATAGCGGATGTTTCAAAGCGCCCGTCTAATGCAGATGTTATTGCATAAAAACCAGCAAACATTGCCCCTGTAGTAAACAAGTTAGGCAATAAATAAATTCCACGTTGACGAATTGAACGTTTTTTTTCAGTCATATTTAGATAATTATAGTAATTTACTGCTATAGAGGGTATTCATACTCACAAGGAAGCTGGAAATAAATACCCTCTACATTTTAAGGGCTAGTGACTTGTTTCTACTTTAGCACCTTTTGCTTGACCCAATGCAACCAGTGTATCAGTAAACCAAGGTGTATCAATATCAAAAGGTTTTCCACCTTTAATACGTGGAAACTCAATGGCACGCAAGACAAAATTTTGATCATCATCATGACCAATCACACCTGCTTCACCACGCAATGCACATTCAACAGCTAAATCAGCACATGATTTAATTAACCGTATATCTTCTGCATTGGCTGCTGATGCCCGCGCAAAATAACCTGATTTTTGAATCAATGTTTTTTCAGCGCCAATCATTTCAGCAAACTGCTCACCAAACCATGCGCCTGGGTTTACAGCATCTAATTTTACATGACCAAATGCATCTCTAGGAACATCTTGACCTTTCGCTTCCATTTGAGCAACGATAGTTTCTACCCCAGCACCTTCTGAAACGAAGATATTAACACAATCCACTTCATCCATAATTTTGCGTAGTCGCTTAGCTTCTGCGGCAATATCAAAATCCATTTCTGGAATAAAAACACCATGTACTTCATAGCTATCACGACTCAACCCCAGAGAAGGCAACCATTCACAGTTATCTAAAATTTTACGATATTCTGCTGCTGTTGCTGCTGTTAACCAACCACAACTACGCCCCATCACTTCATGTACAATCAACATCCGTGGGTTTGAGTTGTTTTCAGCAACTACATTCTTAAAATAATGCGCACCCTGCTCAGCTGCTGTCCAAGCACCCAATGATTGCTTGATAGGAAATACATCATTATCAACCGTTTTAGGTAACCCAATAACCGTCAAGCCATAATCATTTTCTGCTAAAAAAGCCGCTAAATCTGCAGCTGCAGTATTTGTATCATCACCACCAATGGTGTGAAGCACATCAACATTATCTTTAATTAACTGGTCAGCAGCCACTTTTTGAGGGTCTTGACCCTCTTGAACTAAGCCACGTTTAACACAATCAGCAACGTTAGTTAATTTAACCCGACTGTTACCAATAACAGAGCCACCAAACTTTTGTAACAAACCTGCTTTTTCACGCATTTCTGCGTCTACTTTATACGAGTCCCCTAACAATAGCCCTTTATAGCCACTGCGGTAACAGATAATTTCGATTGATGGGTCAATTTCGTTATAGCGTTCGATAAGACTACCAATCGCTGAATTTAAGCATGGCGCCAATCCGCCTGCGGTTAGAAGTGCTACTTTTTTTGGCTTACTCATAATAATAGTGACTATTAATGTTTATAAAATAATGGAATAAATGATGTCAAATATAACATTTAACTCAGACGGTTAAAACAAAAAAAGCCCACCATAAGATGAGCTTTCTTTGTTGAATCAAATAAGCTTAGTTTTTAGCTTTATCAACAATTTGGTTTGCTTTGATCCAAGGCATCATGCCACGCAATTTCTCACCGACAACTTCAATAGGATGCTCTGCATTTAAACGACGTTTTGCTGTCATTTCTGGATAATTAGTCATCCCTTCAAGAATGAATTTCTTAGCATATTCGCCATTTTGGATATTTTTCAAGGCTTCTTGCATAGCATAACGACTTTCTTCGTTAATGACTTTAGGGCCTGTTACGTACTCACCGTATTCAGCATTGTTAGAGATTGAGTAGTTCATGTTTGCAATACCACCTTCAAACATTAAATCAACAATCAATTTCAATTCATGCAAACACTCAAAGTAAGCCATTTCAGGCTCGTAACCTGCTTCTACTAAAGTTTCGAAGCCCATTTTAACTAGCTCAACCGCGCCACCACATAAAACAGCTTGCTCACCGAACAAATCAGTTTCAGTCTCATCACGGAAAGTTGTTTCGATAATACCTGAACGACCACCACCAACAGCAGAAGCATAAGCTAAACAAATTGATTTTGCTGTACCTGATGGATCTTGGTGGATAGCAATTAAATCAGGGACACCGCCGCCACGAACAAACTCTGAACGCACTGTATGACCTGGTGCTTTAGGTGCAATCATTATGACATCTAAATCAGCACGAGGATTAACTTGGTTATAAAGAATCGCAAAACCATGGGCAAATGCTAGTGCTGCACCTTGCTTGATATTTGGCTCAATCTCTTCTTTATATAGCTGAGACTGAAATTCATCAGGTGTTAGTAACATAACAACATCAGCACCAGAAACAGCATCAACTACATTCTTAACCGTTAAGCCACACGCTTCTGCTTTTGCAATTGAAGAAGATCCATCACGTAAACCAACGACAACGTCAACGCCTGAATCTTTTAAGTTGTTAGCATGAGCATGGCCTTGTGAACCGTAACCAATAATCGCTACTTTCTTAGCTTTAATGATCGAAAGGTCTGCGTCTTTATCGTAATAAACTTGCATGAATTTTCCTGTTTTCTTTTTAAATAAACTGTAACCCGTAATTATAGCTTTTTTCTTTAATGCTAAGAAGATATTTTTTTAAGGTATACGTCACGCGGTCACCAGTACGAAATTTATAGCGAATTGATTTTGTTGGTAGTAAGGCGCTGAATCGGACACATAGCAAGCTAAACTTTGGCTCACCCCTCTTTTAACCGACCATTATAAATGTAAACCTTTTTCACCACGAGAGATACCCATCGGTCCAGAGCGTACTATTTCAATCACAGCATTTTCATCCAGCGCACCCACAAATGCGTCAAGCTTATCCGAAGGGCCGGTCATTTCAATAACATAGCTTGTTGATGTGACATCAATAATTTTCCCCCGAAAGATTTCAGATAAACGTTTAACTTCATCCCGAAAACTTTCAGTCGCTTTAACTTTTACCAGCATTAACTCACGTTCAACATGAACAGCTTCAGCCAAATCAATCAACTTTACCACATCAATCAACTTATTAAGCTGCTTGGTGATTTGCTCAATAATCTCATCACTACCACTGGTCACCACTGTCATTCTAGAAAGCGTTACATCTTCTGTGGGAGCCACAGTTAATGACTCTATATTGTAGCCACGTGCAGAAAACAACCCTGCAACACGAGAAAGTGCACCTGCTTCATTTTCCATCAAAATAGAAATAATATGCCTCATCACGCCAACTCCCTGTTAATTGGTGTGCCTGGTGCTACCCTTAACTTCATTTCGTTATGCGCCTTTCCTGCTTCAATCATTGGATACACATTCTCAGTACGGTCAGTCATAATATCCATAAAAACTAGACGGTCTTTCATGGCAAAAGCTTCTTCCAGCGCAGGTCTAACATCTTCAGGCTTGTCTATCTTCATGCCCACATGCCCATAAGCCTCTGCTAATTTAACAAAATCAGGGATTGTTTCCATATATGACTGAGAATAGCGACTCTCATAGCTAAACTCTTGCCACTGCCTAACCATTCCCATGTACTGATTATTTAAATTAATAATCTTAACTGGTGTACGGTATTGAGTTGCAGTCGCTAACTCTTGAATACACATCTGTATACTTGCCTCACCCGTCACACAAGCCACATCAGCATCAGGGTGTGCCAATTTAACTCCAATAGCTGCGGGTAAACCAAACCCCATAGTGCCTAAACCACCGGAGTTAATCCAACGACGCGGCTTATCAAAGTGATAATACTGTGCAGCAAACATTTGATGTTGCCCTACATCCGAAGTTACATAGGCATCACCTTTAGTGACCTCATAAAGCTGCTCTATTACATACTGAGGCTTGATGATTTTAGAATCTCGATCATATTCTAAGCACTTAATACCCCGCCATTTATCAACCTGATTCCACCAAGCCTCTAAAGCTGTTTGATCAATTTTAATATCACTGGCTTTGATTAATGCAATCATTTCTTTCAATACAGCTGTCACCTGACCTACGATAGGCACATCAACCTTTACTGTTTTAGAAATAGAAGACGGGTCAATATCAATATGAATAATCTTTGCATAAGGACAAAACTTAGCTAAAACGCCTGTTACTCGGTCATCAAATCTAGCGCCGATAGCTATAATTACATCACTCTCATGCATCCCCATATTGGCTTCATAGGTACCATGCATTCCTAACATGCCAATAAATTGCTTGTCGGTTGCTGGAAAGCCACCTAAACCCATCAAAGTATTGGTCACTGGGTAATTTAACAGATGTGAAAACTCAATTAATTCAGCACTTCCATTACCTAAAACAACCCCACCACCCGCATAAATCATCGGCCGTTTAGCGGTTAATAATAAATCGACCGCTTTCTTTATCTGCCCAGAATGACCTTTAACCACAGGGTTATAAGAGCGCATAGAAATTTCTTTAGGATAGATATAAGGTATTTTAATCGTTGGATCAGTAATATCTTTAGGAATATCGACTACAACGGGCCCCGGCCGTCCAGTGGTTGCCACATAAAATGCTTTTTTCATGGTAATAGCAAGGTCTGCTAGGTTTTTTACCAAAAAATTATGCTTTACACAAGGGCGTGTAATTCCCACCATATCTACTTCTTGAAAAGCATCACTCCCAATAACGGGGGTGCCAACTTGGCCAGAAATAATAACCATAGGAATAGAGTCTAAATGTGCAGTTGCAATACCCGTCACAGCATTTGTTGCACCCGGCCCAGAAGTCACTAAAACTACACCCGGCCTTCCTGTTGAGCGAGCATAGGCATCAGCCGAATGCACCGCTGCTTGCTCATGTCTAACTAAAATATGCTTGACTTCTTCTTGGTGAAAAATGGCATCATAAAGATGCAATACCGCACCACCTGGATAACCAAAAAGAAATTCAACACCTTCGTCTTTAAGACTCTGGACAACTATCTCTCCGCCACTGAGCTCCACACTAACACCTCAAAAAAATACAAATCAACAACAAGACCCGATTCACCTACCTATAGACCTGTCTTGCTAAATAAACAGATCATTTTACTTGGTTCTACAATAAATTTATACCTTTACTAAATTAAGTGTTTTTTATTCTAATAATTTTATAGCACTTGGGTGACGAATAAACATATTATATTTTTGTTTACGCTTATTGATCCAACCATTAACAGAAACACGTTTCCCTACATAACCCTCTAAATCTGGGAAATATTTATGCGACTTTTTACTAATACGTAGAGAAAACCTATCCGTAAAAACAAGATAACTATTTTTTCGGGTGTGGTGAATATTATTTATTTTACCAACCACTCGTTGCCAACCTTTAAAAGCCCCTGCCACTATATTTTTAGCTTGCTTGGGTTTAAATTCTTGGTACTTCCAAATACCTATATTATCACTCTCAGCTTTTTTCCCAGCCATGACCAATTCATCTACATATTTTAAATTAGGTGGATAAATATTAACACTTGCCAGCCCCAACTTTACCAGCTCTAGATTAATATGCAGCTTATCTTCAGTAAAAACATGAGCAAGCAAGCGCCCATATTTATCTTTTTTTTCCACATCTATTTCCAACCTAACTTTACTGTTTTTTAATCTGGCTTTTAACCACTGCTTAGCCTCTTCTCCCCCTGCTTGAGCTTCTTTATTTCGCCCTTTTACTTCTGGTGTATTAACCCCTAAAAAACGAACTTTTTTACCATTTTCTAATAAAATCGTATCACCATCATATACTTTTTTAACTTGATAATAACTGTGACTAGTCTCCAATTTAAATATTTTAGCGCCTTGATGGGGCTTATCAGAAAAGTGAGATTGCCCAGCATCATCAACCCACTGATAAACATCAGCCTGAGCCACGAAAGAAAAAAATATAAATAACAAGGCAATCATCATAATTAAACAGTAAAAATAATTTATCTTTTTAAAAATTACTTATAATCATAGTAACTTCTGATAAAAATAAAACCCTTTTAAAACATGCTAACGATTATTCAACGTGTTACCCAGGCTCAAGTTACCGTAGATAACATAACACTTGGTAAAATAAATCAAGGCATTATGGCTTTAGTTGCTATAGAAAAAGAAGACACAGAAAAGGAGGCGAAACGGTTATTAGAACGTATCCTTAATTATCGAATTTTTGCTGATGAAAACGATAAAATGAATTTAAGCTTAACCGATATTAAAGGCGGGCTATTGATTATCCCCCAATTTACCTTGGCAGCAAACACCCAGAGCGGAAACCGCCCCAGCTTTTCAACAGCAGCCTCACCAGAAAAAGGTTTAAACTTATTTAACTATTTTTCAGAACTAGCCTCTCAAACATACCCTTCCACTCAATTTGGCAAATTTGGTGCCGATATGAAAGTATCCTTAACTAACGATGGGCCTGTCACCTTTACCTTAAAAACCTCTAAATAAAATTGTTATTATTTTTATGGGATTTTCACTTATAGGTAAGCCTCCTTATTTATGATATAAAGTCTCTTTTTTTTGGAAATTTTCATGTCTAAAGTTTGGTTTGTTGGCGCAGGTCCTGGTGACCCCGAGTTATTAACCCTAAAAGCCCAGCGCCTTATTAGTGAAGCGGATGCTATTTTATATGCTGGATCATTAGTATCAGAGGCCGCGATGACATGGGCTAAAGAATCTTGCGCCATTCAGGACTCAAAAGGGATGACACTGGAACAAATTTGTGACTGGCTAATCAGCAAGGCTAAAGGCAACGCTAATGTACTCCGCTTACAAACGGGAGACCCAGGCTTATACGGTGCTTTGATTGAAATGATTCAGCCTTTAGATAAAGCGGGAATTGAAGTTGCAGTAGTCCCAGGTGTCACCTCTGCTATGGCCTCAGCTGCGGCTGCGGCTGAAACTTTAACCCTACCCGAAGTCACCCAAACCGTCATCTTTTCGCGCGTAGAAGGCCGAACACCTATGCCTGAAGGTGAGTCTTTAGATGAGTTAGCAGCTCATCATTGTACTTTATGCTTATATTTATCAATTACCCTACTTAAAAAGATTCAAACATCACTTGTCGCAGCGGGTTGGTCTAACCAGTCACCCATTTTAGTCGTCTACAAAGCCAGTTGGCCAGGTGAAGAGCAAATTATTCGCGGTACTGTTGAAAATATTAGAGACAAATGCAAACAAGCTGGCATTAATAGCCAAGCTATGATTATTGCCAGCCCTACAATTGGATCGAGAGACTGGCCTGAATTAAAAAAATCTAAACTTTATGATGCAAACTTTACCCATCGTTTTCGTAAAGCAGAAAAAACCTAAGGAATGGGCACGGAATAAATTGAACAACTGGCGCAGGATTTTTGTTCATATTCAAGGCGTACAAACAGGCGCATAGCAAGCTACGCAACTGTTTGTGCAATGCAGAAGATGGACAAAAAGACTAGCTAGTTGCTCAAGTTATTTTGTGCACGTTCCTAAATCATTTACAGCTCCCGCGCTCCTCTTTACAATCGAATATTCATAACTTAATGATAGTAATATTCTGCGTAGGAATAGCACAAATACAAATAAACTGGAATCGAAGTGAAAGAAACAATTTTATTAGTCGGTCATGGCTCACGTGACACCAATGGAAACAAGGAAATAGAGCAATTCTCAGAACAATGGAGAGCACAACATCCGGATTGGAATATTGAAGTTTGTTACATTGAATTTGCTGATATTTTATTAGATGAAGGCTTTGATAATGCGGCTAAAAATGCTTCACGAGTCTTAGTTATCCCTTTAATTTTAAATGCTGCAGGCCATGTAAAAATGGAAATCCCTGAGCATTTAGAAAAAGCCAGGCAGCGTCATCCTGATGTTGAATTTATCTACGGTAAAAACTTAGGCGTCAGTATGTCGTTGTTAACCGCCGTCAAACGTCAGTTACTTCAAGTTATGGATTCCATGGCAATGCCTGACCCAAAAACCACAGGCGTGATTATTTTAGGCCGTGGTTCTTCTGATAAAATTGCCAATGGAGAAGTCGCAAAATTAGCGCGCTGGGTCTTTGAAGAAAGAGATCACGAGTTGGTTGATATTGCTTTTACTGGCATTACCTACCCACGCTTAGAAACCGTAGTACAAAGACAAGTTAAACTGGGTATGACTCAAATTGCCATTCTGCCTTACTATTTATTTACAGGCACTTTAATTACTCGCATTGCAGAACAGCATAAACACTTGCAAGCCCAATACCCACAAATTCGCTTAGGGTTAGGCCATTACCTAGGCTTTGAACCAGAGATATTTAAACTGCTTGATGAGAACGTTAAAGCACTACAACAACCTGACCACAAACCAATGATGGAATGTGATGGCTGTAGTTACCGAGAGTTTGCACAAGAACATGGCCACGGGCATCATCACCATTAAATACAAGGGTGTTAAATCAGTGCCACTGATCATTAAAGCATTCAAAACAAATAAGGCAACCAGCTTACCCTATTTTCCTTGAAATCCATTTCACTAACCCATTGACTGTTCTATTTTCATTCTACTCAGTATATAAAAATACCTCCCTTAAAATACGTGAGTACAATACAATGGATCTTTTATAGTAAGTTAAAGAATGAAAAGAATGAAAATAGCAGTAATTTTATCAAGTATCTTAATATTCAGTAACAATGTATATGCTGAAAGTACACCTCTTACCAATGAGAACATCCAAGGCACTTGGTCTCTAGAATACACCAAAAGATCAGAAAAAACCGAGGAACGCTCTCCAAGGGAAGACAACTGGACATTTAATAGTAACGGTACTGTTACTATTAAACACATTCCTCGTGAAGGTGATTATTATGATCAACTACCCGTAAATTATATTATTGAAGGTAATAAAGTAAAAGTAGCTATTTTAGGCAGATCAGGAAAGTTTGATAAATTCTCTTTGATCAATAAGGATGAAAAAAATATGACTTTAAAAGCTAGGTTTGGCGATATTTATCAGTTTACAAAAAAATAAATGGGTAGAAATAATTTCATTTTAAGAATGACTTTCTCATACTTGTGCGGCCTTTCGAAGCACTTTATATAAAACATTTAGCTATACTTCGCGCAGAACAGTTTTTCATGCAAAAAAGTAGGGTGGGCAGTTTTTTTGCCCGCCATCAATGCCGCAACACGGTGGGCAGAAAAGATTGCCCACTCTACAGCTTATAAACCGCCCCATCTTAAATTCTTAGCCAAACATTTGAATAACACCAAGCCATTTTAACTTGAAAGGCTTCTTCCTCTTCGATTCAACCTTCACCCTTGGGCATACCGCTTCCTTTATGAAGCTCTCCCTCTATATCAATAAGCTGTCGCCTATAAAATTCAATGTAACTTTCAGCATCTTTAGTACAATATTTTGCAGGAGCAAATATCTGTCCAAGCACTAGTCGGCGCAATTAAAATAAGGCTCTTTTCTCTAAAACTTTCAATTATCTTCGCGCCGACTAGTGCATGGATGCACGTAGGTAGAGCAATGCAGGAGCAGCGAAGCGGTGTGCCGAGGGCGGACGCTCCTACATCATCATTGTCTACTCACAAGCGGGATAGTTACAATTCAATTTTAGCTGATAGCTATGAGTGCCAAAGCAACCCCCATTACCTTAACCATAAATTTTAGGCAAAAAAAAGCAGCTTAAAAAAGCTGCTTTTTTATTAAAGGCAAATTCAGATTATCCTAATTTTTCTTTAATA
>Ga0256840_1002720_pt1 | contig 15271 bp, 19 predicted proteins | sample 355202metaG_FD_185969 | JGI IMG/M metagenome (GOLD analysis project Ga0256840, IMG submission 185969) | Hydrothermal vent microbial communities from Mid Atlantic Ridge, Atlantic Ocean - 355-202 | ecosystem: Environmental > Aquatic > Marine > Hydrothermal vents | place: Atlantic Ocean: Mid... | reverse complement strand
GTGGAAGGTGAAAAGTGAAAAGAGTGGAAGGCAGTTTGTGAAATCAGTGGAAGGCTAAAAGTGAAAGAGGTGGAAGAATGTTTGTGAAATTTGCATTTGTGGCTATATCTTTCTTTTTGTTGCGTTAAAAACTTTACAACATGCTTTTCATCAACCCCAGCTAACGGCATTATACGAAGCTTCCAAGCTCCCCAAAAATTATTATACAAGCTTTCTTCTTTTGCAATATTTTTAAAACTTTTATAGTGTCTTTTATCGTGTTCTAAATGCTGTTCTTGCTCCGCCAGTATTTTCATTTTTTGAAAATATTTTTTAGCTAATTTAGCAAAGCTTATTTTATTCATATTTAAAACTTCAGCATCTTTTTTTTTGACACCTCCATTTTTTATCCGACAAAGCACTTCATATGCCTTTTTAGCAGTAAAACCTTCCGACTCTTTTCCCACAGTTTTTTTATACCGCACTCCATTTTTCATGTAGCTAATGCGATAAGAATTATCCTTTTTCCCAATAACTTTATAAACACTGTTGTATTCAGTTTTTACTTCCATTTTATCATCCTGCTAATTCTTCCACAGCTTCCAAATATTGGCAAAACGATCTTAGGGGAAAAAATAATTTACCACCCCGCCCACGTTGCATAACCGCTATAGGCAAAAGTCCATCACGATGTTGCTGCATAAAATTGCGCAAAGATATACCAAGCTCTGCCGCCGCCTCATCTGCAGTCAAAACAGTTTTGTTATATTTTTTATATAATAGTTCAAAATAGCTCATCCTTTTTCTCTTTTTTTGAAACACATACTGTGCTTCGGGTTTCCATTCCCATTGCCTCTTTATTTAATGACGCTCCGCTACGTCAAAATATCAACTTGCTAGCATAAACCTATTCAACTCATACTTATTTGTATTTTTAACTAAACTTTGCACACTTTGTTTGTACAAAAAAGTATTTATACACAAACCACGCTTTGCGAAAAAATCAAGTAATTGTGCATACATAATTTTATTTCTGTTTTTACAAGTTGCTAAAAGTTGTCTGTTTACGCCAAGTGCTTCCGCTACATCCGCGTCTTTTACTCTACCTTTAACTTCATGACTAATAATATCTTTTATCTCTTCGACTATTTCATACATCGTTTTCATCTCATACCTCCTACTTTTTATACTTATATTATACCCCATATTCGCTTAAAAAAAAATAATATATAAATAAGAATTTTCAAAATGAAATGACTACGCGCAATTCTAAAAAAATGATATATAATTGGCAAAAATAAGGATTGAAGCATGAAAAGAAAAATAATTATATTATCTTTTTTAACAATAAACTTATTGGCTATGCCAGCCATAAACAAAGATTCTAAGTATACGAGAGGGCAAGAAGCTTCTGGTAGTTTAAGTATTAATAAATCTGAAAATTATGGATTAAATGAAAGTAAAAACAGGACTGTTTCCCAAGATAAAAGTTATGCTTTGTCTCATTCAAAAGGCTGGAGTAAAACTATTTCAAAAACCAAAGATTATACTTTAACAAAAAATGGTCTGCTTGCTGCTAACTTGGACATATTTCCTATTATTTATGAAGTTATTGCAAAAAAATATAGAAACGATCCGCATGTGCAATACACTCAAAATCTAAATTTAAACAGTTTAGGTTTTGACGACATGGGGAATGATTTATATACTGACAACATGCAAATTAACTATTACAATAGTGTAGCAAGCAGGAACGGGAAAATTAGCGACTACAACAATAATGCAGAAAAACAAATGAAAAAAGTTTTTATAAATATTTATGAAATGGCCGACATTATTAGTTATATTGCAAAAGAACTTAGACAAGATGAAAAACTAAATGCATACAATCTTCATGAAAAAATTATTCAACACATTCCTTATGCTGTCGAAAAAATGAAGGAGAACAGGGATTATGGTGATTATGAAATTGCTGGATCTTGTCGTTTTTCATCAAATAGATCGTATAGCTGCGACAATGGGCGATTAACGCTTGAAGTAGATAACGCAGGGCACCCAACATTGCAAAAAGGCCAAAAAATAATTTTTGGTAAAGGTGTTATAAATGGACGTTCTTTATCTTTAAACGTAACACTTGGACATAGCTTATCAGAAGGTTTACAGCTTGCTGAAGCTGACAGGAAAAGCAGGGATGCTGTACGTAGTGCTAAAAAAGCTTTAAGCATGGTTAAAACTAAAGGTAAAACTAAACAAACTACAAGAGCACTTACAAGAGCATTAAATAAAGTTGTTAAAGAAAATGGCGACATGACTATTAACAAAACTTTATCAACTAACCCAATTAAGTAGCAAAAATGCTACTTATATAAAACAAGGAGCCCAAAATGAATTTTGAAGAACTGGAAAAGTGGAAAGCGTGGCGTAAAGCTAAAAATAGAGAATATAAGAAATATAAGATGAAAAGACTTTTTTTAAATTTTTTATATTTTATGAAAGGTGGCAAATATGTTTAAAAACAAAAATACAAGTTGGTTGTTATTAGCGTACAATAGTTTAATTAGCCTTTCATATCTTTTGCTTTTTTACGTTGTTTTTGTGGGTAATTTAAAAGCAGATGAAATTGGTTACAGTAAGCCATATTTTGTGATGGAAGTTGAAAGGACCTTTGCAAGCAAAATGAAAACGAGGAACACCCCTATGGGAATGGATGGCAAGCAATTTATTACAACTGGAGAGGAAACTGTTTTAAAAGGTGGTATGGTACTTTTAAATGACTTTTTAGAATTTGGTATACAATACAGAAATACAGAAAATAGAGCGCATATTTTTGGTTGTTATGCGGATTTAAGAACAACTTTGTACCATGGTAAAGGTTCTTTGTATATGGGTGGTGCATTTGGTATAGGAAAGGATAATGTACAACAAAAAAGTTTTGTATTGCAGGATACAAGCGGTGCTAATGTTTATTTTAAAAGTAGCAAATACCCAAACATTTCATACTCGGAATTTCATATTGGCGGATCTTATCCTATATATAACAACATTTCATTTGATATAAAACTATACACAAACGCAAAAGGATACGATCTGGGAATTAACACGACAGGGTTAAATGGTGTTACTAATCCACTTTTCGCAATTGATGCTATTTCTGCGAGGTATACAAATATGGAAACAGCGTCATATGGTTTAAGCTTTGGATTAAAATACAAGTTTTAAAATACAAAATTTGAGGTCCCAGAAAAAGCGCCCTAAAGCTTATTTTTTTATGCCTGTTTTTTCATTTTTCATTTTGTGTTTGTGGATTTGAAAATCAACGGCAGTGAAGCAATAAGCTTTTTAGTTGATCGTTGTCCTAGCAGACGTTCCGCTCTCTTTCCATTTCTTTTTTTGTAGTTTTATTTTTTTAATGATCGCTTCACTCCAATCAAAAAGGTGACACAATACTCCGTTACCACTTCGTATTGTTTATAACGTTCCGCTTACGCTTCACTCTTATTTGTTCGCTTTCGCTACCAATGTGTTTAAACGTTCTGCTTACGCTTCACTCTTTTTTACTTTTTATACACTTCGCGTAAGTCAAAAAAAATGACATATAATTACAACATAACAAAAAAAACGGCGAGAGTCTTAATAAAGGATATGAAAAATGAAAAAGATTGTTATAGCAGCAGTAGCAGCAGCTACATTAGTAAGTGTAGCAAGTGCACAAAATTTACAAGATAAAATGGCAGGATGGCGCGCAGGTGCTATGGTTAAAGTTAATTTGGGAACTTCTAAAAATAACATACACAATTCAGTTGATTTTGATAAGTATGTTGCAGCACTTGGAACAACAATCCCGCTTCACGATGAAGAGGATGCGAGAGCTAATGATTTAACAGGTTTTGCTGAGTATTTAACTATTGCATACGGCCAAAAAATGGATGATGACAAGGTTATTGAATATAGAGGTGCTATTGCACGTCCAACCAAAGAGACGCATCTGGACGTAAATGTGGGTGTTAGAGGGTATGTAATTACTGAGGATGCAATAAGCAAAATTAATGAATATACACACCTTAACATTGATACAACAATTACCCCTTTTGTTGGTGCATATGGCATATATAAAACAGGTGGCGAAAGAACACTTCATGGGCATGGAACGGCAACGGACGTGAATGGTAATGTTGTTGGAGATGAAGATGGCTGGGCAAAAACAAACCTGGACAAAGAGTATGGCATGGGCGGTGAAATAGGTGTGAGAGGATATGATGCTTTTGGTATTGAAAACCTTTCATGGAACATTTCATTAAATGTTGAAGCAACAAAAGTTAAGCTTACAACAAGAACGCATTCAACTCCAGAAGTTGCGGACAAAATGGATTATGATCATTCAAGCACTCAAGCAAACTTGGCTATCGGCTTTGATTATAAATTTTAATCTTTAAAAACAAGAGTAGCTTTTCATAGCTGCTCTATCTACCCACCTACCTATCTTTTTCTTCTTCTTATAATTAACAATGTTACAAAAAAACTAATTGTTGCAAAAAACAGCACTATAATTGCTGTTGTCTGTGATATTAAATATTCCATCTTCATCCTCCATATTTTTTGTTTTGTAGTTTTAAAAAACATTTGTATACTACCATTTTTTAAGTGATTTTATGAAAAAGAGAGAGAAAAAACAAAGGCTGGTTTGGGGGGGAAAAGGATTAAAAATTTTTTATTTTTATATGTTTAGTTTATAAGGAGAAAAAACATAATCTCTCTTTTTCATGTCATGATTATATTATTTATTTTTTATTGTTTGTGAAAATATTTCATTATGAAATGGGAAGTAAAAATTACCACCCATTGTCACCATCTTCTTCTTCATTTAGCATCGGGAAGTATATATCTTCTTCATTTGTTATATCTATATCTTCTTTTTGTGGATCTTTATCATCAAAATCTTCAAAAAATACACTGTATCTGTCATCATGAAGGGCATTTAAGATTAAATCTTCTATCAATGTGTTTTTATCATTTCTAGCGTCCAAATAAAGCCCATACGGGTTTAATGTGTTTAAATCCAATGATAATCTTTTTGAGGTAAATAACACGTCATATTTACTGTTTCTATATGCATCTAGCAACAAACCTTCAATGAAAAGGCTTTTGCCGTTCTTTTTAACCTTATTGTATATATCATACACTTTTTCATCAACAACAAATTGAGCACGAGCTTTTAAACCCGCACCCGCATCAATAAGAACCCTTATTCTCTTTTTCATAGCACACCGCCAGCAATAATGAAATAGCCTTTTGTGTTAGCAAATTCCGCGCTTTTACTGTATATAATATTCTTAGGCATATTGTCTGCATCTTTTAATAAATGCGCTAAACCACCAGCAATAATCACTTTATCAACACGAGCCAAGTAATCTTTCATCTTACTTTTTATCGTAGCTTTAAAAGTTGATGAATAGTTGTTTACAGCTTCGTTTACAATGCCTGTAAGGTCTATTTCTTCACCTTTGTGTTTAATGGCTTTTAGCTTAACAGCTTCATTTATTTCCGCTAAACTGTAATCAATGCACCACAAAAATGAAGTGGTGGAAGTTGCTCAAAATGTTGTGGTATTTCTCATGGAAGATGTTTTGGAACAGTTTAATGAAAGGGTGGGTGGCGATTTGGATTTAAAAATGTTTACCCCTGTTTTGTAGTTGTATTACTAGCTTGGTTATGGCGCTGCTATCGCAGCTTAAATCTACAAAAGTAAGAATATGTTTTTGTCGGCTGCTTTAACTCTTCATCCCTCTTTCATCTTTATGCCTTTATGGTTTTTTAAAATGAAATATAAATAATCAAAAATAGTTTATATAGTATAATTTTAATAAATAAAAAGTATATAAGTTAAGCTTAGATTAATAATATTATGCTATACTTAGGGTAACAAAAGGCAAAAAGCCGAAAAAGGATTTAAAATGAAAAATATAAATGAAATCACAAAAGTTGAAGACTTAATAGTTGCATTAGAAAATGTTAAAAATGAAGAAGAACTTAATATTGTTGTTGCAAATATCGATGCAGATTTAAAAGAAAAATATGAAGAAGAACTTGAAGTGATTCTCGATGATTTTGCATTTGATGCAGATTTCATGTATGCTTTTGGTGCAAAAAAATGGGATGCAGATTCTGATTTTGAATTCAATAAAGAAGGATACGGTGATTATGTTAACTGCGAAGCAACATTAAGAGAAATATTAGAAAATGAATTTGAATGGGATGAAGAGTGGAACACTGTTAGCCAACGCAAAATTGCTGTGGCGCAGCGTTTGAATGTGGACGTGGACAATGTTGAAGCAAGCTTAAGCTGGGATGCACTTGTGCCTGTAGATTATGAAACAAAAATTGAACCAAATTTTGGTGCGTGTGGCAATGTTGAAGCGCCTGTTGTTTATGATAATGTTGTTGTTTTTGGAGAGCTTTTAGGCGAAGGAAATAACAAGAATTTGTTTTTTGCTGTTGCTATTGAAGATGAAGAACAAGCACAAAATGTTGCAAAAAAATTGGAACTAGATGAAGAGCAAGAAGATTACTTGCTCAACCTTTCATTCTGAACCACTTTAAACACCCATATGGGTGGTACTCACAAACACTTAAAATAATTCCTGATTTTGTAGATTAAGCTCTGTTAACGCATAAGCAACACAACTTATATTTACTCAATATCCACTTTTCACCCACCAAAAACCAAACTCAAATACAGCCAATTTAACCACCTATACACGCAAAATAAGCCAAAAAAAATAAACGTTCAGGCTATACATTGCTCGCCCCCTACACCCCCTAAAACAGACATTTTAGACACTATCGCACAATTCTAAAAAAATGATTTAGATTTTTTTACTGTAGGTGCAAAAGCATATCAAGCAGGATACAATAAACAAAAATTATTGTTAAGTTTACAATACAACAACAGAGCGGTAAGCGATTATGAAATATGCCAACTTTTAAACGTAAGTAAAAACTATTTTAAAAACATTAATAAAGCTAAATATTTTGTTATAACAGGCGCAATTATTGCAATATCAGGGTTGCAGCTGGATTATACAAAAAAAGAGATGAAGGGTGAAGATGAAGATTTTACAATAGATGAAATGTATTTTGAAAAAGATGTAAAAACAAAGAATCTTTTTACAGATTTAAAAGTTCCAAAATCAACTTTGATGCGTATTTTTGAAAAAGAAAAAAGCGAAGCTATTACAAAAAGAGGGTGGTTTTTATGGAAAAAAGGTGTAACACTTGAAGATTTACAATGTTTAACTTTAAAACATCGTGCGCTGCCAAATAAGGATGAAGTATATGAAAAAATGAAATGGAAAATTAGTAAAAAATGTTTTGATGAAAGATTACAATATTTGGACTATGTACAGTTACTCGGTTTTTATTCAAAAATTTGCGGTAAGGATCTGAATGAAATTTTGGAAATATTTAGCTACGAAAGAGGTTACGATTTGGAAAGTATAAACTTTAAAAAACTAAAACCTTATTATTAGTTATTTTTTTAACAAATATGTATATTATATACCTTTTTGTGTATATATTTAAATATATATTAACTTTTTTATGTTATGCTGATACTAAGTAAAAATGAAAGGGTGAAAAATGAAAATTACAATAGATTTGTCAGAAAAAGAATTAGAAAAACTAAACACTTATAAAAAAAGCAGGGATAAATATAGCGATGTTGTAAAAAAACTTTTAACGGCTTATTTTACAAATCGGAAGTGCGATGAAAACAAAATGAAAAAAATTACGGGTCAAAATTTGGCGGCAATAATTGGCGTTATACCTCAAACTGTTTACAAGCAAAAATACAAAGATAGACGTGAATTAATGGAACTTGGTGTGCAAAAAGTTATTGAAAACTATGAAAAGGGTATTATGCCTAAATATGTAAATATTGAAAAAATGAAGGAATTGGGATTGATTGAATAGTTTTTAGGATCTGGTTCTCTTTCATTTGTTTTTTTGCAGATTTGATATAAAAAAAATAATTGTTTGTGCTGTACAATAAATAGGGAATATTGGTTTCCTCTCCTATTTTTATGGCCAAATATTTTTATAAAAATGACATATAAATTTTGTTTTTACTTGTATTGTTGTAAAATAAAATTATGGAAAATTTAGAACTAATAAAAAACAAACTTAAAAAACTACGTGGCAAAAATAATGAAAGGGTTAATAGGGCTTTTTCATTTCGAGGCTTTGAAGCTGAAATTATTAACGATTTTCTTAATGAAAATGATATTACCCTTGGCAAACTAATCATGATTTTGGCTAAAAAACATGGAATTATTAATGATGAAATTGTGGAAGTTGTAAAAGAAGAGTTACATAATCCGAATTATAATTATATTACTAAAAGAAATTTTACTTTTGAGTATCTTAAGAAGTATGAAAGTGTTGATTATGCAGAGGAACTTGAAAAAAAAGATATTAAATTAAAATCTTGTTCACTTCTTTTTGTTGTGGATGAGTTAATACAACAACACTTTTTTAAACTTGGTTACAAAAACTATATACATTATTTTCGTTACCTTTTTAACAAAGAAGGCATATATCCGCAGGGGCTTTATGAGGTTTTATTAGGCAAATATACACGCAGCAGGAAAATGAAAGAGAAAAAAGTTGACAATGAAAAGGATGTACTATATAAAAATGTTTCAATATCCGTTTCAAAATTTGAGTATGATCATATTATTAAACCTTTTTTAGAATATTTAAATAAAAAGGACTTAACGTTATCACAGCTTGTGAGGTATGAACTGGTAAAACATGGGTTATTGGATTTTGATGAAGCGCACATAGCAAAAAAAGTTGTGGGTAAAGCTAAAGGGTTAAAGTACAAAGCAAAAAACACGTTAAAAGAAAATAGAGAATATAAAGCTAAACAAAAAAATGAAAAGGGCAGGTTAATAGTGGCTGTCGCTATGGTTAACAAACCTGGGCTGTTGGAATTAATGAAAGGAAACTTTGGAACTTGGATCAAGCATTTTGTATTAAAAAAATATGGTGCATACCCAAAAACAGGGGTAGGTAGGGATGCAAGTAGTGCTTTTATAAATAGGCTTAAACTAAGTAATATTATAAAAAAAATTGAGGATTATGAAAATGATAAATGAAAGGACTATTGAAATTATGGAGGGTATTGATGAATGGGATTTCGATGCATTTGAATTTTTTATAACCCAGCTTTTTGAAGCTGATAAAGATATACTAAAACATATAAAAGATGAAAATCCTTTTTTGTTTGAAGTTCTCAACACACGCTTACAACACCACAATTTCATAAAAATCATTTCATCATGAAATAAGACTATAAAAACGATATATAAAATGCTATTATATCCCTAAAAAAGGAGATATAATGGACTTTATATACTTAATACTAAATACCCAAAAATGTGACAATATGAGTGTTGAAGAATTTATCAAATGTAAAGATGAAGAGCTGCATTACATACATACAAATTGTGATGTTCATTTTGATATGCTGTATAGTACGGATGTTGATTTAATGAAAGAGGTTATGAAGGGTATAGATGTAAAATTAAAAACTAAAACTGTGCCGCATAAATATATACTTAATGCAGCACTAAATAAAGCTGGAGCTAAAGATTTTGAGGAATTTTACATGTTGTTTACAGAGGGTGATATATTCAAAAAAATTGAGATAGAAAACATGTTTACATATAAAGAATTGAGCTATATTTTAAATTCTTTTGTAGCTGTTGAAGCACACTACGACTTTGAGCCAGATGAAATTGTTGTAGCAATTAGTTTAGATGATTTTGTTAAAATTAAAGATACAAATGTTGATAGCTTTAAAACTTGGTATAACCAAAAAATGATGAAAAATGAAAACTTAATGATTGTGCCGCCATGGGCAAAATTGGCGCGAACAGTTAAATGGAAAAAAGCTAATAGATAAAAGTATTTTTTACTGTAAAATTAAAAAAATGGGGAGGAATAAAAACATATCTCAATGTAAAAAATAAAAAATTTACTATATAGGCTAATATTTTAATATAACTCAAATAAGGAGCCTAAAAATCCAAAAATTTTAGTCTTCCATGATTAACAGGTAATTTTACACAAAAAAGTAAAAAATATAGAATTTATACATGAAAAAATTGGTGTAGTACAATTGTATTGCAAATAGTATACATTTTGATATACAAAACATATACAATCTGTAGAAATAATAAAAAAATTATACAATTGTATTACAATTAAAGCACAATTGTAATCTGATAGTAATTCTTTCAAATGCCATGAATGCGTTGTTTTCTCGATTTTTTTCCTAAAAAACTGCATGTTTTTAGAGAATATTTTCAAAAGTTAATCGGTATGTATGAAAAATAGAAAAAATGATATAAAATAAGTGTATTCTTTGTCATAAATAGAGAGAAATATGTCCATGAAAATATCATTTGTATACAGTTTGTAGTACGATTGTATTGCAAACTGTATACAAATGCATTGTTGGATTGATTTATGAAGATGAAAAATGTGTAAAATAGACTCATAAATTCAAATCTTTATTGATTTCCCCCCCCATTTTTTGTTTAGATTAAAGAAAACCGTGTAAAATACAACTAAAATTAATATATAAGAGTTTCTCTGTTGCAATACAAACACAATTTTAACCCAACCATCTCCGATGAAGATATTTTTGCAAAGATAGTCACTGAAAAAGAGAGCATAGGATACTATGAACTTCCTCTGCAAGATACAAAGCCTTTTACAAATTTTGCAAAAAGTGTTACGCAGAGTAATGTGGTTGTTATTGGAATTGGCGGGAGTACACTTGGTACTTACGCTATCTATAAATTTTTAAAACACTCACGCAACTTGAGTAAAAAGCTCTTTTTTCTAGAAACTACAGACCCCATAGATATTCAAGCAAAACTTGAAAATATTAACCTTGATGATACGCTTTTTATTGTTATCTCCAAGTCTGGAACAACACTTGAGACAATTGCACTTTTTAAATACATTAACTCTCTTGTGACCTGTGATAAAAACAATACAGTGATTGTGAGCGAATTTGACTCCAAACTGACTGCTTTTGGACAAAAACATGAGATGCAATGTTTTGAAATCCCAAAAAATGTGGGTGGACGCTTTTCAGTATTTAGTGCTGTGGGACTCCTTCCTCTTGCTATTGTTGGCATAGATATTGATGAACTGTTGCAAGGTGCAAGAAAAGTGCATGATGAATTCTTTGCAACTGCACGAACAGCAATCCGTGAGCGTCTCCTTAAAAAAGCCCGTTTTTTGGTAGAGTATAAAAACAGTTTTAACATCAATGTAGTATTTTCTTACTCTTCACGATTAGAGGGATTTAATAAGTGGTATATTCAACTCTGGGGAGAGAGTTTAGGAAAGATAGATATTAACTCTACAAGACAAGGACTCACACCAATAGGCATTATTGGTCCTATAGATCAACACTCCTTCTTACAGCTCATCATAGAAGGAAGACGAGATAAAACAGTAACAGTCATTAAAGTAGAAAACTTTGATAATGACTTGCGTGTTCCTGATGTAAAACTCGAAGGTTTAGAGGAGTTAGACTACATTAATAATATTGCCTTTTCTGACCTTATCAATAAACAAGCAGATGCAACGATTGAGTCTATAAACAGTGTCAATGATATTCCTTGTGATGTCATTACTATTGATGGTGTTTGTGAAAGTGCCATAGCTGCACTGATGTATGAGTATGAACTGCTGACTTCACTTGTGGGAACATTTATGTATATAAATACTTATAATCAACCTGGGGTTGAGAGTGGAAAAATTATTTTAACAAAGAAATTAATGAAGGGGAATGAAAAATGAAAGGCATAATCTTAGCAGGAGGAAGTGGCACACGCCTCTATCCAATTACAAAAGGTGTTTCTAAACAGTTGGTTCCTATCTATGATAAACCAATGATTTACTATCCACTGTCTGTTTTAATGTTAGCAGGGATAAAAGAAGTGTTAATTATTTCAACTCCTCACGATTTACCAAACTTTGAAAAACTCTTAGGCGATGGTAGTGACATTGGGATGAAATTGTCTTATAAAGTACAGCCTTCTCCTGATGGACTTGCACAAGCATTTATACTTGGCGAAGAGTTTATTGGTAATGATGATGTCTGTCTTGTACTCGGTGATAATATTTTCTATGGTCATGGGCTGACAGAACTTTTGGCACAAAGTGTGAAAAATGCAAAAGAAAAACAAAAAGCGACTATATATGGCTATTATGTAAATGATCCCCAAAGATATGGTGTAGCAGAGTTTAATGATAAAGGTGAAGTGGTATCACTGGAAGAAAAACCACAAGAGCCTAAAAGTAACTATGCCGTTGTTGGTCTTTACTTTTATCCAAATGATGTCGTGAAAAAAGCAAAAGAAGTAAAGCCAAGTGATAGAGGTGAGTTGGAAATTACAACACTCAATCAGATATATTTAGCAGAAAAAAGATTGCGTGTGAAGTTAATGGGTCGCGGTTATGCTTGGCTCGATACTGGAACCCATGAGAGCCTACTTGAAGCAAGTATGTTTATTCAAACAGTTGAAAAACGTCAAGGGCTTAAGGTGGCTTGCATAGAAGAGATTGCACATGAAATGGGTTATATTACTGCCGATGATTTGAAAAGACTTGCGCAGCCACTTTTGAAAAATCAATATGGACAATACCTTTTAAGAAGAGCCGAAGAAGGTAAAGTAGAGAGATGAAGTTTATAAGAACAGAGATACCAGATGTTGTAATTATAGAACCAAAAGTACATGGAGATGAGAGGGGTTACTTTGTAGAGACTTTTCGTGCCGATAAACTTGAAGAGTTTTTGGGTTATAAAATAAACTTTTGTCAGGATAATGAATCAAAATCTTCTCGTGGCGTTTTAAGAGGTCTGCACTATCAACTCCATCCAGCTGCACAAACAAAACTTGTTCGTGTCATAAAAGGGCGAGTTTTAGATATAGCAGTAGATATCCGTAAAGGAAGTCCAACTTTTAGTAAACATGTAAGCGTAGAACTTAGCGAAGAGAACAAAAAACAACTCTTAGTTCCTCGTGGATTTGCTCACGGATTTGTGGTACTTGAAGATGATACTATCTTTGCATATAAGGTAGATAACTACTATTCACCCCAAAATGATAGAGGGATTGCATTTGACGATGAAGCACTTAAAATTGACTGGATAGTACCAAAAGAAGAGCTTCTTCTTTCTGAAAAAGACAAAATACAACCAAAACTAAACGCAACACAAGATATATTTGAATATGGAGTAAATTACTACAATGACTAATATTTTAGTAACAGGTTCTAATGGTCAAGTCGGCTCTGAGTTGCGTGAGTTAGCAAAAGAGTATGATTATACTTTTTTCTTTACAGATAAAGAGAGTTTAAATATTACTTCCAAAGAAGATATAAACAACTTTGTCACGCAAAACAATATCAATGCCATCATAAACACAGCAGCATATACAGCAGTTGATAAAGCAGAAGAAGATGAAGAAAATGCAAATAGAGTAAATTACCTAGCAGTAAAACATCTTGCAGAGATAGCAAAAGAGCAAAATATAAAACTCATTCATATCTCAACTGATTATGTCTTTGATGGGAAAAATTATAAACCATACCAAGAAAATGATGCTACAAATCCTCAAGGAGTCTACGGTAAAACTAAACTTGATGGTGAAAAAGCAATAATTGCAATCAATCCAAAAAGCTCCATCATAATTAGAACTTCTTGGGTATATAGCTCTTTTGGAACAAACTTTGTAAAAACCATGCTACGACTTGGAAAAGAGAAAAAACAGCTTGGAGTGATTTTTGACCAAGTAGGCACACCAACCTATGCAAAAGATTTAGCAAAAACAATCTTAGATATAATTTCACAAGTAAATAATGAACAAGTAGAGATATATCATTACTCCAACGAAGGTGTTTTAAGCTGGTATGATTTTGCAAAAGAGATTATGAGGATGGCAAAGCTTGATTGTCAAATCAATCCAATAGAAACTGTTGAATATCCTACACCAGCAAAGAGACCACATTACTCTTTGCTAAATAAAACAAAAATAAAAAAAGAGTTTAACATCGAGATACCTTATTGGAAAGATAGTTTAGATGAATGTTTACAGGTAATGGAAGAGAGAAGACAATGTTTCAAAACAGTAACAAAACAATTTTAGTAACAGGTTGCGCAGGCTTTATTGGCTCAAACTTTGTGCCATATTTTATAGACAAGTATCCAGAGTATAATTTAGTCAATTTAGATTTACTTACATATGCAGGGAACTTAGAGAACCTAAAAGAGTCTGAGGCAAACCCTCGATATAAATTTATAAAGGGTGACATCTGTAATCGTGAATTAGTAGAGTTTATCTTCAATGAGTATGATATTCAAGGTGTTATTCACTTCGCAGCAGAGAGCCATGTTGATAACTCCATTAAAAATCCAGGTGTATTTATAGAGACAAATGTCAATGGTACTTTTACACTTCTTGATGTTGCTTATAAGCAGTGGATGGAAAAGCCTTTTACTTACAAAAAAGACTATATAGGATGTAGATTTCATCATATCTCAACCGATGAAGTTTATGGAACATTAGGAGAGACTGACTTGTTTACAGAAGAGACACCTTATGCTCCAAACTCACCATATAGTGCGAGTAAAGCGAGCTCAGATATGATAGTGCGTTCTTATCAAGAGACTTATGGACTTAATACTGTCATTACAAACTGCTCAAATAACTACGGTCCAAAACAACATGATGAGAAACTCATTCCCACAATCATACGAAAAGCCTTAGCAGGAGAAAATATTCCTATTTATGGAGATGGTAAAAACATAAGAGATTGGCTTTATGTGCTTGATCACTGTAAAGGTATAGATTTAGTTTATCATATAGGAAAAGAGGGAAATGTTTATAACATTGGTGGCAGAAATGAGAGAACGAACTTACAAATAGTGGATGCCATTACAACATTCCTTGATGAAAAAGTACCCCCAAAAAAGAGAATTGGTAAAGAGAGCTATAAAGAGCTTATAACTTTTGTAGAAGATAGAGCAGGTCATGATAGAAGATATGCCATAGATGCAACGAAGCTTGAGAATGAACTTGGCTGGAAGGCTGATGAGAACTTTGATTCTGGTATAATTCGAACAATAAACTGGTATTTAAAGAGATATAATGTTAACTAAAGAAAAACTAACCCACCTAAAACAACTAGAAGCAGAATCTATCTACAT
>Ga0256840_1002719_pt1 | contig 15273 bp, 13 predicted proteins | sample 355202metaG_FD_185969 | JGI IMG/M metagenome (GOLD analysis project Ga0256840, IMG submission 185969) | Hydrothermal vent microbial communities from Mid Atlantic Ridge, Atlantic Ocean - 355-202 | ecosystem: Environmental > Aquatic > Marine > Hydrothermal vents | place: Atlantic Ocean: Mid... | reverse complement strand
CATTGAATACACGCTTTGTTTATATAATCAAATATTTTAGATTCGGCTATTGTGTTTGCGCATGCTGGTAGGGAAATCCTTATAACCTCTGCACCTTCCTCGAATTTTGCTATCTTACATGTAATATTTCCTTCTTTTTTGTTGCTAATAAAGAATAACTCAATCAATACACAGTTTTTCATATTTTTATATTCCTCAATTACCTCTCTTGCTATTAAGTATTCGGAATCAGTAATATGTAATATAATATGGAAGTATTTTCCCTTCGGATCTATCATAAAATTTATCTCATTTAATAATGAATATAGGGGTTTTGATACATTTGTCCCACCAGATTCATTGAAATGTATTATACTTGATAGTATGACCTCGTTAAACTCATCTTCTGGAGGGGAATTTATTAATAGTTTTATAGTTTCGGCATAAAATCTACATGTAAATCCGAACTTATTATTTTTAGCAACTATATAATTATGCGCAGCCAAATATTTGTTAAAATCATGGGCATTTATTGTTTTTGCTTTACCTTTGACATAATAAGTTATATCATAACACATACTTGCGGAGAAGTCAAATAGGTTATGTAAATAACTCGGAGCAACACTTGTTTCAGTAACAGGTATTTTTTTTACAATACTAAGCCTTCTTTTAGCATATTTATCATATGTTAGATATGCTAAAGGATCCCCAGCACCTATATACATTATATCTTCAAACCTTGATCTTAATATATCCTGTCCATAGGTTTTACGTTTTACCTCTACAGTAACCTCTGTTTTAAATAAACTTAATATCTCAATCAATTGGAATAATTCTTTAAGGTCTTTATAGAAAGGGTCGTTTAATAGTGTTTTTAATGCGTCTTTCATATAATTAGGGGCATTCTTTATTGAGTCAATAAAATCATCAATATCTTCGTCAGATATTACACTCTTACCGGATTTAAACCTTTCACCTATAGATCCTACCTCATCTGATGGAAGTAGTGAAGGAATTGATTGTGATATACCAGGTAGTTGACCAGTTGGAGTTGATTTAATTTTGCTTTTTTGTTTACCCTTTCCTCCTGATCCTTCAGCACCTGATGCTTTAGATTTTTTTCCTGATTTTGATGCAGATTTCATTTTTTTTAACAATGATTCAGCAGATCCAGATATTGGTGCATAAATACCGGCCATGAGGAATCACCTAAATATATAATATATATAAGTTCTTAAACCACTCCTCTAAATTATCTTTATAATCATCCTTATTTAAAATGTCAGTAAGGACAGCTTCATAATTTTCTGGAGATAGTGCTTTTAGTATATTTGCGAATTCAACAACTTTGTCCCTAGTTATATTTGAATTAACCATATTATATAACAATTTAGCCAATATCATGTCAGACATCATATACATAACGAACAATTCATATGCTGATTCGAAGTTTACATCTAAGGTATTTTTAATAATTGCAATTTCATTGTCTTCTTCATACTCTTCCGAATCTGTTTTGCCTTCATTCAATTTATTTATTAATGTATCCAGTAATTGTTCCAATTTAGACATTGCTTCGTTAAATGTTTGCATCATATCAATTTCTATGGTTTCAGATTGTGATTTCCCTGATTTTATATTATCAACAGCTGTTTTAAGTTGTTCTTCATATTTAATAGATACAAGTTCACATGTTAACATTACTGTTAAGAATAAAGAGTCGTAAACTAATGATCCTATGTAATTTGCATAGCATCCATACAATGCTTCATATAAATCATATAAATCATATGATTTAGATTCCATACATTCTATTGCTTTGTTTATATTGATAGTTAATTTATTTCCAACATGTGATATTATTTTATCAACATCTAAAGTATCGCCACTGATGAATTCTTTTTCTTTATATAAATATGTCAAGAATACTGCAGATTTTAATAATGCATAATATGGGTATGTCTTAAATGCAGGTATTAAGTATTTATCACTTAAACTTGAAAACTTGTTAAGAAGTATGCTATACCTAACATAGTAGTTTTTATCCATAGTTGATTCACAGGTTTTTATAATCTCTGATTTGCATTTATTTAGTGTTTCTAGTTTGTCCTTTACATGTTTATTTAACCCGTCTAATCTTTGATACAATGAACTGCCGTTTTTACTATATATCTCATATAAAGACAACAAGTCCCTACCAAATAAATACTTGTTATATATGTTATATTTTAGATTCATAAGATCATGTGTTGGTATTTCGTTTATTAAATCATTTTTTGATATATCCTCTATTAAATCAACCATATCAGACTCTTTTTTTAGGAAGAATGGTGAATCTAAATTGTATCTATTCTTATATGAAATACCATAATAACAGTTTATTAAATACATTATTTTAAGTAGTTTGTCCTTATAAGACTTCAATAAATCATCTTCTTTTTCTGTGGATTCTTTTTCTATTGACTGTATGTTAAACAAGTTGAGTAACATTTTAAATATAGGATCTGATATATAATCATCATCACCAGTAAACAATTTTATATTTGAGCTTAATATTAGTATTATTACATTATACAGCATAATTAGGTTGGATATAATTAGTTTAATATTGTAATTTTTCCCAAATTTAGAATAAACATAACTCTCATGATTATCCATCAAATTGAATATGAAATGATTTACATATTCCAAGGCATATTTTGATCGAGTGAATTCTTCTATAGGTTGGTATTTATTACTAATTACTATATTTATTAGATATTCAAATAATTTATTTATTAAATTTGTATATCTCATATCCAACGTTCCAGAATGTTTTTTAATAAATTTGAAATCTAAAACTCCAGGAAGTATCTCAGGATATGCCATATTTATGGGCATAGTTAATTTATATGTATATCTATCAGAAAACATTAGTTTGAATGAATGTATGTTTAGTAATGGAAACAGTTCTTCATCCACATAGAATACTTTGTTAAAATTATTTGCGGTTTGTAGGATGTCTTCTATAGCTTTATACAGGACAGTTGGATCCATAGGTAAACTAGATCTTATCAAAATATCCAATATAGGGGTAGTTTCTCCACTAGGTATTGAATTAACAACTTCCTTTATATATTTTATAAATTCATCAAGAGATAGTACAAAAACCTCGTTGTATATGTAATATACCGCAATTAATACATCTATGTATTTATAAATTATACTAAATGCAATTGATGACAAAGCTTCTATAGGTAGATCATATTTATTATATGGATTGTAAACTTCTGGAATTAGACTCAATGCTAGAATATACATGTTGATATCATTTAATTTATCTTTTATTTCACTTAGTTCATCATATATTTTAGCGAAATTATCTTTTGTGTTTACATTAACATCGTTTGAATATAAAAAAATATTTGCATACCCAATATCGTCGTCGAGGACGTCTGTAGATAGTGCGATCATTATTAAATAAGCCATATCTCTTAGGTATGGTAGAAATCCTGCATCTACTTTTATCGGCATTTTGCTATATATATAATCTAAAAACCACGGTGGATAAACAATATCATAACTTAGAATGTCCTTAACTTTATTTTTATATGGAGAATCATTAATATCTATATTTAATTTATTTAATAATGATGTATCTGGGCTGCCTCTATATTGTACAATAGAAATATTCAATATTGACCATATATTTTCCATTCCTCTTATGTCATTTTTCTTATGTTTGAAGTAATAATAAACAGCTTCGGCTAATTTATTTACAAAATAATCATTTTTTGGACTGAAGTTATAATATATATTCTCAACCACTTTAACAATGTTGTCCTCAACCGGATATAAAATATATTTCAATGACCCTATATTGTAAAAACGGCTTAACTTTATCTTATCCTCATTTGAGTATGCTATATAAAAGTAAAATGAAAGCATACCTTCATATCTCAACTCAACAGTATATATTTCTTTTCTATCTTCATATTCTAAAATTATATTAAATTTTTTGCCGTATTTTTTACAAAAACTATCCCATTTCTCTCCTATATACAATTCACTATCAATATTAACATCGTTTATAATATGTGAAAAATCCTTTAACATATCAGATATCTTATTTAAACTTTCGGATGATATATTTTCGTTATTTATTAGGGCCATTAGTTTATAAACCCCTTCTTTAGCATCTAATATAAATTCTTCTTTGTTATCGACCTCCATAAATACCACCATTGTTTTATTTTTTTAAATTTTTTAAATTATTATGTTAAGTCTTGTGTCATAATGCTTATAAGTTATAGCATTACTTATAGTACTTACTTTACTAACATATAACGTTTTCTTTGCTAGTATACCCATGGAAACAGATCCTACTAGCTTGGCTTTTAGCTTTCCATTTTCATTAGTTAATAAAATTACTGGAGATCCTGACCATCCTCTTACTGCAGGTAAGGTGTCAAGTTTTATCTCGAAGCATTCAACCCTAAGTTGTGATACATCTACAACATATGGAACTAAGGTGGCATCTTTAAAAGGCCTTGATCCGAGTGAATATATTCCATACGGGGATACAATCAGATAACAACCTACTTCATCATTAAGGCTGTTGTATTCTCCTGGAGATATTATATCTACTTCAACTTTTGGAACTTCAATGTCATCAGTTATTTTAACCATTTTTACATCAACATCATCGTTAAAATAAAAATCTATGTAATGTAAAAACATTTCTGATAAGGCATTGGGATGTTTTAGAGATATGTTTTCATATTTTTTGCCTCCAACATTAAAAATAAACTCATCAATTAAAGACGTCCTTTCATTAAATAATTTAAATTCATTGCAATTTTCCAATTTTGTTTCATAATCATTAATGTCGTAACATAGGCATTTATTAATTAGATCTTCATCATAACCCATTGCCTCAACAATTGAAACATTAAAATCTATTAAGTTATCACACGGTAATGCTGAAGTGAATACTGCACAATCTTCTTTAACAACAATTTCGTTTTCTGAAGTAGATCTTATTGGTGTTGAGATAACGGCTGCAAAGGGAAAGTTTGATACCATATATTCGTTAGCTATACTATAAGATACGTGGTAACATGTAGCCATTATATTGTGCCCTTCAACATTTCTTGCGTAAGTAACTACTCCATTATGTACGTCCTCATGAGTTGTATCATACGCTGATACTGGAGAACCAACCCTTACTGTTAATCCGGTGTTACTTAATATATCTGATTTAAATATATTGTATATATCATAGTTTATCATGATAACACCTTTTATGGTTTTTTATCGATTGGCTCATAAATAACATATTCTTTATTATTAATTTGTTGTTTTGATTTAGTATGTTTATCTTCAACATAAAGGTTACTGGATAGTGTCTTATTTCCAGAAAGTTCTTCCAATTTTTTTAAAACAATTGTATTAGAGGGTTCATATTCTAATCCAAAAATGTCTGATAATGATGGGATCAATTCCTCACAAACATTTAATTTTGTATTGCTCCTATTAACCATTACATATGAAGGCAACAATTTGGGGTTTTTTAATGTATTTAATATTGGGTACTTCATAACCTCAAACAAATCTTTTTTTATCCATATTGAAGGTTTATATCCAGTATTTTGTATTTCTACTTCATGTAAGTCTTTAGAAATTTTTTCTACTACTATTAGTTTCATTGGGGTTATACATAATAATGCAATATTATTATCCTGTATTGTTTTTTCCGACAATGGTAGACCATATTTATTAGATATGATATTAGACAGCTCTGATGAAATTTTAGACATTATATTTGATTTAACTTCTTCAAATTTATCTTCAAAACCATCTTTAGGTAATGGCTCATTTATAACCCCCAATTGTTTAAGCATTGCGTTTATAACTTCAATACATTTATCCCTTTGATGCGAATCATGTGTATCTAAAAGCTCGTATGTTCCAAAATTTACATCATATATATCAATAGTGCAAATATCCATTTTATTTTCTCCATTATTTTCGGCTCCCACCAAAGATATAGAATATGTTATGCTTGGAAAACATAATGAACCTTTACAATAAAGTTTTGATATTATTTCATTGTCAACTTCGTCAACTTTTTTCCATTTAAAACTAAGAAGTTTTAGAAAATCATTTGTATATAAATTAAAAGTTACATAAATGTATAAAGAATTAACATGGCCTACCTTTATACTATTTAATGTAACTTCCCTATCCCTTACAGTATTCTCATCTGCGTATAATACATACATGTCCATATTTAGTCACCAAAGTAATTGTTGTATATATAGTTAGCCAAACATGCTGATACCAAATAGTTTGGTATTAAAAGCTCTTTGTATTTGCTTTTAAGATATGAATATTTTTCTTCTGGTGTTCCTTCTTCTGAATAGTAAGGATATCTTATTAAGAAGTTAGTTAGGTAATATTTTTTAACATCGGCTTCCTCAATGGTTATCAAATCCTCATCAATATAGTCCTCGCAAATATCCTCACTTGAGAACACTAATGAAATATATGTATTTCCATCACATATAAATATGACTGGAGTAATAATTACCTTAAACAACAGTTCTTTGTATGTTTTTGTGTAGAGAGGGGATATCACACAAAATGGGGATAGTTTTTTTGATACTAATGGATTATAAATTGCTTCAACTCCATATTTGAATATTGTCTCTGGATATGGATATATATTTGAAAGCAATATTTTATATGTTGATTTATACGGTACTTTAAACATTAAATTATGCCCTCTGAATTTAACATCTGCGGGCAATTTATATGGCTTATAAAAATATATTTTTTCAATATCGAAAGAGTATTCTTTCTTATCAAATCCATATTCTGCGCAAGTCATATAATTATATTGGAACTTAACTGTATTTTTTAGAGTTATTTTTTCCAATCCAACCATAAATTTATCTCTAAAGTATCTTGACATGCTATCCAACCAATTCATATTTTAAGTCTGTCAATAGCACACCTTTTGGAACTGTTTTGAACCCGATAAAGCCCGGATTATATAAGTTTTCAACTAAATTAATTGGAGGTTCTTTATTTATGTCTCCAAGAAGTGTGAATAATACATAGTTGTAGTATGGGTTTATTCTCTTATATACTGAATGGACCAAATCATAATAAGCACAAATTGGCTTCCTTGTTTTTAAACATGGGACTTCAACATTATCAACGTATTTAAATACTAAATCACAGGTATATGCTGGAATCGGTCTTATATTGTCGGGCAAAATAACAAGCAAATCAGATGTTGCGTGTAAGTAATTAGATCCAGTTATTTCTTTTAGGAATGAAGGATCCACTTTAAATGTTGTTTTGCAGTTTTTAATTACTTCTCTAACATAGTGCATGACAACACTTATGTAAGTGCAGAGAGATGAGGGGTTGAATAAAAAGTTTTTCATCTTTATTGTGTAATTATCGAAATCAACCTCATAAAAATCTGTTTTATAGACTCCATCCTGCATTTCAGTGAAATATGTGGTTTTGTAATCTGCAAATGGGAATTTTTTCGGGACGTTTGGTGGGAGCGAATATAGAGGGAATAGCAATGGGGTTAAGTTAATTATTGTATTTGCAGCCAATAAAAAAGAATCATTCTTATACTTAACTACATATCTTAGCAAATTGAATTTTATATCGTATGAATAAACTCTAGGATATTCATATGGGAAATCAGGGTAGTACCTTACGCAAGCCCCTCTATAATAACAGGATTTAGATAATCTTTTGTATTTAATCATGTGTTCGTATGTTCTTGTTAGCCTAGATCTTGGAACGACATAATTTATTGCGTATTTTGATTTTGTCCCTTTAACAGTTAATTTATATAAATCATCGAATAATTTTTCAGCACCGTAAACTACCTCAATAGCCTTTAAATACGCATCAAAATCCCACTTCTCCCTATCAAATATTTGTTTTACTTTTGATGTATCTACAACTATTGATATTTCCTTAAGAACAGGTTCATAAACCATATTATACCCCTCCAAAATAAAATAAAAAATAATTTATTTTTTTTCTTCATGCCTTAGCGTGTTTATAGTATTGGCTGGGTATAATGTAGATAAAGAATCTCCAATGAATGGAGTTTTACTCAACAAGTAGTCTAAAAAATGGTTTGCTGAATCTTCTATATCTTTATTTGCAATTCCAACAACAATCCTGCAGGTTCTTGTTATTTTTGACAGGTTAGGGGTTGCATCAACAACATCTGCAATTATTGCCCTTGCTATTGTTTTTTGGTAAGGTCTTATTAGAATATCCAAAGCAGCATCTTTTATGCTCATAATATCACCACTAAATTATATATAAATAATATTTAGTAACCATATATTAAATATTGCGGCAATCCAAGCTCATCAACTTTTATATACACAGGAACTTTTGAAGGCAAGCTTATGCTTATTTTTGCGTTTTTTAGTGAAATATCATTTATGACGTCTATTGAGTTCTTATATTGATCAATATTCATCCTTATGTGATTTACCTTGTCTTCTAACAAAGGAACTGTTTTTTCATTTCCAATATATAGATATCCATCTTTAGCATATACAGGTATGTTATTTAAGTATAATATAATTTCCTTATCGTTATATAGGAATTCAAACTCTAAAGTAAATCTATTTGTGAAAATGTAAGCCAAATACCAAAATTCCACCAGGCCTGAAAATAACCTCTTTATCAGATTATTTAAGGGTATGCCATACAGTGATTCAGAAGGGTCATATAAAAATTTGAAAGGATGATTTTTAATGTCTAATTTAGCATTTGTGGTTTCCAATATAACTGGAGATAAAGTCTCGAAATAGATTCTTCTAATGTTGCCTATATCTTTGTAATAATATCTAATTTCCTTATCGAAATAAGTTACTTTTATATTTCCTTTCATATATTCTTTTATATTGAAAACTTTGCTAATCCCAATGGGAATAATTTTAACATCTTTTGGTATATTTGGAATATCTATAACAGTAACGTCTTTTTCAGGCTCTGTTGATGCAGGGAGATACAACATAGCTCTTTTTGATTTTGGAGGGATTTCTTTTAACACATATACATTTCCATCATTTGAGATATAATTCATATGACCGTCATATATAATATAATCACTTAACTCTTTTGACACGTCGGCTATGATGAAACCTCTTTGCAGATCAAGTATTTCACCAATTATCATAATGAACACCAAAAAGATATTTTTTTGGAGAAAAATTTTTTAGAACTTAGTAATATATTTGTGTGCTATATCATTTAATATGTTTTTCATTGTATGTATATCTATATTTAATTCATTCATTAAATCAAAAATTTCTTCTCTCAATATTCTAACAGTGTCATAGTTAATAGTAAACTCTGATGTTACTAAATCAGGTATTGAAAATTCGATAATCTCATTTCCTTTAGGAACATTATTTTCGTAAATATATAATGGACATACCATGTTCTTTAATTTTATGTAATGTTTCATTATCTTATTAAACACTTCTGGGACATTTTTTACATATGTCGCACATACTATATATTCCTTAAATACACATTCTAATTTCTCTCTATTATTTACCTTGTAGTAAAATTTATACAGCCCTTTGTAATATGTGGGCTTAGGAATAGCCCCAGATCTGTAAGGCCATATTGCCACATTAATTGCGCCAGATTTTTGCAATAAATCTTTTAAATAGTTTAGTAGAACAGTTGCAGAATTACTATTTACTAAAACAGATGCATCATCAACTTGTGATTTTATACAGTAATGGTATATAAAGTCTTTGTATGAGATATTCCACCCGAATAAATCATAAAGTGCATCCAATACTTTCTCTTCATAAATTCCCATGTGATCCCCTCTTTAACTTTGTCATAATGTATTTTAAGTATTTCAATTTATTTTATGTACTTAAAAATAATAAACAATATTGTCAATATGATCGCCATTGTTATGTGCATTACAGAGTGTCTAATTACATTATGTTGATACCTATCTAATTTATTTAATATTGAAGAATATTTTTTAATTCTATTCAATTTGGCTCTTTTATGATTCAAATCCATATAAATTTTTGACTTCTTATAACATTCTGAATGATATTTATCTTCGTTGTCATATAATGGTCCTTCCAAAACCTGAACTACGTTACCTTCGTTATGAACCATAACAACACCACCTGCATAAGTTGTAAATATAACAAACAATTATAACAATAATTATAACAATTTCGTATTATATAGTATAAAGAAAAAGTATTATATAATATTATCTATAAATAATAGTATCAAATTACAATTATTGTAAAAAACAAACCTTAACATATTTATTTTCCACTATAACATATTTATTTTCCACTATATGGTGATAATATGGAGGATAATGAATACGTAGATAAAAATACATTAAAGATAGAAAATATAGAAAACAAATTGAAAGAGCTTGAGGAAAAAATAACTAAAATAGAACACGTTATATTAAGAACAAACTTGGACAAAACATGCATGAATTTATCGTCCCTCGATCAGGAGCTGTATGATTTAAAAAAAGAAATAGATGAAATATCAAAAGAGTATGAATACCTAGATAGGAAATTAGATGAGATGAAGGTTAAAATAAGAATATGGGAAGGTTTGGCTGGAGGGGCAGCAGGGTTTATATTATCATTCATATTACAGCACTTTGTTAAATAAATATTTGTAAAAAATGTTTCTTTTTTATTAAATAAAAAATAAAAATTGAATAGTTATTTCTCTATTTTTGCCAATTTATCAAAGTTGAATATGCAGTAATTGTCATGCATAACTGGTCCGTTATCTTCACCCAATATTGATAACTTATATCCAAAATATCTTGAATTATATCTTGTTATACCATATCTTAATGACCTGGATTGGTACCTTCTGAACCTTGTTGGATATAACAATAAGTTCCCTACGGCTGATCTTAAATCATTTGAGTATTGTATGTCAAAGAGGTAAAATCCTTGTTCCCAAAATCTATATGGAGATCTAAAATTGTACCAAATATGGTAAGGATCATACGGGGTCCATGTGTAATAATCCTCATAATCTCTTGAAAAATGGACGAAAAACATATATGGATATGTGTCCCTAACCATCCATCTCCAATCACTAACTGCATTATTTGAATATTCTGCAATTTTAGGTGCGTCGTAATTATAGACAAACACGTTAGCTAATATAACGTGGTGTTTAAAATTAATTTTTCTAAATACTTCCTCTTTTGTTTGAACTCCATGATAGTGATATCTATTTGGCTTAATGTACAGCATTGTTGAATTGTATATAAAGCAAGTTGATCTGTTACAATCCACTGGATAATATTTGGAATACAATGTTTTATTATCATATTCAAAGTCATCAAATAAATCAAACATTTCATTTGGCTTATACTGTGGAAGTGTTAAATCCCTATCGCATGCATAAACCTTTATTTTATATCTTTTCTTACCCTCTGGGAACTCAACAACAATTGCATAAGAATTGGCATATCCATATCCAAGGATGTAATATTTGTAATCCGGTATATTACCATGTTCGTCCTCAACAATAACAACTATCCTCTTTTTATGATAAAACCCTATATGGTTTTCCAAAGTGGAAAATTTAGTATTTGAGTTTTTCAAATATCTAACTCTTCTATTATCATACACGTGGACTTCTCTATATCTATTATTCTTGTTAATCATCAAAAATACTGAGATACCTTCTTTATCTACATATACATCGAATGAATCAATTAATTCATATCTTGTTTTGTTTAGTAAATCATATGGATTGAATTCTTCATGGAATGAGATGTATCTTTTTTCTCCATTTATTTCATAATACAAACCATTATTATCCATAACAAATTTTTCCTTATTGTAAATAAGCGGTTTATCTACTATTGGTGTTGGCTTATATTTGTCCAATCCTGGGATTAGATCCATAATATCCCCTCTAAATTAATGCTATGTAATCAATATTTGACATTTCTTTATTTATGTGTATATCATATGGGTAATTTAACAATATTGAAGATAATGATAAAGATCTAACTTCAGGAGTTTCGTGGATTGAATTTGTAGATATGTTATACAATACTCCATTATCTAATACCAAGTAATTATGTTGTTTAACCTCATATGTGAAAGATCCAAATAGATAATTGTTCATAGTTCTTATTACTTTTATTGTCTGTTTTCCATTTTTATATGTTCCAACTATTTTATAACTATTATTTATAATGAAAACCCTGTCTATAAGTGTTGGAGATAAATAAATTGAAAAGTCTCCATATCCTTTTATTATGATAGTCCCTATTTTTGACCATACGTAAAATGATGATCCTGGCTCATTCGGATCTCCAGAAACCTTAAACCCAAATAGATCATTACAATCCCAATACGCTTTAGATATATTTGCTATAGGATTCCTCGGATCAGATATTGGGGTTGATGTAACAACACAAGGCCCGGCATAGTAATATATATGCGGCAATCCATAGTCATACCCATCATTATAAACTGGGAATAATGAATTGGTATAGGCATATATTTCATCTTGTTTTGGAAAAGTTTCTTTTGATACGGTATTTATTTTACCACTATTAACCATCTTAATACCATTATCATAATAAAACATTGCAACTCCGTTTATATTAGTAAGCACATAATCCAAAACTTTTGGGTAGGAATCTACAATGTATGATTTTCCTCCATATATAAACTTTAAGTTATCCCCTTCCAAATAGAAAAACTTCTCTTTTTTTTCTTTTGATATTGGGGGTATGGAGTATTTCTCTAGAAGCTTAAAGTATTCAAATTGTTTTACTGACATGATATCACCATCCAATAATTTACATAATTAATTATATTTTTGTAAAAAAAAATAAAAGAAGAAGCTTAATTAAATTACATCATATAATGGTGGCATTTCTTTTCCTATCTCGGATAGTATCATGTTATATTGGTTAGCCAATTGGGCTAACTCACTTATCAATATGGCTTTTTTAACTTCGTTGGTTTCAGTTTCAATTTCTTTTTTGATTTTGATTGCTTTTGTTATTATCTCTTGTATTTGCTTCATTTGTTCGGAAATATCTTTGTAAGATACTGTAACTGTGTTTGTTGTGAAATCATAGGTTATGGACATTATCAAAACTTTAGATTCGTCTAAACCAAATATCTTGTATAATGATTTTTCATCAATTTTTGGCAAGTCTTTTAATTCATCTATGCTTTTATTTATCATTCCAATCATGATATCCCTCCACATTTTGTTATAATATTAATTAAAAAAAGGAATTATGTAAAGGTTACGAAAACACTTACTGATGTGTTATTGGCGTCAGGAACCTCGACAACTATCTTCATTGCTGCAGTAGTTGCAGGAACTATTATTGTTCTTTGGGAAATTGTATGGTTGTTTGGTATTTCATATATGTAGTCTGTTACAGTGTCAAAGGTGTTTCCATCTTGAGAGTAGTATATTTTAACTAATGCAGATTTACAGGTGTGTTTGGTGGTGAAGCCTACAGTTACAGTAATTGTTGCGGTGTCTTTATCCTCAGGAACTTTTAATTGATATAGTGCTGGGGATCTAACATTTGCAGTGAATTTCTTATCAAAGGTTATCTTCTCTACTCCAACAGCGTATTTAACCAATCCATTTCTTGCTAACTTTAACTTTCCATCTATTTCAGAGAGCAACTCGTGGGCTTTAGTGTCTGGATAGTCAGATGGTAAGTTAGCAACTTTTACAGCATCGGTGTTGCACACAACAATTTTCTTATCTATGCTCTCTAATGTGTTCAATTCTTTAGCCTCGGTCTCGCTTAATCCCATTAATATCTCGTGGGCTTTAGCGTCAGGGAAGTCAGATGGTAAATTAACAACTTTTACGGCATCAGTGTTGCATACAACAATTTTCTTATCTATGCTTCCTAAAGTATCTACTTCCTTATCAGTTGAAGCCTTTATTTCACTTAATAATTCATGGGCTTTAGCATCTGGGAAGTCTTTTGGGAAGTTAGATACTTTAACATCATCAGTATTACAAATAACGACCTTATTATCTATGCTACCCAATGTTTTTATTTCTTTATTGGCAGCAGCTTTTATATCATCCAACAATTCGTGTGCTTTAGCGTCTGGGTAATCGTCAGGTAGGTTGGATACTTTAACATCATCAGTGTTACATATTACAATTTTATCGTCAACATTGTTTAATGTCTTAGCAATTGTATTCTCTACTTTGATTGAATAATCAACTAACTTTTGTAATTTTGCGTCTGGGAAGTCAGTTGGGAAATTGATAACTTTTACTGCATCGGTGTTACAAACAACTACTTTTCCATCTAAACTTGATACTGATTTTGATATGTCGCTTTCAACGTCTATAGATTTACTTAGCAATTCATGGGTTTTAGCATCAGGATAATCTTTTGGTAGATTAGCAACTTTTACAGCATCGGTATTACAAACAACAATTTTCTTATCTATGCTATCTAATGTGTTCAATTCTTTAGCCTCAGTTTCGCTTAATTCCATCAATATCTCGTGTGTTTTAGAGTCTGGGAAGTCTTTTGGTAAGTTAGCAACTTTTACTGCATCGGTGTTACAAACGACGACCTTTTTATCTATACTGCTCAATGTTTTTATTTCATTGTCAGTTGCAGCCTTTATTTCACCTAACAACTCATGGGCTTTAGCGTCTGGGTAATCGTCTGGTAGGTTGGATACTTTAACGTCATCAGTGTTACAAACTATTACTTTATCATTAATTTCTTTTAAGTTCTTTGCAGTTAATTTTGTAGCATAATCAACTAACCTTTGTAATTTTGCGTCTGGGAAGTCAGTTGGGAAATTAATAACTTTTACAGCATCAGTATTGCATACAACTACCTTTCCATCTAAACTTGAGACGGATTTTGATATGTCGCTTTCAACGTCTATAGATTTACTTATCAATTCGTGTGCTTTAGAGTCAGGGAAATCTTTTGGGAAGTTAGATACTTTAACATCATCAGTGTTGCATATTTTTATTTTAGAATCTATGCTCTTGGCTGTTTCATTTATGGATTTCTCAACAGATACTGATTCAGATAATATCTCGTGTGTTTTAGCGTCAGGGAAGTCATTAGGCATGTTTGCTACTTTAACATCATCAGTGTTGCATACGACAACCTTCTTGTCTATACTGTCTAATGTTTTTTCAATCTCTTGGGCAATTCCTATTTCAGCGCTTAGCAATTCGTGTGCTTTAGAG
>Ga0256840_1002718_pt1 | contig 15276 bp, 15 predicted proteins | sample 355202metaG_FD_185969 | JGI IMG/M metagenome (GOLD analysis project Ga0256840, IMG submission 185969) | Hydrothermal vent microbial communities from Mid Atlantic Ridge, Atlantic Ocean - 355-202 | ecosystem: Environmental > Aquatic > Marine > Hydrothermal vents | place: Atlantic Ocean: Mid... | reverse complement strand
CTTGAGTGAAACTTAAGGTTGTGTTTAGTATAAATAGTAATAATAAGATTTTCGCCCCCTTACAATTATTCATTTTTAAGTTATTTTTAATAATTGGTGGCAAAAATATATTTATTATCTCTAAAATAAAATTTATTTTCTCTTTTTAAAAAGAGGAACCGTTGAACACGCTTCACCAAACATAATTGATTTTACAACGGGTTGTAGTTTTTCAACAAGTTGAATATAAGCTGTTTCAGGAATAGGTTTATTTGCACAACCCTTAATAATAACGGGTTTATTTGCATAATTCTCAACATTAAAATTAGAAATAATATCTTGAAAAATAGAAGTTTCTAATTCGCGTAAAGTTCCTACAATAATTTTTTTTGCAAATGGAGAAATGTATGTTGAGATTAACATATACGCCCATGAAGGAATAATGGCATCAGAGGAGCAAATAAGTGCAACATAATGATTTTTGTATTGATTCCAATCGTGCTTTTTTAAATGCTCACGAAAATCGGTTTCTTTTAAAATTAGTTCTTGAAAAAGCCAGTCTTTTATATCAATAAGTGTTCTTGTTCCTTGAGGGTAAAACTCTTCAAGATCAATTGTTTTTAGTTGACTATTGGCAACTTTATTTACAATTTTGTTCGACATTTATAGAAATCCAAGTTCTAGTTTTGCTTCTTCGCTCATCATATCTTGGGTCCACATTGGGTCAAAAGTAATTTCAACCTCAACATCTTTAACCTTATCAATTGACCTTACTTTTTCTTCAATTTCAACAGGTAAAGTTTCAGCTACAGGACAATTAGGAGAAGTTAGCGTCATTAAAATTTTAACATCGTTATTTTCACTAACAAAAACGTCGTAAATTAAACCTAATTCAAATATATCAACAGGTATTTCAGGATCGTAAATAGTCTTAAGCATTTCAACTATATCTTCGCCTAAATCTTGAACACGTTCACTATTCATTTTAAAAGTCTTTCTTTATATTCATTCTAAATAAGTGCAAATATACACTAATTAACTTAATTTAGATTGATGTGCCAAGGCATATAATTTAATTTGTTTAATCATTGAAACCAGCCCGTTTGCACGAGTTGGAGAAAGGTGTTCTTTTAATCCAATTTCATCGATAAAGAATAAATCTGCATTTAAAATATCAGCAGGTTTTTGGTTGTTGAAAACACGCAGTAAAATAGCAACAATTCCTTTGGTTAAAATTGCATCACTGTCAGCGGTAAAATTAATTTTATCTCCCTTTACTTCTGAGTGTAGCCACACTTTAGATTGGCAACCAGTAATTAAATTTTCATCTAATTTATACGCTTCATCAATAAGAGGAAGTGATTTTCCTAAATCAATTATATATTCATAACGCTCCATCCAATCTTCAAACATAGAAAACTCATCTATAATTTCTTCTTGTATTTCTTTGATAGTCATTTTTTAAACTTATTTTTGCAAAAATAATCACATCTACTGTTTAAAAAAAATATAATAACAAATTAAACAAGATTTGATATAAATTAAATTATGAGTAAACTATTAATTGTAGGTACGGTTGCTTTTGATGCTATTGAAACTCCGTTTGGGCAAACAGATAAAATTTTAGGTGGAGCAGCGACATATATTTCACTTTCGGCTTCACAATTTGGTGTAAATTCAGGAATTGTTTCCGTTGTAGGTGGAGATTTTCCGAAGGAATATTTAGAAAAATTAAATGCTAAAAATATCAATACAGACGGGATTGAAATAATTGAAGAGGGGAAAACATTTTTTTGGAAAGGGAAATATCATAATGATTTAAATTCACGAGATACATTAATTACAGATTTAAATGTATTGGCAGATTTTAATCCAGTGGTTCCAGAAAGTTTTAAAGATACAGATTTTTTGATGTTAGGAAATTTACATCCTTCTGTACAAATGGCAGTGATTAAACAAATTCCTGTTCGACCAAAATTAGTTGTACTGGATACTATGAATTTTTGGATGGACAACACGCTTAATGAATTAATGGAAGTGATTGCAAAAATTGATGTAATTACTATAAATGATGAAGAAGCACGTCAATTATCAGGGGAATATTCATTGGTTAAAGCTGCACAAAAAATTCACAAAATGGGACCAGAATTTGTTGTTATTAAAAAAGGAGAGCACGGTGCTTTACTATTTAATAATGGAGAAGTATTTTTTGCACCAGCATTGCCTTTAGAAGAAGTTTTTGATCCAACTGGAGCAGGAGATACTTTTGCTGGAGGTTTTATTGGTCATATTGCAAAATCTGGAGATATTTCATTTGAGAATATGAAAAGAGCTGTAATATCAGGTTCTAATTTGGCCTCGTTTTGCGTTGAAAAATTTGGAACAGAAAGAATGGAGAATATAACACATGATGAAATACAAAAAAGACTATTACAATTTAAACAACTTACTCAATTTGAAATTGAATTAAGTTAGAATGAAATTCCGCCAGTGTGCGGAATTTTTTATTTAATTTTACTTTAACATTAAAATTATGAGCGAAGCTATTAAACATGAATGTGGAATTGCAATGGTTCGGTTATTGAAACCGTTACAATATTATAAAGATAAATATGGAACGGCTTTTTATGGTTTAAATAAAATGTACTTGTTAATGGAAAAACAGCATAATCGCGGACAGGATGGTGCAGGCTTGGCAAGTATAAAATTTGATGTTACTCCAGGAACAAGATATATTAGTCGCATTCGCTCAAATGAAGATCAACCAATTCAAGATATTTTTGCGCAAATTAATGGCCGTTTAAATAAATTAAATGAAGATTTCCCAACTAAAATTGATGATGTTGAATGGCAAAATAATAATGCTCCTTACATAGGTAATTTATTTTTAGGTCATGTGCGTTATGGTACTTTTGGTAAAAATAGTATTGAAAGCGTACACCCGTTTTTACGTCAAAGTAACTGGATGCATAAAAGCTTAATTGTAGCAGGGAATTTTAATATGACAAATTCGCCAAGATTATTCAATGATTTAATTGAAATAGGTCAACATCCAAAAGAAATGACAGATACTGTTACTGTTATGGAAAAAATAGGTCATTTTATTGATGACGAAGTTGCTAGTTTGTACAAAAAAATTAAAGAAGAGGGTATAAATAAAAAAGAGGCCTCTCCTTTAATTGAAAAGCGAATTAACATTAAAAAAATACTAAAAAAATCTGCTAAAAATTGGGATGGTGGTTATGCAATGGCAGGTTTATTAGGACATGGAGATGCTTTTGTATTACGTGATCCGGCAGGCATTAGACCTGCATTTTATTATGTTGATGATGAAGTTGTTGTGGTTGCTTCAGAACGGCCTGTGATTCAGACTGTTTTTAATGTTGCTATAAATGATATTAAAGAAATTGACAGAGGACATGCGTTAATTATTAAGAGAAATGGACATATTTCGATGGATAAAATTAGAGAGCAGTTACCTCAAAAATCTTGCTCATTTGAACGTATTTATTTTTCTAGAGGAAGTGATGCTGATATTTATACTGAACGAAAAAAATTAGGAAAATTTGTGTTTCCACAAGTATTAGAAAAAATAAATGAGGATATCAAAAACACTGTATTTTCATTTATACCAAATACAGCAGAAACCTCCTTTTTTGGGATGCGAGAGGCAGCAGAAGACTTTTTAAATTTACAGAAAGCTAAAGTTATTTTAAAAGGTCAACGAAGTTTATCTGTTGAAAAGGTAAAAGAAATTTTAGCAGAAAGACCTCGTATTGAAAAATTAGCCATAAAAGATGCCAAATTACGTACTTTTATTGCTGATGATAATAGTAGAGATGATTTGGTTGCTCATATTTATGACGTTACCTATGGTATTGTAAAACCAACCGATAATTTGGTAATTATTGATGATAGCATTGTTAGAGGAACCACGTTAAAACAAAGTATTATTAAAATTTTAGATAGATTAAATCCTAAAAAAATTGTAATAGTTTCATCGGCACCACAAATTCGTTATCCAGATTGTTATGGAATTGACATGGCTAAATTGGGAGATTTTATTGCTTTTAGAGCAGCATTAGCACTACTTCAAGAAACACAACAAAATGATATTGTGGAACAAGTTTACAAAAATTGTAAGCAACAGCAATTATTAGAAGATTTTGAAATAACCAATGCAGTTGTTAAAATATACGAACCATTTACTACTGAGCAAATTTCAAACAAGATTGCTGAAATGTTAAAAACACCAACTATTAATGCAGATGTAGAAATTGTTTATCAATCGGTTGAAAATTTACATAAAGCAATTCCTAACCATTTAGGCGATTGGTATTTTACTGGAAATTATCCAACGCCAGGAGGTAATCGTGTAGTAAATGATGCTTTTGTTAATTTTCATGAAGGAAGTAATAAAAGAGCCTATTAACATTATTGAATAAAAAATACAGCAATACCACTTAATGCAATAAAAGCTCCAATAACTTCTTTTAGAGTCACTTTTTCTTTGTAAATTAAAATTGCTGGAGGTATAATAAGTACTGGAATAATAGCCATAATTGTGGAAGCAATTCCTACACTTGTATATTTTACGGATAGCAAAGACGTATAAACCCCTAAAAAAGGGCCAAATATAGAGCCAACTAATATAAATTTTATTGAAATAGAATCTTTAACAGTTTGTTTAACTTTTGGCCATCGTTTTATCAATGTAATTAAAATTACAAACCCAATGCTACTGGCAATTATTCTAATTTGGGTAGCGGCAAATACGTTATAATCTTGCATTCCATATTTACTTAATACCAATCCTAAAGCTTGTCCTAATGAACCTAAAAAAGCAAATAACATTCCTTTTGGAGAAAATGAGAATTGAAGTTTCTTATTTTTAGAACCTGATTTTTTCTCGTCTAGCTTCTTTTTTTCAGTAATTACTATTATAATCCCAAAAATTGTTATAAACATAGCAAATAATGAGATAAAACTCATAGATTCTCCTAAGAAAATCCAACTTATAAGAGCAGCAATGGGAGCACTTAAAGACATGAGTAGCATAGAAATTCTAGCACTGATAAACTCGTATGATTTAAGCAAAAAATAATCTCCAAAAACAAATCCTACAATTCCAGATAACGACATCCAAATCCATTGATGTGTAGAAGCATCAAAAGGTAAAAACATACCTCTAGAGAAATATGAAATTAAAGCATAAATAATAAAAGCAATAATTAAGCGTAAAACATTAACAGATAAAACACCTGACCTTCTAGTTGCTTGTTGAAAAGATAAACTGGTAGTAGTCCAAAAAAAAGCAGTTAACAAAGCAAATAATTCACCTAAGTGTGATGTTATCATAACTAATGAAGGATAAATTTAGGGGTACTAAAGTACTTAAAACTTAAGGTTAAGGATTATGAGTTGTGAAATATTTTTCAAATAAATAATACCATTTGAAATTACAATAATTAAAAAAACCCACAATATTGTGGGTTTTTAGTTGATTAATTTAGTAATAGTAATAAAACGGTTTATTTGTTTTCAGCATATAGCTTTTCAACATAATTCCAGTTAATTACATTAAAAAATGCATTGATATAATCTGGTCTTCTGTTTTGATATTTTAAGTAATAAGCGTGTTCCCAAACATCTAATGCTAAAATTGGAGTTCCTTTACAAGAAACACCTGGCATTAAAGGGTTGTCTTGGTTTGGAGTTGAACAAATTTCAACCTTACCACCTTTATGAACGCATAGCCAAGCCCATCCTGAACCAAATCTAGTAGCTGCAGCTTTAGCAAAAGTATCTTTAAAATTTTCAACAGATCCAAATTCTGCAACAATTGCATCTTTTAATTCACCAGAGAGGTAACCTTTTCCTTCAGGGTTCATCACTTCCCAAAATAAATTATGATTGTAATAGCCACCACCATTATTTCTAACAGCTGTATTATTCATATCTAACCCAGTTAAAATATCATTGATAGATTTCCCTTCTAAATTGGTACCGGCAATTGCATTATTTAAATTGTTAGTATATCCATAATGATGCTTTGTAAGGTGAATCTCCATCGTTCTTGCATCAATATAAGGTTCTAGTGCATCATAAGCGTACGATAATTTTGGTAAATCAAAAGCCATAATTGTAATTTATTAGTTAATAATTAAAAAGTATTCAAAGGTAGTAAACGATATTCATTCTATAAAATCGAATGTTTTTATAGTGTTATTGGTTATTGTTATGGGAAATTTTAAATCCTTGAGGTTAATAATTTGCGTCTTTTGGATATTTTGCCATAAATTCTTCAAGTTTTTCAACCATAGATTTACTTCCACAGAAAAAGGGTACACGTTGATGTAGCTCGGTTGGTTTAATATCTAAAATTCTAACATAACCATCACTGGCTTTTCCATTGGCTTGCTCTGCTAAAAAAGCCATAGGATTACATTCATACAACAATCTTAATTTTCCTTTAGGATTTTTGGTACTTGTAGGATAAATATAAATACCTCCTTTAATCATGTTTCTATGAAAATCAGAGACTAAAGATCCAATATATCGAGAAGTATAAGGTCTGTTTTCTTTTTCTTCTTGGCAATATTTTAAATAATCTTTCACTCCTTGGGGAAAATGCACATAATTTCCTTCGTTTATAGAGTAGATAGTTCCCTTAGTAGGAAATTTCATGTTTGGATGCGATAAATAGAAAGAACCAATCGCTGGGTTTAATGTAAAACCATTAACACCACTGCCAGAAGTTAACACCAACATTGTTGAGGTTCCATAAACAACATAACCTGCAGCAACTTGTTGATTTCCACGCTGTAAAAAATCTATTTTATCTACAGGTGTACCAGTTGGAGTTACTCTTTTATATATAGAAAAAATTGTACCAACAGAAACGTTTACATCAATGTTTGAAGAGCCATCTAGAGGATCCATTAACACAACATATTTATTTTCATTCGTTTCATGTTTGCCTTTAATAGTAACGTAATCATCTTCTTCTTCACTTGCAATACCACAAACAATTTCTCTATTAATAAGTGTTTGCATAAATACATCATTTGCATATACATCAAGTTTTTGTTGATCTTCACCTTGTATATTTGTATCTCCTGCATCACCTAAAATATCTACCAATCCCGCTTTGTTAACTTTATAATTTACAATTTTTGCAGCCAATTTAATAGAACTTATTAAACGAGAAAACTCTCCTGAAGTTGATTTGTAATGTTTTTGATTTTCAATTATAAACTCTCCTAAAGTAAGGTTGTTTTTTTTCATAATTGTATTTAGTTGTTTGTTTGGACAAATATCGAGAAAATTATTTTTAAAAAGGCGTTTGTTTTTCAGATAGTTTGAATAAAGATTTTTTATTTTAGCTAAAACTAAAAGAATAACGTTTAAAATGGATTTTAAAATAAGAAAAGGAAAAATTACAGATATGCCAGCTGTACTGGAATTAATACAAGAATTAGCAGACTTTGAAAAGGAGCCTGATGCAGTTGAAGTTACAGTAGCCGATTTGGAAAAAGATGGATTTGGAGATTCTCCACTATTTAAAACTTTTATAGCAGAATTAGATAATGAAATTGTTGGAATGGCATTGTTTTACCCAAGATATTCTACTTGGAAAGGACCAACCATACATTTGGAAGATTTAATTGTTAAAAAAAATAAAAGAGGATTAAACATAGGTAGGGCCTTGTATACGAAGGTTATTGAGTTTGGTTATAAAAAAGGAGTAAAACGAATTGAATGGGTAGTTTTAGATTGGAATACACCAGCAATAGAATTTTATAAAAAAACGGGAGCCATCGTTCTAGATGATTGGAATACAGCTCAAATGGAAGAGCAAGCAATAAAAAAATATTTGGAAACAACAAATGAAAATTTTTAAATTTGGAGGAGCATCAGTTAAAGATGCAGAAGGTGTAAAAAATGTGCTTAAAGTTTTAGAACATGAAGGCTTTCAAAATACACTAATCATTGTTTCTGCAATGGGAAAAATGACAAATGCTTTTGAAAAAATAATAAATGCTTATTATAATAAAACAAATGACTTAGACCAAAATATTGAGTTTGTAAAAAATTTTCACTTACAAATAATTAATGAGTTATCTTTCACTAAAAATAATACTATTTTTATAGAAATTGAGAAACTATTTGGTGAAGTGATAGGGTTCTTAATAGCAAATAAGTCAAAAGATTACAATTTTATTTACGATCAAGTAGTTGGGTTTGGAGAATTGCTTTCAACTAAAATTATAAGTGCTTATTTAAATAAAAAAAATATTAAAAATTATTGGATTGATGTAAGAGAATATATTAAAACAGATTCAAATTATAGAGATGCCTCTGTAAATTGGGAGCAAACTACAGCAAATATTCTAAATTTAGAGAAAAATCAATTGTATATTACTCAGGGATTTATTAGTGGCTGTAGTTCAAAAAATAACACAACTACTACGCTTGGGCGAGAAGGGTCTGATTATTCAGCGGCAATTTTTGCTTATTGTTTAAATGCAAAAAGCATTACAATTTGGAAAGATGTTGATGGCGTTTTAAATGCCGACCCAAGTTATTTTGAAAACACACAGTTATTACAGCAAATTTCATATTCAGAAGCTATTGAAATGGCTTTTTATGGAGCATCTGTTATTCATCCAAAAACATTAAAACCTCTTGAGAATAAAAATATTCCCTTGTATGTGAGATCTTTTTATAGTTTAGAAAAAAAAGGAACAACAGTAAAGGAAGGACGTTCTTTGCTTCCAGAAACTCCTTGTTTTATTTTAAAAGAAAATCAAATATTAATTTCAATTTCAGCATTAGATTTTTCATTTATGGTTGAAAATAATTTAAGTGATATTTTTAAAATTTTACATAATAATAAACTTAAAGTAAATTTAATTCAAAATTCAGCCTTAAGTTTTTCGGTTTGTATTGAAGATAAATTCAATAATTTTAAACAACTTTTAATAGAATTAGAGTCAAAATATAAGATACACTATGTTGAGAAAGTTTTATTATATACCATAAGGCATGCCTCTAAAGAAGCAGTTAACAAAATAGAACAAAAAGGTAAAGTATTGTTAAAACAAGCAACAAAAGGAACTGTACAAGTTGTGATACAATAATTTTAAGTATTTTTGTGTTTACCAATAATTTTAAATGAATGAGTTTAGTAACAGCTAAAGAAATTGCGAAAGTAATTCACCTTGATAAATATGGATTTATTGGTACATTTTTTGGGTGGGTTTTGTTAAAAGTACTCAGAATTTCAAGAATTAATAGAATTTATAACAAGCATAAACATTTAAAAGATATTGCCTTTTTCACGGCATTATTAGATGATTTACAAATTAAGTTTGAAATACCCGAAGAAGATTTAAAACGAATTCCGAAAAAAGGAGCTTTTATAACAGTTTCTAACCATCCACTTGGAGGGATAGATGGAATTCTATTATTAAAACTATTGATTGAAGAGCGACCAGATTATAAAATTATAGCTAATTTTTTATTGCATAGAATTGAGCCAATGAAACCATTTATTATGCCTGTAAATCCTTTTGAAAACAGAAAAGATAGTCATTCAAGTATTTCAGGAATAAAAAATGCATTATTACATTTACAGGAAGGAAATTCATTAGGTGTTTTTCCTGCAGGTGAAGTTTCTACTTATAAAGATGGTAAAATAATTGTTGATAGACCATGGGAAGAAAGTGCTATAAAATTAATTCAAAAAGCAAAAGTTCCTGTAATTCCAATTTATTTTCACGCAAAGAATAGCCCATTGTTTTATTTCCTATCAAAATTAAATGGAAATTTGAGAACAGCAAAATTACCCTCAGAATTATTATCACAAAAAGGACGAGTTATTAAAGTTAGAATAGGGAAACAAATACCAATAAAAGATCAAGAAGAATATAAAAACACGCAGGATTTTTGTGATTTTATTAGAAAAAAGACCTATATGTTGGCGAATCCCTTTGAAAAAGAGACAATGAAGCTAAGTACATCATCTTTAAAATTACCAAAATCTCCAAAAGAAATTGTAAGTCAGAGAAATATTGATAAAATGATTCTTGAGGTAGAAGCTTTGAGAAAAAATAACGGCCGATTGCTTAAAAGTAAGAATTATGAAGTGTTTTTTGCTCCAAGTAAAAAAATCCCAAATATTATGTTTGAGATTGGGCGTTTACGTGAAATTACTTTTAGGGAGGTTGGAGAAGGAACAAATGAATCCATAGATTTAGATGTTTTTGATGGTTATTATCACCACTTATTTTTGTGGGATAGTGAAGCTGAATGTGTTGTTGGAGCTTATCGTATGGGATTGGGTAAAGACATATTTAAAAAGTATGGTATTGAAGGTTTTTATGTACAAACGTTATTTAAATTTGAGCCTGAGCTTTTTACAATGATGGAAAACTCTATAGAAATGGGAAGGGCTTTTATTATTAAAGAATATCAGCAAAAGCCGATGCCACTATTTTTACTTTGGAAAGGAATAGTTCATATTACATTACGATATCCAGAATATAAATATTTAATAGGAGGTGTAAGTATTAGCAATCAGTTTTCAAATTTTTCAAAGTCGTTAATGATTGAGTTTATGAAATCACATTATTACGACCCATATATTGCACAGTATATTCATCCTAAAAAGGAATACAAGGTAAAACTCAATGATGCCGATAAAGATTTTGTTTTTGATTCCACTCAGGCAGATATGAATAAATTTGATAAAGTGATTGATGAAATTGAACCTGGAGCTTTACGAATGCCAGTTTTAATCAAAAAATATGTAAAACAAAATGCGCGCTTGGTTGCTTTTAATGTTGACCCTAAATTTAATAACTCGGTTGATGGTTTAATGTATATAAGAGTTGCAGATATACCAGAGAGTACTGTAAAACCAGTAATGGAAGAGTTTCAAGCAGAATTAGAAAGTAGACTTGAAAATGAGAAAAAAGAAGATATAATTAAAGAAGAACCATCTTCTCTTTAACTTTTTAGAACCATTCTTTTTTATTAGTCTGATACATTTTAATAAACTCTTCATCAGATTTAGTGAGATATATAACACCCTCAATTAATCCAATAATACTTGTTACTGCAGCTCCAATACCACAAGTTACAATTGTGACTGCTAACAGGATAAGACCTTGTGTGGTATACCCTAGAATAAATTTATGTACACCAAAGGGGCCTAAAACTATTGCTAAAATTCCGGCAATTACTCTTTTGCTATCTTCATTGTTCGTTGGAATTATATTTCCATTTTCGTCTAATACATTCATTGTTTGTTTTTTAGTATTATAAAATTACAAAATTATTACGATAAAAAAATATTACATATTTTGTTTCTAAGAGTTTATTTTATTTTTGACAGAATGTATTTTTAAAAAAATATTTTTTCAACTTTATCTACAATTGTTTGTGCGAGTTTAATTTTAGATTCTACAGTCCAACCTGCAATATGAGGTGATAATAGTACATTATTTGCGTGAATTAAATACTCGAAGGCTTCGGGTAAATTTTCATTTTCAAATAAATTTTCAAAAGACAATTTTTCATATTCTAATACATCTAAACAAGCACCCAGTATTTTTTTATTGATGAGACCTTCAACCAAATCATTGGTAACAACAGCGGAACCTCGTGCAGTATTTATTAGATAAAAAGGTTTTTTGAAATTGTTAATAAATATGTCATTTACCATATGGTGTGATAGTTTATTTAAAGGGGTATGTAAACTTAAAATGTCTGTTTTTTCTTGTAATTGTTTTAACGAGACTTGTTTGCAATTTTCATCACCTACTCCTTCTTTTATATCGTAGCAAATAACATCAATATCAAACCCTTTTAATTTTTTAGCAAAGGATTTCCCCATATTTCCATAACCGATAATACCAACAGTTTTCCCCTCTAATTCAATACCTCTATTTTCTTCACGTAACCATTTTCCATTTCTAATTTCAATATCGGCTTTTTTAATATTATTAAATAAACAAAGTATCATTCCTAAAGCATGTTCACCAACAGCGTTGCTATTTCCTTCTGGAGCTGAAATTAAATGAATTCCTTTTTTTTTGGCGTATGCAACATCAATACTCTCAAGCCCTGCACCTACACGTGCAATAAACTTTAAATTGATTGCTTTGTCTATAAATTGTTTGTCAATATTAAACCTACTTCTAATAACAATACCATTATAACTACTTATTTTTTCTTCAATTTTCTGTTTAGTTGAGGTGTAATCTTCTTCACAAATACAGCCTAGTTTTTTTAAACTGTTTTGAAGTAAAGGATGATTAGTATCAATTAAAAGAACTTTCATTAATACTGTTCGTTTTCATTAGGAAAATCTTTATTTTTTACATCAGAAATATAATTTTCAAAAGCGGTAGTCATCTCAGAAAATAAATCTAAATAACGACGTAAAAAACGAGGGTGAAATTCATGGGTCATACCTAACATATCATGTGTTACAAGCACTTGGCCATCTACGCCATTTCCAGCTCCAATTCCTATAACAGGAATAGAAATACTCTCTGCAATTTCTTTGGCCAATTTTGCGGGAATTTTTTCTAAAACCAAGGCAAAGCATCCTAATTGTTCAATTAACAAGGCATCTTCTTTTAATTTTTTTGCTTCTTCATCTTCTTTGGCTCTAACGGTATAGGATCCAAATTTATAAATAGATTGAGGAGTAAGCCCTAAGTGACCCATAACAGGAATTCCGGCAGTTAAAATTCTTGAAATTGATTCTCTAATTTCACTTCCGCCTTCTAATTTCACAGCGTGTCCTCCAGATTCTTTCATAATTCTTATGGCTGAATCTAAGGCACTTCTAGAATTACCTTGGTAACTACCAAAAGGTAAATCAACAACAACTAAACTTCTTTCAATAGCTCTTACAACTGAACTTGCGTGGTAAATCATTTCATTTAAGGTAATAGGTAGTGTAGTTTCGTGACCAGCCATTACATTTGAAGCAGAATCACCAACCAAAATTATGTCAATACCCGCTTTATCTACAATTTTAGCCATAGTGTAATCATAAGCAGTTAACATGGCAATTTTCTCACCATTATTTTTCATTTCTACCAAACTTTTGGTTGTAATTCTTTTGTAGTCTTTTTTTGCTGTTGACATTGTTAAATTAATTTAATCTTAAAAGGTAAAAGTAATGAAAAAACAGTTTGTATCTAATAGAACGTATGTAAGTATTTATTTTTAAAATTTAAACGAGGTTAAAAACATTAAAAAAATAGTTTGAAAAATTAGTAAAATAAGTTAACTTTACTAAAAATAAGTCTATTTTGAGAAAGAAAAATAACTTACCCACTTATGTAAATGAATTGGAAGAAAAAGTAGTAGACCTTAGCTTACAACTTAAAAGCTATTCTAATGAGTTGATTTCAGTAAAAGAAAACTACAATAAAACAATAGGAAAATTAATTCATAATTTAAAGAATCCAGTTGGTATAATTTTTTCATTTTCTGAAATGATGTTGGAAGATATTGAAGATTATTCAACAGAAAAACTAAAAAATCATATTGAAATTATTAAAAATTCATCAAAATTTTCTATTGAATTATTAAATACTGTGGCGAAGCTTTCACAAATTAAATCTTCAAATTATACATTGAATTTAAAAAAAATAAATTTTTTGAATTTGATAAGTAATGTTGTAGCTGAGTTTAAACATTTTGCAGAGGAAAGAAATATTACCTTGCAAATAAATTTTCCAGAAAAACCAATTTTTTTAGTAATTGATGAAGCTGAAATTTCATTGGTAATTAGAAACATAATTAACAATGCGTTTCGGTACTCTAGTAAAAACACAACAATAACCATTGAAGTAGTGGAGAATAACAATATTGTTGAAACAACCATAACTGATGAGGGAATAGGGATTTCAGAAGAAAATTTACCCAATGTATTGAATGAATTTTTTGTTGTAAATACTTATTCAGAAGATAAGAAAAAGTGTATTGGCTTAGGATTAGCAATTGCCTCTAAAATATGTACGCATCATAAAGGGAAAATATCAATAAGTAGTGTTATTGATAAAGGTTCTAGTTTTAAAATTAGTATCCCAAAGCTATAAAATTATATTTATGCACCTGTTAATTAGGTTTTTATAGTTTATAATGTGAAAATAAAAAAGAAAAAGTTTTGTAAAAAAAATGTATATTTAACATGTCAAAAACCCCAAATAAGTAAAAATGACTGAACAGTTTAATCTTAAAACAACTCCAATAGATTCTCAAAACAAAATAAAAAGCCAACAAGAATTTAACGAAAAATACTTTACATTTTTTGAGAACGCTCCAATTGCATTAATGGTTGAAGATTTCTCAAAACTTAAAACATATATTGAAAAGGTTGTAAAAGAGAACAATACAGATGTTATATCGTATATTAATGAAAATCCAAGTGTAATATCAAAACTTGCATCTTTAATTACAATAAAAGATGTAAATGCAACTACGCTAACGTTGTTTAAAGCAAAAACTAAACAAGAATTATTAAAAAATTTAAATAGAACCTTTACCGAAAAATCAACGGAGGCTTTTAAAAATTTGATTATTGATATTTTAATTGGGAAAAAAGAAACAGAGGCAGAAACAGTTAATAAAACTTTAAAGGGGGAAATACTTGATATCACAATAAAATTTAAAGTAATTGAGGGTAGTGAAGAAACACTTGAAAATATAATTGTTTCTATTGAAGATATTACCGAAAGAATTAATACTAGGAGAGCATTAGCAGAGAGTGAAAAAAGGTATAGAGAGTCTCAAGAAGTTGCTAAAATTGGAAGTTGGGAATATGATTTTTCTGCTAAAAAAATATATTGGTCAGATGAAGCTTTTGAACTAATAGAAAGAAAGCCTTATAGAGATTTAGACTTAAAATTTTATTTATCGTATGTACATATAGATGACAGAGAATTAGTAGAAAATTTTAATATAAAATTTTTATTAAAAAATCCAAATCAAAATATAAAGTATAGAATAATTACAGAGCAAGGAAAAATAAAATATATTAATGAAAAGCGAAGTGCACAGATAAAAAACGGAAGAATTGTTAAAATAATAGGTATATGTCAAGATATTACTGAAAGTGTACAAATAGAACAAAAGCTAAATGTAACCAAAAATTTACTTTCAAAAACACTTACAAGTATTAAAGATGGTTTTGTAATTTTAGATCACAATTCAAGTTATTTGTATTTAAATAATGAAGCAGCAAAATTATTAGGCATTAAAAATCCTGAG
>Ga0256840_1002717_pt1 | contig 15289 bp, 17 predicted proteins | sample 355202metaG_FD_185969 | JGI IMG/M metagenome (GOLD analysis project Ga0256840, IMG submission 185969) | Hydrothermal vent microbial communities from Mid Atlantic Ridge, Atlantic Ocean - 355-202 | ecosystem: Environmental > Aquatic > Marine > Hydrothermal vents | place: Atlantic Ocean: Mid... | reverse complement strand
AGACAAAACGCATTCATAACCTTAAAAAGTTTTGATAAGCAATTGTTAGGTGAAGTTGCTGCAAAAATACGTTCTTTCAGAAAACCCGAACCCTATAAAGGAAAAGGAATACGTTACGTTGACGAATATGTAAGAAAGAAAGTCGGAAAAGCAGCAGCAGAATAATAATTACTATAAAAAGAATTAAAATGGCTTTATCAAAAAGAGAAAGAAGATTACGTATAAGAAAACGTATCAGAAAAAGAATAAAAGGAACAGCAGAAGTTCCGAGAATGTCTGTGTTCAGAAGTAATAAACACATATATGCTCAGTTAATTGACGATGTAAGTGCTAAAACCATTGCAGCTGCTTCCTCGGCAGATAAAGATTTAACTGTAAACGAAAAAGCAAAAAAATCTGAAATAGCGGCAATTGTCGGAAAAAAAATTGCAGAAAAAGCAAAAGAAAAAAACGTTACGAAGATAGTTTTCGACAGAGGCGGTTATTTATATCACGGAAGAGTTAAGGCTTTAGCAGATGCAGCAAGAAAAGAAGGACTTAAATTTTAAAAAACATGTCAGAAATTAAAGAAAAACAAGTAAGAAACACAGATTTAGAATTAAAGGACAGATTAGTTGCAATAAAACGTGTAACTAAGGTTACAAAAGGAGGAAGAACCTTTAGTTTTGCTGCCATAGTTGTTGTCGGTGATGAAAACGGTATCGTAGGATACGGTCTCGGTAAAGCAGGAGAGGTAGCTACAGCAATCCAAAAAGGTATAGAAGATGCTAAAAAAAATCTTCATAAAGTGCCGGTTTTGAAAGGAACAATTCCTCACAGACAAACTGCAAAATACGGAGGAGCTGATGTTTTAATGATACCTGCTTCACACGGAACAGGGGTAAAAGCAGGCGGAGCTATGCGTGCAGTATTAGAAAGTGCAGGAGTAAAAGACGTATTAGCTAAATCAAAAGGATCTTCAAACCCCCATAACCTTGTAAAAGCTACTATGAAAGCTCTTCTGAGTATGAGAGATGCATATACGGTAACTCAGCACAGAGGAATCCCGATTGATAAAGTTTTTAACGGATAGAAATTAGAAAAATGGCTAAAATAAAAGTTACAAAAATAAAAAGCAGTATCGGCTCAACAGAAAGACAAAAAGCAACTTTGCTTGCTCTGGGGCTAAGAAAAATAAACAGTTCTGCAGAACATGAAGAAACAGAACAAATAAAAGGAATGATAAGAAAAGTAAGTCATTTAGTATCTGTTGAAAAAAATAAATAATTAATACCTGAAGAATTTAAAACGATGGATTTAAGTAATTTAAAACCTGCAAAAGGTTCGGTAAAAAAGAAAAAAAGAATAGCAAGAGGTATCGGTTCAGGTAAAGGACGTACGGCAACTCGAGGTCATAAAGGACAAAAATCACGTTCCGGATATTCAAGAAGATTCGGATTCGAAGGAGGACAGATGCCCATCCACAGAAGACTGCCTAAATTCGGTTTCAGAAACATTAACAGAATCGAATATAAAGCTATTAATATTGACACTATTGATAAATTAGCTAAAGATAAATCATTGAATATAATTGATGTTCAAACATTGAAAGATGCCGGATTTATTCAAAAAAATGATTTGGTTAAGATTCTCGGTAACGGTGAATTAACCGTAAAAGTAGATGTTAAAGCTCATGCATTTTCAAAATCTGCTGCCGAAGCCATTGAAAAAGCCGGCGGAACCGTTGAAAAAATTCAGAATTAATGAAAAAATTTATTCAGACAATAAAGAATATCATCGCGATAGAGGATTTGAGAAATAAAATCCTGGCTACCTTGGGTCTTATACTGATTTACAGATTAGGAGCACATGTTGTTTTACCCGGAGTAGATCCTTTAGCAATTTCAGAATTTCAAAAACAAGCCAGTTCCGGCGGAATAATAGCACTTATTAATATGTTTTCAGGCGGTGCTTTTGCAAATGCTTCGGTATTTGCATTAGGTATTATGCCGTATATTTCTGCTTCAATTGTTATACAATTACTGGGTATGGCAGTTCCGTATTTTCAAAGGCTGCAACGCGAAGGCGAAAGCGGAAGAAAGAAAATCAATCAAATAACAAGATATTTAACAGTAGTAATAACAGCTTTTCAAGCTCCGGCATATTTAACAAATTTAAAGTATCAACTGCCTGCAGAGGCTTTTATGATGCACAGTCAGGATTTATTTTGGATTTCTGCAATAGTGCTGATGGTTGCCGGTACTATGTTTGTTATGTGGCTCGGAGAAAAAATTACGGACAAAGGAATCGGAAACGGAATATCATTGCTTATTATGATTGGAATTATAGCAAGACTCCCTAATTCTTTTGCTGCAGAATTGGTTTCTAAACTCGGATCCGGCGGCGGCGGTATGATTGCATTTATTGTAGAAATGGTTATATTATTTTTAGTCTTTGTTGCATCAATAGCTTTAGTGCAAGCTGTCAGAAGAGTCCCTGTTCAGTACGCTAAGAGAATAGTCGGGAATAAGCAATACGGAGGTGTAAGGCAATATATTCCTCTTAAAATTAATGCAGCAGGAGTAATGCCGATTATTTTTGCACAAGCATTAATGTTTATACCTATGATGTTTACACGGTTCGACTCCGAAACCACAAATGCAATAGGTGCTGCTTTTTCTGATATAACAGGATTTTGGTACAACTTTACTTACGGTATATTAGTTATCATTTTTACCTACTTTTATACCGCAATTACTGTTAATCCTACGCAAATGGCAGAAGATATGAAGAAAAACGGAGGATTTATTCCCGGCGTAAAACCCGGCAAGAAAACGGTAGAGCATTTAGACGAAATAATGTCAAGAATTACTTTGCCCGGATCAATATTTTTAGCATTAATCGCTATTATGCCTGTATTCGCTATGTTAAGCGGAGTAAATAATCAGTTTGCATATTTTTTCGGAGGAACATCATTGTTAATTTTGGTCGGAGTAGTATTAGACACATTACAACATATAGAAAGTCATTTATTAATGAGACATTACGATGGCTTGACAAAGTCAGGAAGAATTACCGGCAGATCAGGCAGTGCATCACAAATATCAATGTAAATTATTTTAGAATATGGCAAAACAACCTTCAATAGAACAAGACGGTGTTGTAAAAGAAGCTCTTTCAAACGCAATGTTCAGAGTAGAACTTGAGAACGGGCATATAATTACTGCACACATTGCCGGAAAAATGAGAATGCACTATATCAGAATATTACCCGGCGATAAAGTAAAGGTTGAAATGTCTCCTTACGATTTGACTAAAGGAAGAATAAAATACAGATATAAAAACTAAGAAAATGAAAATCAGAGCATCAGTTAAGAAAAGAAGTGCTGATTGTAAAATCGTCAGAAGAAAAGGACGACTTTATGTAATCAACAAAAAGAATCCTAAATTTAAACAAAGACAAGGTTAAAAAAATAAATCGATTAAATTATGGCTAGAATTGCAGGTGTTGACATACCGGATAATAAACGAGGAGAAATTGCATTGACCTATATCTACGGAATAGGAAAAACAACAGCACAGAAGATACTCGAACAAGCTCAAGTAGATAAAAATACCAGAGTTCAGGATTGGACTGACGAGCAAAGAGGAACTATTCGTAATATCATCATAGATAATTATAAAATAGAAGGTGAATTACGTTCAGAAAAACAAATGAACATTAAACGACTTCGTGATATCGGTTGCTACAGAGGCATTCGCCACAGAATAGGTTTACCGGTAAGAGGTCAAAAAACAAAAAATAATGCTCGGACACGTAAGATAAGAAGAGTATTTTAATTAATAAGTTTATTATTTCTTTTATTATAATATGGCAAAGAAAAGTTCAAAACCGACAAAAAAAAGAAAAGTTATTGTTGAAGCAGCAGGACAGGCACACATCCATTCCTCTTTCAATAATATCATTATTACCTTGTCAAATGCAACAGGGCAAGTGATTTCATGGTCTTCTGCCGGAAAAATGGGATTCAGAGGTTCTAAAAAAAACACTCCCTATGCTGCACAAGTAGCAGCGGCAGAATGTGCAAAAGTAGCACACGAATTAGGTCTCAGAAGAGTTAAAGTATTTGTTAAAGGACCCGGTAACGGAAGAGAAGCTGCTATAAGAGCAATACATGCCGCAGGTATTTTGGTTACCGAAATTCAAGATGTTACTCCGTTGCCGCACAACGGCTGCAGACCACCTAAAAGAAGAAGAGTTTAAGTTTAATAATATTGAAAAGATAAAATATAATGGCAAGATACAGAGGTCCAAAAACAAAAATAGCCAGAAAACTCGGCTCTCCGATTTACGGTCCGGATAAAATTTTCGAAAAGAAAAATTATCCTCCGGGTCAGCACGGAAACAGCAGAAGAAGAAAAGTTTCGGAATACGGAATTCAGCTGAAAGAAAAACAAAAAGCACGTTATACTTACGGGTTGTTGGAAAAACAATTTTATAATACATTCAAAAAAGCCGATGCCATAAAAGGTATTACAGGTGAAGTTTTTCTCCAACTTTTAGAAGCAAGATTAGATAATGTTGTTTACAGGATGGGAATCGCTCCCACAAGAGCTGCCGCACGACAGTTAGTCTCCCACAGACACATTGTAGTAAACGGTAACGTGGTTAATATTCCCTCATACCAAGTTGCTCCCGGCGACATAATTGCGGTAAGAGAGAAGTCTAAATCATTAGAAGTTATAACAGATTCCCTTTCCAGAGGTGTTCATACAAAATACTCATGGATAGAGTGGGACGATAATTTAATGACAGGTAAATTTGTAAATTTACCGGAACGCGATGAAATTCCTGAAAATATCAGAGAACAGTTAATAGTAGAATTATATTCAAAATAGTAAAATAATACAAATTTTATGGCTATTTTAGATTTTATAAAACCGGATAAGGTTATAATGATTGAGCAGGATGATTTTTCCGGTAAATTTGAATTTCGCCCGCTTGAACCCGGATACGGCATTACTATAGGTAATGCTCTAAGAAGAATTTTATTATCTTCGTTAGAAGGTTTTGCAATTGCCTCAGTGAAAATTGAAGGTGTAGATCACGAATTTTCAACAATCTCCGGTGTAATCGAAGATGTTCCGAGAATAATTTTAAATCTGAAACAAACCAGATTTAAACGAATTAACGAAGATGTAACATCAGAAAGGTTTGTTGTTAATATTTCCGGTAAAAATAAGTTTACAGCCGGAGATTTAAACAATTTTATGACCGATTTTGAAGTCCTGAATACAGATCTCGTTATTTGCAATATGGAAAAGGATGTTCAATTACAAATTGACATCGAAATCCGTAAAGGAAGAGGTTATGTAAGCGGAGAAGATCATGATATTAATACTTCGGATATCGGTTTAATTGCGGTTGACTCTATTTTTACGCCGATTAAAAACGTAAAATACAGTATTGAAAATTATCGTGTAGGTCAAAAAACAGACTACGAAAAACTGATTTTGGAAATTGATACCGACGGTTCAATTACTCCGAAAGATGCTTTGAAAGAAGCAGCTAAAATACTCATTCATCACTTTATGTTATTCTCTGATGAAAAAATTACGCTTGATTCGGAAGAGAAAAAAGAAAATGAAGAGTTTGACGAAGAAATATTGCATATGAGACAACAGCTTAAAACTCAATTAGTGGACTTAGACCTTTCCGTCAGAGCGCTTAATTGTCTCAAAGCTGCTGATGTAGATACTCTCGGCGAATTAGTCGTTTTTAATAAAAGTGATTTATTGAAATTCAGAAACTTCGGTAAAAAATCTTTAACAGAAATTGAAGAATTACTTGAAAATCGAGGTTTATCTTTCGGAATGGATGTAAGTAAATATAAATTAGATAAGGAATAAAGAAAATGAGACACAGGAAGAAATTCAACCATTTAGGCAGAAAAAAAGCACACAGAGAAGCAATGTTGTCGAATATGGCAATATCTTTAATCGAACATAAAAGAATAAGAACAACCGTTGCAAAAGCCAAAGCTTTAAGAAGTTTTGTCGAGCCTATTATCAATCGCTCCAAAGAAGACACAACACATTCGAGAAGAATGGTTTTTAAAAGACTTCAAAATAAACAGGCTGTTAACGAACTTTTCAGAGAAATATCTCAAAAAGTAGCAGACAGAGAAGGCGGATATACAAGGATATTAAAAACAGGTAATCGCCTCGGTGATAATGCACAAATGTGTATAATCGAATTAGTTGATTACAATGAAACCTATTTCTCGGAAAAAACAGCTAAGACTAAAAGAAAAAGAACAAGACGAGGGAAGCCTAAAGTATCTGAGGAAACTGCTGTCGTTAGTGAAAATAAAGCAGAAGAAAAAGCAACAGAGGAAATTAAAGACGAAAAAACAGAAGCTCCTGTTTCAGAGAAAAAAGAAACTGAAGACAAAAAAGAAGAAAAAAAGGACGATAAAAAAGACAGCGAGTAATATTTTAATAAAATATTTTATAAAAGAGCATTCAAAAGAGTGCTCTTTTGTTATTTTTGTAAATAAATACCGGGTTTTATGAAAAATATTTTACTTATAATAATATTTCAGTTGTTTATTACAATCGGAATTGTTGCACAAAACTTCTCGGGGAATGACGGTTTTACGAAACATGATATTATATTAAAACAAGAAAAAAAATCTAAATCTTTTAAAGTAACACATTCCGCAAGTCAAAATATTATACCCGGTAACACAGCTTCTTGTAATTTTCAGGGACAATATCATTACGAAAATTCCTATTATTTGGCATACGATTTAAAAAACGACTTTAACCTTAACGGAGACTGGATAGTGCAGAGAGTAGAAGTTGCCGTTGAAGAAGCATCGGCGGGAGTAAATTTTGAGCAACCTTTAACAGTAAAGCTCTGGGTAATGTCAAGTTATAATCACAATACGATAATTCAGGACAGCTTAACCCTTCTTGCTTCCGATACCGTCAGCGTTTCAGATACTGAATCCGGAACTTTAAAAAGTATTGATTTTACTTCAGATTTTTATACAGTTTCCGAAGGAAAGGTTTTGGTAGTAGAATTTCTTTTACCTGACGGTCAGGATAACGGCAATTTGCTTTTTCTGGGGTCAAATAATGACAGAATTTCTGATTCAACATACATAAAAGCACCTTTTTGCGGTATTAACGAGCCTGTTAATGTTTCGGAAATATTGTTTCCGGATATGATGATAATTGCCAATATTTACGGAGAATATGCCTCTCCTAATCCTCAAATACAATCTTTTGTTGTAAACGGGCAACTTACTGATACTGAGATAAAGAACGAACCTGATTATACTGTTAAGATTATTATGCCTGCAGATACCTCACTTTCAGAGATTACACCTCAAATACAAATTCCCGCAGGCTTTCAGATTACTCCGGCATCCGGAGAGACGGTAGATTTCTCACAGGGAGCAGTAACTTACACAGTAGATAATAATTTTGCAAAAGTATCGCAGTCGTGGGATGTAAGTGTCGTAAATGCAGGACCCGATATTACGGGAGCAAATTTACCTCAGATAAACGGAGATGTTGTCATAAACGGAAGTCCTGATTTTACCGTAACAATACCGGTTGTTGAAGGAAGTGATTTAACGAGTTTGTCTCCGTATATTTATGTTTATGACGGTTTTGTTACTACCCCTGAATCCGGTTCGTTGCAGGATTTTTCTTCCGGTGCGGTTACTTATACGGTTTCGCACTCAACTTTGCCGCTGACTCAAGACTGGCAGGTATCGGTAATTGAAACTCCCGCAACTTCGTCGGTTAAAAATCCGCGACCCGAAACTGTTAAAATATATCCTAACCCTGCAGATGATTTTGTAATCGTAAAGTGTAAAGGCTTGCAAAGAACGGAGGTTTTAGATTTTTCGGGGAAAAAGTTATTTCATACATCCGGTAAGATGATAAATACATCTGCTCTGCCTTCCGGGATTTACTTTTTGAAAATTTTTACCGAAAATAAAGTTCTGAATAAAAAAATAATAATTATTCATTAGCTTTTCCATTTTATTTTTTTAACCGTAATTCCTGCAATAGCTGTATACACAATATAAAAAGGGTGAATAACGCTCAGAACGGGTATTAAAAACAGAATATCTTTTTGTTTAAAATAACTCCCCGTAATTAAAAGTAGTACTGTTTCCGGAATAAATTTTAACAGAAACAAAAAAAGCAATGTAATTGGTTTTATCGCACCGAAAATTGCAAGGAAAGAAGCAAAAATCAATGAAATATTAACCCCAAAAACAAGGAAGGATAAAAAAACAGTATCAAAATCTTTATAGCTTTTACTTTTTGATGCCCACCTTATTCTTTGCCGGAAAAATGACTTTAAATTTGCTTCTGCTTCAGTATATACAACAGCCTTATTTGATTTCAGATAATAAATATCGTTCGGATATTTCTTTTTGATATTGTGAAGTAAGAACATATCATCTCCTGAAACTTCTTCAGAATTTAAAATATCTTCAAACTCATAAAAAACCTCCTTTTCGTAAATAAGGTTTGCACCGTTGCACATAACAGGACGCTTTATGCCGCACGAACCGGCTGTTGATGCCGCTAAACCTAAAAAATCAAGAGCCTGTAATTTGCCGAATATATCTTTACCTTTCATCAAAACAGGAGCAATAATCATTTTCGGTCTGTATTTTTTATGGCAGCTTAAAATAGTTTCTAACCAATATTTTTGGTGAATGCAGTCAGCATCGGTAGTTACGATTAAATTTGAATACGACTTTTTAATTCCTTCTTTTAGTGCTTCTTTTTTGCCGTTCTTCGGAGAATTTATTAATTTAAAGTTAGGAATGTTCTTAATCAAATTATATAAAATGTCTTCAGACTTGTCTTCTGAATTGTCATTTACAAAAATAATTTCAAAACATTTATAATCTAATGATTGATTTCTTAAGTTTTTTACTAATTGACCTAAATTATTTTCTTCATTTTTAAAAGGTATTACTACTGAAATATTTTCTTGATTCTTGTCAGAATACAATTTTTTAGGAATGTGAGTTACTGATTTGTAAAATATGTATGCGAAAAGCAAAAGTTGCAAAGCATATAAAGTTACAGTTATGTATAAGATTATCATTAGGATATTTAGTTTAGGATACAAGAAAAGAGATTTTCTGTTGATATTGAAAATCTCTTTTAGACAAACTTTTGTTCTTTTCCTCTGTTTTTATTTTAATCCTTCTTCTACAGCTTTTCTGACATTAGGAATTGCTATACTGTATAATATGCCCATATTTACTTCTGCACTGTTTACAAGCATGCCTAATTGATATTTGTTAATTTGAATAACAATAGCTATCAGGTCATTTTCAATATCCAGTGAGTAAAATTTATCCAAATCAGGAAACTCTGCACCTTTAAGCATTTTTCTAATTTGTACAGTTAAGCTGTCAAAAAGTGCAGTAGCTTTCGGCTGAGTGTTAAAGGAAGCAATTGGTTGTCCTACGCCCGATTCCCACAGGTCGCATCCTACAAGGGCTTTTCCTAAATCTTCTTTTAAGCCCTCAATGGCACCGTTTAATTTTTTAATGTCCATAATATAAATTTTTGATTAATTATTAATAAATGATATTTAAAAATACCGGAAAAATTACATTATTTATTAATCCTATATTTACTTCAGATTTTTCTATTGAAGCAAAAATATAAAAATTTCTTTGTTGCGTCAAAATTATATAACAATCAGCAGTATCAATTAACACTTTTCTGTTTGCAGATTGCTTTAAAATATAAGATTCCCTGCCAAGTTGTTGACAAATACTTCGTAAATTTTCTGTCTGTTTTTTGCTGAAACCACTATTGTAAATGACAGAATTATCTTTTTGAGAGTAAATATGGGCAGACTTTATTTTAAAATCAAACTGATTTAAAATTTTATTAAAATTTTTCTTAATTTTTATTTTTTCATGATATACCTCTTCGTTATTAGTTGTTGGTGTATTTTTATTACTGTGTAAATTTTGTAACGACAACTCACTGAAAAAAATCTTTAAGTTGCCGTCGTTTATATTTGTTTTATTAAAAACGATTTCTGTTTCTTTATCAACATTATTTATAATATTTATTACGTCATGGTCGCTGCTGATATAAGGGACTATATCGACTATGGCTCCCTCTGAAAAATAAAACTCATATTTTTTTTTATTTGACTTGAAATGTACTTTTGCATTTAAGTTCAGAAACTCAATTAAGTTGAAAAGCCTGTTTATGTAACCGGCTTTAAAAGTAAAATTTTTTTCAACTTTTTGAAAAAAATAACTGCCTTTTTTCAAGAAAACAATTTCTGAAGCCTTATTATTCCCGAACTCATTGTTTACTTCTCCGGACACTATTCTGCCGTTTGCAAATACCAAAGAACCTGAAATCCCGTTACTTTCAGCAATTAATATTCCGTCTGCTGCAATGTTGTCTATATATCTGTGTATAGGCTCTTGCTCTATTTTTATTAGTTTATTCTTGGTCATAAATAAAACTGTTATTTGACAATGCAAAAATAATAATAATAATAAAAATAAAAATAAAAATAGTTTAATATGCTGAAGTATTATATGCTGAATTTGTAATAACCGTTTTTTTTTATTAGATTTGTTTTATTAAACAGTAAAGTTAATAAAATAAGTTATATGCATATTGAAGCAACTAAAAGCAGCCCGTATATAAAACTCTCCGCCGAAGATTGCGAATTTAGGATAGAAGGGTCTTCTTACTCTGAATCTGTTGATGAAATATACGACAATGTAATAAAATGGGTAAAAGAAAAAATTCCTGAATTAGAGTGTGAATTAAACTGTATCTTTAAATTATATGTTCTGAGCAGTGTAAGTCAAAAAAAGATTTTGTATATCCTTATAAAACTTAATGAATTTTTTGAGTCGGGAAAAAAGATTAAAATAATATGGTATGTCACCGAAGACGATGAAGATAATTATGAATTTGCCGAAGAAATAGGAGAGCTTTTTAAAATCCCGATTGAAATTATCAAAGAATAATTATATATCTGAGAACCGTAAAAATACCAAAAAAAGATATATTTTTATTTTGATTTAATGAGCAAGGATAAAAGTAAAATACTTGCCGTCAGAGTGCTTTACGGTTTCATCGCAATTGAGAGTATTACGGTTTCTTTATTATTTCCGGTTATTTTAATAAACGGCGGAAATAAAGGAATGCTTTATGTTCTGTCGGCAGTTTTGCTTTTATTTGCGGCTGCAATAGTTTTAGTAAATCATAAAAAATACGATGCTGCTAAATTTATAGTAATTACAGTTCCTCCGTATGCCGTTTTGCTCCTGAGCATTATTGAAAAGTATTACGGTATTTTCAATAACACATATTCTTACCTTAATCCTCAATTATTTGAAATTATTTATTTAATGGTTCCTGTTATTCTTTTCGGCTTAGTTCGCCCGAAGAAGATGGTAATTTCTTTACTTATAATTTTGCCGGCAGCTGTTTTTTTTCCGGGGCTTCATGAAATATTCGGTATAGACACAGGTGCTCTCATAGGTAACAAAAGGTTTTATTCATTATTTATTGCAATGTTTTCAGTCTTTTACTCTGTATCGGCAGTAAGTGTTTTATTTTTTCAGAAGACAAGTATTTTGTATAAGGAAAGAATAAAGCGACAAATGCGGAAAGCTCTTAAAGAAAAAGAAAAAACAGAAGCTGCAAATGAAAAACTTGCAGAAATTAAAAAACGATTTGAACTGGCTCAAAAGGCGGGTAATATAGGTGTGTGGGAATGGAATGTTAAAGAAAATAAAATTTTATGGACAAAAACAGCCTACCAAATATTCGGAGTTGAGAAAAAAACTGAAACAGTAAAAATTAATGACTTTTTTAAGATACTTTACCCTGACGATGTTGCAAGAATACAAAAAGAACTGGAATATGCTTTAGAAAAAGGTGTGAATAATTTAAAAACTCAATATCGTATTATCAAAAACGGTAAAATCAGGTATATTGAAGAAATGTCGGAAATAGTTAAAAGTGATGACAACGAGTTTGTTAAAATGACAGGGGTAGTTACGGATATTACAGACAGAATAATCGCAGAAAAAGAAATCAGAGAAAAAAATGAAGAACTTACGGCGACAGAGGAGGAACTGCGTCAAAGTAACGAAGAACTGCAATCGGTTAAAGAAGAAATAGAAACTCAATACAATTTATTGCGAGAAACTAATAAAAAATACAACCTTTTGGCAAATAATATTATTGATTTTATATGGATGTTATCAACAGAGCTAAAACCTTTATATATAAGTAATTCTTGCGAAAAATTTTTAGGATATACAAGCGAAGAGTTGAAAAGCATTTCTTTACGAAAAATTCATACAAAGAAATCATATGACTTGATTAAAAAAATAATATTGGCATCTGTTCGGAAAAATAATACAATTATAAACTCTGATATATCAAAAATTGAAGTAGAATATATACATAAAAACGGCAATATCATTATTGCCGAAGTCATAGGCAGTCTTATATACGAAGACGGAAAAGTTATCGGAATCGGCGGGGTTTCACGAGATATCACCAACAGAAAAAAAGCTGAGGCAGCCTTAGCTGCAAGCAATGAGAAACTAAAGGAGGTATATAAAGATTTGTTGGATAATATGAGATATGCCAAGAAAATACAGGATGCATTATTGACACCCCCAAAGACAATAGATAATGCTTTTGATGATTATTTTCTGCTTTTTAAGCCCAGGGATATGATAAGCGGTGATTTTTATTATATTAACAGGCTAAATAAATTTATTGTTTTTGCAGTTGGCGATTGTACAGGGCACGGTGTATCAGGAGGTTTCCTTACTATGATTGCGATAACTTATCTGCACGAAATTGTAAAAACGGGAGTTGTTAATAATCCGGCACAAGCACTTGAAATTTTAAGGAGGCGATTTAAAAGAACATACAAAGCATTCGGGAAAGACAGTCATTACGGATTTAATATAGCATTATGCGCAATTAATACAGAAACAAATATTCTTCAATATTCAGGAGCATATCATCCTTTGTTTATAGCCAGAAATAAAAAACTTATTGAATATAAAGAGACAAGGAGTCCTATAGGTTTTCATTTTAAAGAGTCAGACTTTATATATCATAAAATTCAACTTGAAGACGATGATAAAATTTATATCTTTTCTGACGGATACTACGACCAAATAAATTGTGAAGGCAAAAAGATAGGTAAAAAGCAATTTAAAACACTTTTGTCTGAGATAAATCATTTGCCGACAGAAAAACAAGAAAAAATCCTTTTGAATTACTTAGATAATTGGAAGCAAAATCAAAGTCAAGTTGATGATATTACTGTTCTCGGTATTAAATATCAATTTTAATTTTACCATTTAAAGTTAATCTGCTTTCAAACAAAAAAGAAACTCCGGATTTTAAAGTCCGGAGTTAAAAGATTATATAACACTAACACATCAGTTTTTATTCGATAACAATCTTTTTGGTAATTGTTTTATTGTTATCAAGAATAATTTTTACAAAATAAATTCCGTTTGAAACCGTATTAATCTTTATTTCATTGGTAACCTTTCCGAAAAATTTATTTCGATAAACCACTTGTCCCGTAACAGTTATTATTTCAACTCTGTAATTATCTGTTATATTATTAACCGACAGATAAAAACTGCCTTTATTCGGGTTCGGAAATAAAAGAACATTATTTTTATCCGTATTATTAATATTTGAAATTGTTTTTTCAAATACAAGTTCAAAACGGTTATTAATAGTTCCTGCCGTTGAACTGAATGTGTAAGAAGTATTATCAACCAGTTTTGTGTAAATATCTTTTGCGATATCGTGTAAGTAAATATCAATATTCTCAAAACTGTTTTTAATTGTATTAATAGTATATTCTCCTTCTTCGCCAATATAAATTCCCAGAGGAATTACATCGTTAATGTCAGTAATTTCCGGTAAAGTATTTACGGCATGATACGTTGTTAAATCATCGGTTAACGAAAATATTTGCGGCTTAGTATTATCCCAGGCAAACATTTTATATGCATCATATTTCGCATCGTGCTCTTTTGTAGCTCCTGAAGGAATTGTTCTTATTACTGTTTCATCAGTGAAACCGTCTTTTTCTATACTTAACTTAATCATATCCGGAACTTCAGTATTTATGTTTTTCCAGTATGATTGTGCATTGTGAACTTTGGCGGCAGCGGGTATAGTAAACGTTGTATTGTGAGTTAATCCGGTATTAATAACTTTTACCATAAATCCTTGTCCCGAAGGAATATATCTTGCTCCTCCGTTAAGAGTAATTCCAACATCCCAAGGGGTAGTTCCTCCACCTGTTACATAATATTGATAATTGGCCCCGTCGTAGAAATATACTCCGTTTTCAATTCCGTTGTAAGTAACTGAGTCCCAGTCAATAGTTGAAGTATACGGATTTCCTGCTAAATTCCACCCGTCAAAATAATCTCTTGTTTGGGTAACACCGTTTCCGATTGCAATCGAACTTACGGTATAGCTTACATTAAAGACTTTGTCAGATGCTTCAAGATTTCCGCCGGTTTGTACAAAAGTGTTATCTCCCATATTGTATCGGTTAAACAAATAACCTTTATCCGTTCTTATATTTCCTGCTCCGACTTCGGAAGTCCATCCCGTAGTTCCGTATATTGTTGTTGTATTCCAATAATCTTCATTCGGTTCGTTATACGAATAAAAATTGTTATTAATATCAGAACCTTCAGTTGTATAAGTTGAGGTCGGAATTGTCGAAAGGGTAGGGAACATTAAATGCCATTGATTTCCTGTTACAAATCGTTCTGTTGTTGCTGCAACAGCATTATTTACGATTAAAGAGCCGGTTCCCGTTGCATCCGATTTTACGATTAAACCTGCCGCACCTCTGTTATTTGTAATACTTCCGGAAACGGTCATTTGCCCGTTTGTTGCAATTGTAACACTCGCATTCGCTGCAATAGTCATATTATTGCATACGGCTGTTGTAGTTCCGTCGTCAATAACCGGATAATTAGGCATTCCGTCAGGAATAATAATATCATCTGTTGATGTCGGTATTTGCTCCGGTGTCCAATTAGTGGTTGTTTGCCAATCAATGTTTGTTGAACCGTCCCAATATAAACCCACGGATTTAGATGCTTGTGCAGTATTTCCGTATGCTCCTTGATTTATTCTTCCTCCGCTTACCGGTTCATTAGTAAAAGCATCTGCCGGATTTCCGGTATCTAATGCCGGAGAT
>Ga0256840_1002716_pt1 | contig 15294 bp, 16 predicted proteins | sample 355202metaG_FD_185969 | JGI IMG/M metagenome (GOLD analysis project Ga0256840, IMG submission 185969) | Hydrothermal vent microbial communities from Mid Atlantic Ridge, Atlantic Ocean - 355-202 | ecosystem: Environmental > Aquatic > Marine > Hydrothermal vents | place: Atlantic Ocean: Mid... | reverse complement strand
CCGACCTTAGCAAAAGATAAAATGATTGTGGTCAACCTTTCAGGGCGAGGCGATAAAGATATGAATACCATTGCACAAATTGAAGGGATTGAGTTTTAACGAACGCATTGTGAAGATATGAGTAGATTACAAAAAAAATTGACGGCCTTAAAACAGGCTGGAAAAACCGCTTTAATTCCTTATATTACCGCAGGTGATCCAAACCCTAAGGCGACCGTGGCGTTAATGCATCTGTTAGTGGAGAAAGGCGCAGACGTCATTGAATTAGGGGTGCCATTTTCAGACCCCATGGCGGATGGTCCTGTGATTCAAAAGGCGGTTGAGCGTGCATTGACTCATAACGTGAGTTTGGATGATGTCTTAGAGTATGTGCGCGTTTTTCGTGAGCAAGATACCGAAACCCCTGTGGTGTTAATGGGCTATTTAAACCCGATTGAAGCGCAAGGTTATGAGGCGTTTGCCAATGCGGCTAGCTCGGTGGGTGTGGATGCAGTGTTGACCGTAGATATGCCACCAGAAGAGTCGGCGGGCTATTTAGAAGCGTTACAGTCCGCTCATCTGGATCGAGTTTTTCTCGTCTCTCCCACCACACCGGATAATCGCTTGAGTGCGGTCAATGAGAAAGGCAGCGGTTTCGTCTATTACGTCTCTTTAAAAGGGGTGACGGGCTCAAAAGAGTTGGATGTTGAGGATGTTGCACAAAACGTGAACCGTTTAAGATCCTCATTAACGATGCCGATGGGTATTGGCTTTGGCATTAAGGATGAAACCACGGCATTTGAAATGGCGAAAATAGGCGATGCGGTCATTGTTGGCTCCGCCTTAGTCAAATTAATTGAAGCGAACCAGTCGAAAGGAAGTTATGATATCCATTTAGCGATTGGTGAAAAAATGACAGAGTTTCGCGACGCCTTAGATCGGGCAGATACATTAAAAGGTCAGGAGTAGAGAATGAACTGGTTTGAAAAGATTTTACCCAGCATTAAACAGGGTGCACAACGTAAAGGATCCGTGCCTGAAGGGTTGTGGACCAAGTGTCCTAAGTGCGAAAGTACGTTGTATCGCTCAGAAGTTACACGCAACCAAGAGGTCTGCCCAAAATGTGATCACCACATGCGTTTAGGCGGACGTGCGCGTATATTAGCGTTTTTAGATTCAGAAAGCTTTAATGAGACGGAGGCCAATGTATCGCCTGTGGATGTTTTGAAGTTTAAGGATATTAAACGCTATAAAGATCGAATTTCAGCGGCGCAAAAAGCGACCGGTGAAAAAGACGCTTTAATTACAGGAGCCGGTACCATTAAAGGATTAGAGGTTGTGGTAGCGGCCTTTGATTTTAGGTTTATGGGCGGTTCAATGGGCTCTGTTGTCGGCGAAAAATTTGTGCGTGCGGTAAATGAAGCGATTGCGCTAGAGTGTCCTTTTATCTGTTTCTCAGCCAGTGGTGGCGCTCGAATGCAAGAGGCATTGTTTTCCTTGATGCAAATGGCAAAAACCAGTGCGGCTTTAGGACGTTTACGTGCCAAAGGGCTACCCTATATTTCCGTGTTAACCGATCCAACCATGGGTGGTGTTTCAGCCAGTTTTGCAATGCTCGGTGATCTAAATGTTGCGGAACCAAAGGCATTGATTGGCTTTGCAGGTCCGCGTGTGATTGAGCAAACCGTTCGTGAAACCTTGCCAGAAGGCTTTCAGCGCAGTGAGTTTCTGTTAGCACATGGTGCGATTGATCAGATTATTCATCGACATGACCTATCGAGCGAGTTGTCGACAATTTGCAGTATGTTGATGCATCGACATAATACCTTAACCTTACCTGAAGTGATTGAACCTGAATTGGTGTAAGGCATTGTAGGCTTTCTATAAAGAATTTATTCTCTATGACTATTCCGAATAATCAATCCAGTTTAGATCACTGGATTGATTGGTTACTTCATCTGCACACCGAAGAGATTGATCTAGGATTAGATCGCATTCGGTTGGTCGCAGAAACCATGCAACTGCTTCGTCCTGCTCCAATTGTGATTAGTGTGGCGGGAACCAATGGTAAAGGTTCCTGTGTTGCGATGTTGACAGCGATTTTGAGCGCTGCTGGGTACCGTGTTGGTGCCTATACCTCACCGCATATTCAACGCTTTAATGAGCGCATTCAAGTGAATGGTCAGCCTGTTCGTGATGAATTGATTACGCAAGCGTTTGCTCAAATTGAGGCTGCAAGAGGGGGGGTGAAATTAACCTATTTTGAGTTCGCAACCTTGGCTGGACTGAGTATTTTTAAACAGTCTGATTTGGATGTCGTGGTTTTGGAAGTTGGATTAGGCGGTCGTTTGGATGCGGTGAATGTCGTGGATGCGGATGCGGCCTTGATTACCGCGATTGCTATCGATCATATTGAGTGGTTAGGCAGTGATCGTAGTGTCATAGCCACGGAAAAAGCGGGCATTATGCGTACTGGAAAACCAGCGGTTTGTTCTGATAGTGCGCCACCCGAGAGTTTACCTGCTTATGCCGCGCACCATTCGATACCACTAATACAGTTAAATCGTGACTTTAAACTGGTTGTTTCTGAGAAAGAGTGGTCTATTCTTCCACTTTGTGACCATGTTGTTTTCGGGAAAAAATCGGTTTTAAAAAATTTCCCCCCTCCTCGTTTAAAAGGTGCGTTTCAAATAGAGAATGCGGCAGGTGTTGTGATGGTACTTAATGCACTTTCAGATGTATTAACGGTAGATAAAGCAGCCATTTATCAGGGATTGCTTCATGCAAAACACCCAGGCCGACTAGAGACGTTTCAGTATCAAGGGCAAAATTGGTTGGTGGATGTCGCCCATAATCCTCAGTCTGCTAAGGCGTTGGCAGGTTATTTACGTGAGAACCGTTCTGACGCTCAGAATGGACGTTATACTGCCATTTTTTCGGTGCTGAATGATAAAGATGCTTTGCCAATGATTCAAGAGATGAAGCCTTTTATTCAGAACTGGTTGATTGCGGATCTGGCGATTCCTCGTGCGATGTCGATTGAGGCATTAGTGGTGCTCTTAAAGTCATCAGGCATTTCAGAAAAAAATATTTTGGTACAAGGCTCTATTTCGCAAGCGGTAACGTGTGCGCAAGCAGAGATTAAAACGCCTATTTTAGTTTGGGGCTCTTTTTTTACCGTGTCGCAAGTTTATGATTGCTTAGGTGAAGAGTCGCAATCGTGAGAATTTTACATGGATAAAGTCAGTAAGTATCGACTTACCGGAGCCGTTATTTGGTTAATGTTGTTGGTATTTTTAGTTCCCGCTTGGTTTGGTGAGCCGGTTCATTTTAAACCCGCCGTCTATACCGCACCTGAAAAAGTCGTTGAACACCCTACAATCAAGCAGACGAAACCAGTGAGTGAAGAGAGATTGTCGTTGGTGAAGGGTGTACCAGAACAAGATGTCCCAGCAAAAAATAGGGCGACAGAGGTGAGTCAAACAATGCCTCCGCCAAAAGCGCAGTGGATTGTAAGGATCATCGCTTATAGGGATATTAAGGACGCAAATGAGTTATTAGGGCGTCTTGAGGTGGATTACGAGGTGATGATTAAGTCCTTTGAAAAAAGTGGTATGCACTCCGTGAGAGTAGGGCCTTATACTTCAAAGGCTAAAGCTGAACAAGTCAGACAGAAATTAGATAAAATGTTGCATACCCAAGCTGAGGTTGTGCGACTAAAGTAATATTGAAACCCATTCTTAGAGATATAGGATGATGTGCAGAGTTTTGTTTTTACATTGAAATCAATAGTTTGCGTAGTGTCTGTTTTTGAGGGATGGGGTTAGCTAATGTAAGACCTTTGCTCAAAGATGAATTTTGAGTATTTTATTAAAGCGATAGAGAGTGTATAAAAATGTGCGGAATTGTTGGGATTGTATCGGCAAGTGGTGGGGCGGTAAATCAGGAAATTTATGATGCATTAACGGTTTTGCAACATCGTGGTCAAGATGCCGCAGGGATTGTAACCAGTGAAGCGGGACGTTTTTTTCAACGTAAAGATAACGGTTTAGTGAAAGACGTTTTTCGTACCCGACACATGCGTGATTTGCATGGCAGTATTGGGATTGGTCATATTCGCTATCCAACCGCAGGATCGTCTTCCAGTGCGGAGGCTCAGCCATTTTATGTCAACTCACCCTATGGGATTGCAATGGGGCATAATGGCAATTTAACCAATGCGGATACCTTAGCACAAGAGATCTATCGCGAAGACTTACGTCATTTAAATACCAACTCGGATTCAGAAGTTTTGTTGAATGTGTTTGCACATGAGTTGATGCAACAAAAAAAGCTCTTTATTGAGAATGACGATGTGTTTAATGCGGTGAAAACATTGCATAAGCGGGTTCGTGGCGGTTACGCTGCCGTTGGAATTATTTCTGGATTTGGTTTAGTCGCTTTTCGGGACCCTTTCGGTTTGCGCCCCGTGGTGGTGGGTAAACGAGAGACCGCGGAAGGTACCGATTATATGGTGGCTTCGGAATCGGTTGCAATTACAGGGCTAGGGTTTACCTTAGAAAAGGACTTAGCACCGGGTGAAGCGGTTGTTATTACCGAAAAGGGTGAAATTTCCTACCAACAATGTGCAGAAAATCCAACGTTGTCCCCTTGTATTTTTGAGTTTGTCTACTTTGCACGTCCTGACTCGATGATTGATAATATCTCGGTTTATAAGTCCCGTTTGCGTATGGGTGAAAAGCTTGCAGATAAAATTTTAAAAGAGTGGCCGGATCATGATATTGATGTGGTCATTCCCATTCCAGACACCAGTCGAACCTCTGCGCTAGAGCTCGCTTTCCGTTTAGGCACGCCTTACCGAGAAGGGTTTATTAAAAACCGTTATATTGGTCGTACCTTTATTATGCCCGGTCAGCAGTTACGTAAAAAGTCCGTTCGTCAAAAGCTGAATGCTATTGATTTAGAGTTTGAAGGGAAGACGGTTTTATTGGTGGATGATTCGATTGTTCGTGGTACAACATCGGCTCAAATTGTGGAGATGGCAAGAGAAGCTGGAGCTAAAAAAGTCTATTTTGCCTCGGCTGCCCCTGCGGTTCGTTACCCTTATGTGTATGGGATTGATATGCCTTCACCAACTGAATTGGTCGCGCATAATCGAACCACTGAGGAGATTGCAGAGGTGATCGGTACGGATAAACTTATTTATCAAGATATTGATGATCTGATTCAAGCCGTTGGTGTTGGTAATCCTGATATTAAAACATTTGATACCTCTTGTTTTACGGGGATTTATGCGACAGGGGATATTACTCCTGAGTATTTGACCTCGATCGATACTGCACGTAATGATGATGCACAAACGGCTAAAAAACCACAGGGTCAAGAGACGGTTGGCATTTATAATGGTGCCTAGAAGGTACATTGAGAACTATTATGGAATCATTTGATATGAAAACCTTGGCGATTCGCGCAGGGTATGAACAGACACATGAGCAGGAAAATAGCGAGGCTATTTTTCCGACCTCGAGTTTTCGTTATGAATCCGCGGCACAAGCGGCGGCACGTTTTAGTGGTGAAGAGGAGGGAAATGTCTACTCTCGATTTACCAACCCAACGGTGCGCACCTTTGAAAACCGCCTTGCGCTGATGGAAGGCGGCGAGTCTTGTGTGGCAACGGCTTCGGGTATGTCGGCTATTTTAGCGACCTTTATGTCTTTGCTTGAGCAAGGCGATCACGTGGTCTCTTCGCAGAGTATTTTTGGCACGACAAAAGTGCTTTTTAATAAATATTTAGCCAAGTTTGGTATTAAGGTGACATTTGTTTCTCAAACGGATGTGTCTGAGTGGCAAAAAGCGATTCAGGGTAATACTAAGGCTTTTTTTTTAGAGACGCCTTCGAACCCCTTAACCGAAATTGCAGATTTAGTGGCGATCAGTGCATTAGCTAAGCAGAGTGACTGTTTATTCATTGTGGATAACTGTTTTTGTACCCCTGTTTTGCAACGACCTTTAGAGCAGGGTGCAGATATTATCATCCATTCGGCGACGAAATTTTTAGATGGTCAAGGTCGCGGGATTGGTGGCGCCGTTGTTGGTTCTGAAGCCGTGGTGGAAGAGCATGTGCGAGGGTTCATGCGTACGGCAGGGCCAAGTATGAGCCCGTTTAATGCCTGGATTTTCTTAAAAGGATTAGAGACGCTTCCTATACGAATGGCGGCACACTGTCAAAATGCGTTACTTTTGGCGGAATGGTTGTCTGAACACCCAGCGGTAGAGCAGGTTTTTTATCCTGGCTTAGCTTCTCATCCTCAATACGATTTAGCGTGTAAGCAACAATCTGCTGGCGGTGGATTAGTGAGTTTTAGAGTGGTTGGAGGGCAACAAGCCGCGTGGTCAGTGATTGATCAGACTCAGATGTTATCCATTACGGCCAACTTGGGGGATGTGAAAACCAGTATTACCCATCCAGCCACGACAACACACTGCCGTGTGGAGCCTGCGGATCGTTTGAAAGCGGGTATTACCGATAATTTAGTTCGTGTCTCAGTTGGCTTGGAGTCCATTGAGGATATTAAAAATGATTTAGCCAGAGGCTTAGACTTGCTGGTTTAGTTTCTCGGAAGCGGAAGTTCAGTCTCTTCGTTTTGGCGGTAGATGACACAAACTTTACCAACGGACTGCACCAGTAGCGCCCCTGTTTTCTCAAGGATGTGTTGCACAATCTCTTGACGCTCATCACGGTCGCCAAAGGCGATCTTAATTTTAAGAATTTCATGATGATCTAGTGTGCTTTCCAGCTCGTCCATTAGATTCTCGGTGATTCCATTCGAGCCGATCATGATCATAGGGTTTAAGCCGTGTGCAATACCACGAAGGTATTTTTTTTGGTTGTTTGAAAGTTTTTCAGGTTGGCTCATTGAATATTCCAGTCAGCGTTATTATTTAAAGTGATTTGAGGTCTTTTATCTCTGTAAAAGTCTTAATCTATATATTGTAGTAGAAAAAACATTATGGCGCGAAGTAAATCGAGTGACGGGTGGTTAAAAGAGCATTTTAATGATCCTTATGTACAAAAAGCAAGGCAAGAGGGCTGGCGTTCTCGTGCGGTGTATAAGCTTCAAGAGATTGATGATAAGGATGGTTTGTTTAAACCGGGCATGTGTGTCGTTGATTTAGGCGCGGCACCCGGTGGTTGGTCACAGTGGACAACCCATAAGGTGGGTGCAAAGGGAGAGGTGTTTGCCTTAGATATTCTGCCGGTTGAACCGTTTGCAGGGGTAACCTTTATACAGGGTGACTTTAGAGAGGATGAAGTGTATAACGCGTTGCTTGCTTCGCTTGATGGACGCGATGTCGATGTCGTTATTTCAGATATGGCGCCGAACATGAGTGGCAATAAGGGCGTTGATATTCCACGAGCCATGTATTTGGTTGAGTTGTGTGTCGATTTGGCTGATCAGGTTTTGAAGAAAAATGGGGATCTGTTAATGAAAGTGTTTCAAGGCGAAGGCTATGACCAGCTGTTAGCGACATTAAAGTCAAAGTATAAAAAAGTCATTACCAGAAAGCCAGATGCGTCACGTGCAAGAAGCAAGGAGATATACTTGCTTGCTCGAGGTAAAAAGTAACATCAGGTTGAGAAATATTCGGCATAAGATATTTTTATGAAGAATTGTGTTAAAGTAATCGGCTTGTGTTTTTAGGTTAAAGAGTGGTTAAGGGTAGCCAATGAATAATGATATGTTAAAAAATATGTTGATTTGGGCAGTTGCAGCGATGGTGCTGATGTCTGTGTTTAATCACTTTAGTGGGCAGGGAAGTACAGCATCGAGTCGTGTTGATTATTCCGACTTTATAGATCAAATTCATCAAGGACAAGTTAGTCAGGTTTCGATTGAAGGGCCGACGATTCGTGGGGTCTATGTTAATGGTGGCGCATTTACGACCTACAACCCAGGGGATCCAGGGTTGATGGGGGACTTGTTGGATAATCGTGTTAAAGTAAGTGCTAAACCGCCTGAAAAACAGGGTGTTTTAATGCAAATATTCATCTCTTGGTTCCCCATGCTACTATTGATTGGTGTTTGGATCTTCTTCATGAAGTCGATGGGTGGCGGCATGGGCGGTAAGGGTGGCCCGATGTCTTTTGGTAAGAGTAAAGCTAAAATGCTGAGTGATGAGCAGATCAAAGTGACTTTGGACGATGTTGCGGGCGCAGATGAAGCGAAGCAGGAAGTGGGTGAAATCGTTGATTTCTTAAGAGATCCTGGTAAATATCAAAGTTTAGGTGGGAATATTCCACGTGGTGTGTTGATGGTAGGTCCTCCTGGAACGGGTAAAACCTTATTGGCAAAAGCGATTGCGGGTGAGGCTAAAGTGCCATTCTTTAGTATTTCAGGTTCAGATTTTGTTGAGATGTTTGTTGGGGTGGGAGCCTCGCGTGTTCGCGATATGTTTGAGCAGGCCAAAGCCCATGCGCCTTGTATTATTTTTATTGATGAAATTGATGCGGTTGGTCGTAGTCGTGGTTCCGGAATGGGCGGTGGTAATGATGAGCGTGAACAGACCTTGAACCAGTTGTTGGTTGAAATGGATGGGTTTGAAGGCAGTGAGGGGGTGATTGTGATTGCTGCAACCAACCGTGCCGATGTTTTGGATTCCGCTTTATTACGCCCTGGCCGTTTTGATCGCCAAGTATCGGTTGGTTTGCCAGATATTAAAGGGCGAGAGCAAATTTTGAAGGTGCATATGCGTAAGGTGCCTTTGGCGGATGATGTTAAGCCTGCTTATATTGCTCGTGGTACCCCAGGATTCTCGGGTGCAGATTTAGCCAACCTAGTGAATGAAGCGGCTCTTTTTGCGGCTCGAAATAATGAAAAGTTAGTGACTCAAAAACACTTTGAGCAAGCCAAAGATAAGATCTTGATGGGGGTTGAGCGTAAAAGCATGATTATGAATGATAAGGAGCGTCGTATGACGGCTTATCATGAAGCGGGTCACGCCATTGTTGGATACTTAGTTCCTGAGCATGATCCTGTGTATAAGGTCAGTATTATGCCGAGAGGGCGTGCTTTAGGAGTTACGATGTATTTACCTGAAGAGGATTCTTATAGTTATAGCAAGCAAAAATTAGAGAGTCAGTTGTCGAGTTTGTACGGTGGGCGTGTTGCCGAAGAGTTGATCTATGGTTCCGATTTGGTGACCACCGGTGCGAGCAATGATATTGAGCGAGCAACCCATATTGCGCGCAATATGGTGACGAAATGGGGCTTGTCTGATAATTTAGGGCCATTGTTGTATGAGGAAGAAGACAATGGCTTTATGGGGAGCTCTCGTAACGCCAATGTGTCCGAAGAGATTTCTAAAGCGATTGATGTAGAGATTCGTAATTTAATCGATCGCAATTATAAACGTGCTCAAGATATTTTAAAGGAGCATGCGGATAAGCTTGAAATTATGACTGAGACATTGATGGAGTTTGAAACCATTGATGCGGCTCAAATTAAAAATATTATGGAAGGTTTGCCGCCTGGAAAACCAAAGGATTGGGAAGATTCTGATGATGAAAGCTCTGATTCAGCAGCAAAAGATGTAGAGAAGAACGCTTCAGCAGAAGTGAAATCTGATGAGGTTGTTTCTGATGACTTGAGTGGTGATGGTGCTTCCGATCAAGGCGAGCCAAAACTACATTAACAAACGTAGTTGTGACAAGAAAACCCCGTTGAAGCGGGGTTTTTTTTGATTTAGGGTGATGATGTTTAGTATTCAGTCGTTTATCGATGAAAAAAGGCAACAGCAGGAGGGAATGCCTGTTGTGATGGGTATTTTGAATGTAACCCCAGACTCCTTTTCAGATGGAGGTCAATTTGTGAGTTCTTCTGCAGTAGAGCGTCAAGTGCTTTCAATGTTGGCGGCAGGTGCAGATGTGATTGATGTGGGAGGAGAATCAACACGACCCGGTGCTAAAAAGGTGGCTTTGACTGAAGAATTGGAGCGTGTGATTCCCGTTATTGAGTGGATTAAAAAGCGTTTTGATACAGTCATTTCTATTGATACTTACAAGACGGAAGTGATGCAGGAAGCGGTAAATTATGGTGCTCAGCTCATTAATGACGTAAATGCGCTGCAGGCCGATGGTGCTATTGCTGTCGCAGTTAATTCAGGTGTTTCAGTGTGCTTAATGCATAAGCAGGGTGAGTTCTCGAGTATGCAAGAGGCGCCCTTTTATAACGATGTATTGGTGGATGTTCAGGGGTTTTTGTTAGAGCGTGCTCATTGTTGTGAGGCACAAGGCATGGCAAAAAATAAGATTATTTTGGATCCCGGTTTTGGGTTTGGAAAAACCTTGGCGCATAATGAAGAGTTATTTCAAAATTTAGAGGTGCTGACGGCTTTGAGTTATCCCGTCTTGGTTGGTGTTTCAAGAAAGAGAATGATTGCGGATATACTAAATGGTGCTACGGTACTAGAGCGTGTGAGTGGCAGTGTTGCAGCGGCGGTATTGGCAGTATTGAAGGGTGTTAATATGGTTCGTGTACACGATGTTAAAGAGACGGTAGACGCTTTAAACGTAACGATGCGTTTGATCTAGGATGCTTGTTTGTATAAAAGGTGCGAGACTTTTTGCAGCAGAAATCTGGGGGAAAAAATAAAATGAACGGAACGAACGATTTAGGTAGTTAAAATCATGCAAAAAAAATATTTTGGAACAGATGGTATTCGTAATCGTGTGGGTAAAGGCATGATTAGTCCAGATCAAGTACTGAAGTTAGGCTGGGCGACCGGTCGTATCATGAAAGAACGCGGTGAGTCGACTGTTATGATTGGAAAAGATACGCGAATTTCTGGTTACATGTTTGAGTCGGCATTGGAGGCGGGTTTTATTGCAGCAGGGATTGATGTGTTGTTGCTGGGTCCGATGCCAACACCCGCAGTGGCCTATTTAACCCAAACCTTTCATGCGGATGCGGGTATTGTGATCAGCGCTTCACATAACCCGCATTATGATAATGGCATTAAGTTTTTTTCGGCATCGGGCAAGAAAATTAGTGATGAAATTGAATTGGCGATTGAGGATGTTTTTGATCAGCCGATTGAGATTGTACCCTCTGAAATGCTTGGTAAGGCGCGAAGAATCGATGATGCTCCTGGCCGTTATATTGAATTTTGTAAGAGTACCTATTCGGCTAAAAAGAGGTTGGATGGTTTAAAAATTGTATTGGATTGTGCGCATGGTGCAACCTATCATGTTGCCCCTTGTGTTTTTGAGGAGTTGGGTGCTGAGATCATCTCAATTGGTGTCTCGCCTGATGGCTTTAATATTAATCAATCTTGTGGTGCAACAGATTTAGTGGCACTTCAGCAGGCTGTATTGGAGCATAACGCAGATTTAGGTATCGCATTTGATGGTGACGGTGATCGAGTCATGATGGTGGATGAAGAGGGCTTGGTTCTCGATGGCGATGCGATTCTTTATATTTTAGCGACCGCATCAAAAGGTTTGATCACTGCGGTATCTGGTACGGTTATGAGTAATTTAGGGCTGGAAAATGCCTTAAAAGAGAGGGGGGTTGAGTTGCATCGAACCTCAGTAGGCGATCGCTATGTTATGGCATGTTTACTTGAAAATGATTTATGCTTTGGTGCCGAGCCTTCAGGTCATGTGTTATGCCTTAATAAAACCACAACTGGGGATGGTATTGTTGCCGCATTGCAGGTTTTGTCCGTATTGGTTGACTCTGAGCAGAGTTTGGCGCAATTAACGCAATCTTTGGATAGGTATCCTCAAGTGTTAAAAAATATTCCTGTTGAAAGTGCACAGGGTTTGGATGAGAATATCTCTCTTCAAGAGAGGGTTGCATTTTTTGAGGGCGAGATGGGGGATGAAGGGCGAATTTTGATTCGTGCATCAGGAACCGAACCTTTGATTCGAGTGATGGTTGAGGGGAAAGAGGTGGAATTGGTTGAAAAAGTAGCCGTTGAATTAGCTAATTTGGTTAAATCAGAATTTTCTTAAAATTTCAATGTTGTTTTTATACGAATAACCCGCTAATATTGTGAAACTTTTGTGTCGGAGAATATCAATGAGAAAACCATTTGTTGCAGGTAACTGGAAAATGCATGGTTCAAAAGCCTTTATTTTGAACTTAGTTACAGGGTTAAATTCTAAGGCGAGTGAGCTTAAGGGTGTTGATGTGGCTGTTTGTCCACCGTCACTTTATATTGATTTTACCAAACGTAGTTTATCGACGGATACGATTGCGATAGGCGCTCAGAATATGGCTGAAGAACCACACCAAGGTGCTTTTACTGGTGAAGGATCTGCAATGATGTTGAAAGACCTTGGTTGTCGTTACGTTATTTTAGGTCACTCTGAACGTCGTGCGATCTATGGTGAGACAAATTCTGAGGTGGCGAATAAAGTTCGAGTCGCTCTGGAAACTGGAATTATTCCTATTTTATGTGTCGGTGAAACGCTTGAGCAAAGAGAGACTGGCGTGATGGAGTCGGTTATTTCAGAGCAACTTGATACGGTTTTAGAGTTGGTTGGTATTGCTGCTTTTAAGAGTGTTGTCATCGCCTATGAGCCTGTTTGGGCGATTGGTACGGGTGTAACGGCTTCTCCACAGCAAGCACAGGACGTACACGCATTTATTCGATCTAAGTTAGCGAACTTGGATGCAGATATTGCAGAAAATATTATTATTCAGTATGGCGGCAGTGTTAAGCCGGGTAATGCAAAAGAATTATTTGGACAACCTGATATTGATGGGGGTCTAATTGGTGGTGCATCGCTTGATGCAGATGACTTTATCGCAATTTGTAAGGCGGCGGAAATTTAATGTTTGAGATTATTTTAACAGTGCATATTATCATTGCATTTTTATTGATTATTTTGGTGCTGTTACAGCACGGTAAAGGCGCGGATGCTGGCGCTAACTTTGGTGGAGGAGGTTCTTCTCAGTCCGTGTTTGGGAGTGGTGGAACGGCTACGTTTTTATCGAGACTGACGGCCGTTGTTGCAACACTTTTCTTTGTGACAAGTTTGACATTGGCTTACCTTGCCAGCCAGCAAGCAAAGGGCTATCAAAGTGTGGCAAAAGAAGCGATTGAAAGTAAAGTGACTGAAAACCCTAATGTACCCGTTATTCCTAATAACTAAATAACTAACGTTTTTTAGAGCTGTTTGTTTAGCAAGTAGTTCAAATTATTATGCCGATGTGGTGAAATTGGTAGACACGCTATCTTGAGGGGGTAGTGGCGCAAGCTGTGCCGGTTCGACTCCGGCCATCGGCACCATATTCAATGCGATTGTATTACTTAGTATTGCAATCGTTTTATTGCAATGACTCACGGAGTTGTTGTTATGTAGTGTAGCTGTTCAGGTTTCCCTGAGATTTGTTGGTTTTAATGTGAAAAAAGTGGATTTACAACTGTAATTTTTCACTTTAGAGCAGAAAGTGACATCTTTTTAGGGGGCTTGAGTCGTTACCCGTTTATTTAATGCTAGACGAGGTCAACACCCATGCTAGAAAATTATCTTCCCGTCCTAGTCTTTATCGTACTAGGTGCATTGTTTGGCGTAGGTCCAATTTTGATTGGATATTTGATGGGGCCACAAAAGCCTGATTCTGAGAAAAACTCACCCTATGAGTGTGGGTTTGAAGCCTTTGAAGATTCGCGAATGAAATTTGATGTTCGGTTTTACCTTGTCGCCATCTTGTTCATTATTTTTGATTTAGAAATTGCCTTTTTATTTCCTTGGGCAGTATCTCTTGATGAAATTGGAACCTTTGGTTTACTTGCGATGGGTATTTTCTTATTACTTTTGGTGGTTGGTTTTATATACGAGTGGAGAAAAGGAGCGCTTGAATGGGAGTAGAAGGCGTTTTAAAAGAGGGCGTTGTAACGACCTCTGCGGATAAGCTAATTAACTGGGCGCGAACAGGTTCTCTTTGGCCGATGACTTTTGGTCTGGCTTGTTGTGCGGTAGAGATGATGCATGCAGGAGCCTCTCGTTATGACTTGGATCGTTTTGGAATTATTTTTCGTCCAAGTCCTCGCCAATCCGATGTGATGGTCGTTGCGGGAACATTGGTGAATAAAATGGCGCCAGCACTACGTAAGGTTTATGATCAGATGGCTGAGCCACGTTGGGTTATTTCAATGGGCTCGTGTGCAAATGGCGGAGGGTATTATCATTACTCTTACGCGGTTGTTCGAGGTTGTGACCGTATTGTTCCTGTTGATGTGTATGTGCCAGGTTGTCCGCCAACGGCAGAGGCATTATTGTATGGAATTATTCAATTACAAAACAAAATTAAACGTACCAATACCATTGCGCGTTAACCTTAGAACGATAGAGTACTTTTACTATGAAACAGTCTGTACTAAATTTACAAAATAATATTGCTGAGGCGCTAGGTTCCAATGTGCTTTCCTCAGAGATTTGTTTTGATGAGCTCACGATTGAGCTCTCTCCATCCACGGCAGTGTCTGACTTTCAGACGCTAAAAGACTCGTTGGGGTTTGAGCAGCTAATCGACCTTTGTGGGATTGATTATCTGGATTATGGTTTGGCGAATTGGGAGACCATGACTGCGGTTAATTCTGGCTTCAGTCGCGGTGTATTTGATTTTGAACAAGATGAGTCGAATGATGCGTTGGACATGAAGCGACGTTTTGCGGTGGTTTACCATCTTTTATCTATTCAAAACAACCTTCGTGTTCGAGTGAAGGTTTATCCGGAATCAACTACCATGCCTATCGTAGATAGTGTGATGGATGTTTGGAATTGTGCCAACTGGTTTGAACGTGAAGCGTTTGATCTGTTTGGTATTCTCTTTAAAGGGCATCCTGATCTACGCCGAATATTGACCGATTATGGCTTTATTGGTCACCCGCTGAGAAAAGATTTCCCATTAACAGGGCATGTTGAAATGCGCTACGACATTGAGAAAGGTCGAGTGGTGTATGAACCTGTCACGATTGAAAATAGAGTCAATGTTCCAAGAGTGATTCGTAAACAGTCACCTGAAAACGTGTAATTAGGAATAAGAAATGCCTGAAATTCGTAACTATACCCTTAACTTTGGTCCTCAGCATCCTTCTGCGCATGGTGTATTGCGTTTAGTTTTGGAGTTAGATGGTGAGACGATTGTTCGTTCTGATCCTCATATTGGCTTACTGCATCGTGGTACAGAAAAACTGATCGAGTATAAGCCATATAACCAGTCGATTGGTTATATGGATCGTCTTGATTATGTTTCGATGCTGAGTAATGAACATGCCTATGTAATGGGTATTGAGAAAATG
>Ga0256840_1002715_pt1 | contig 15295 bp, 17 predicted proteins | sample 355202metaG_FD_185969 | JGI IMG/M metagenome (GOLD analysis project Ga0256840, IMG submission 185969) | Hydrothermal vent microbial communities from Mid Atlantic Ridge, Atlantic Ocean - 355-202 | ecosystem: Environmental > Aquatic > Marine > Hydrothermal vents | place: Atlantic Ocean: Mid... | reverse complement strand
TCTCCATAAGTGAGACTTGCGGCGTGTTGCCCAAGTTTTGTGCCGATACCTAAAGGTTCAACACCATGGAGTTTGACATCATCATCTATAAAGCCTGTAAAAAGACCAAGAGCATTTGAGCCACCACCAATACAAGCAACAGCGTGATCAGGAAGTTTTCCTGTCATTTCAAGAATTTGCTCACGCGCTTCTTTTCCTACAACACTTTGAAAATCACGAATCATCCTAGGAAAAGGGTGTGGACCAACAACTGAACCTATACAAAAGAGTGTTGTATCAGCATTAGGAACATAGGCATTAAAGGCAGAATCAACAGCCTCTTTTAAGGTTTTAAGACCATGAGTTGCAGGGACAACCTTTGCTCCTAAAATTTGCATACGCACTACATTAGGATGCTCTTTTTCGATGTCAACCTCGCCCATATGAATCTCACATTCAAGTCCAAAGTATGCAGCAGCTGTAGCAAGGGCAACACCGTGCTGACCTGCGCCTGTTTCAGCTAAAAGTTTTGTTTTACCTAGGCGTTTTGCTACTAAAGCTTCTGCCATACAGTGATTTAATTTATGTACACCTGTATGATTCAAGTCTTCACGTTTGAGATAGATTTTACCACCACCGCAATACTCAGTGAGGTTTTTCGCAAAATAGACAGGTGTTGGACGACCTTGGTAATGTTTGCGGATATCATACAGCTCTTTATGAAAATCTTCTGATTGAGAAAGCTCATCATAGGCTTTTCTAAGCTCTTCAAAAGGCTTTTCAAGTGGTGGCGGAATAAAAGCACCTCCATATTTTCCAAAAAAACCTTCTTCGTTAGGTACAGTATCTATTATATGACTTAGACATAAGAATCCTTTACATGTAAATAATAACGATAATTTTAGCCAAACTCGCATAAAAGCGACTTTTATCATTAAATTCGTCAAACTGATGAAAAAACAAGCCATTTTATTGACTTTAAACGCTAAACTTCTCTATAATGACGATGAAATTAAAAAAATAAGTGGGGTTTTATCGTTATGACAATATCATATATTCGTCCCGATAAACATTTTGATGGTGTGCATGAGCAACTTAAACTTATTAATGCCTATGTGCAGTCTAGAGGCTTTGTGATTAAAAACGAGATGATTGATCACACTTCTCAAAACAAGCGGATTAGTGAACGTCGCGAGGTAACAGATTATTTTCATGAAAATGAAAATGCTACTTTGATTGTTTATGATTCATGGGTATTAAGCAGTAATATAGAAGATTTAACACAAATGATCTCTTGTCTGTTTAAGCATAATTTTACACTCCATCTAGTAAAACCTTCCGTAGTATTAGATAAACATAGTGATGTTATGGTTGTCCTTGGTCTCATTGATCAATTGCGTCAAGTATTACAAAATGAATCTAAAAAAGCTATAGGTCGTCCCAAAGGAAGCCGTTCAAATTCAAAGTTTGATAAGCATTTAGAGGATATCATAGGGTATTTAAGGATAGGAAAAAGTGTAAGTGAAATAGCGCGAAATTTAGATGTGAGTCGAAGTTCACTAAAAGATTACATAGAATCGCGTGAGTTAAGAGAAGTAGCACTAGGGAGCATCTATTTGGAAAGCTCTGAAGCATCAGAGGCGCATTTGATTGAGACAATTAAGTGTCCTGCAGAAATTTAAAAAGGATTAAGTAATGGGAGAAGCAGTACTTAAAGGAAAAGAGTATTTAAAATCATGGGTGCCATGGCGCTTAAAACGCTATTATTTTTATGTATTTATAACAGTGATGGCTTTGGGGGCTCCGTGGATTACCATTAATGGCAATCATATATTTTTACTTAGTTTTGATAAGTTAAAATTACATCTTATGTTTGTTCGGTTTGATATGCAAGAGTTGTATCTAATGCCATTTTTATTAATGCTTCTTTTTATTGGTATTTTTGGTGTTACTGTTCTTGGTGGACGGGTTTTTTGTGGCTGGGCTTGCCCCCAAACTATCTTTCGCGTTATCTATCGTGATCTGATTGAGACAAAACTTTTAGGACTTCGTAAGCGTATTAAAAACAAACAGCAAAACCCTGATTATTCAAAATCAAAAAATCAAATAAAACGTGTTGTTGCTATTGTATTATGGATAGTTTTAGCCTTCATCGCTGTTTCAAACTTGATGTGGTATTTTGTGCCTCCTGAAGATTTCTTTATCTATCTTGCCAATCCTGCTGATCATGGAGTTTTAATAGGAACTATTATTACAGTGGTTGTTTTTGTTGTTGCGGATATTGTTTTTATTAAAGAAAACTTTTGTGTTTATGTTTGCCCTTACTCGCGTATTCAATCAGTACTGTATGATGATGATACGGTTATGGCAATTTACGATCCACATCGTGGCGGCAATATCTATGATGAGCATAAAAATAAAAATTTTACAAAACAAAAAGAGCTTCAAAAAATTGAAGAAAATGCTGAATGTACAACTTGCGAGAGTTGTGTAACGGTCTGTCCTACACATATTGATATTCGTAAGGGTCTGCAACTAGAGTGTATCAACTGCTTAGAGTGCGTGGATGCTTGTACAACAGTTATGGGTAAACTTGGTAAGCCTAGTCTTGTTCGCTGGTCAAGCGATAAAGAAGTTATCATGCAAAAAGGAAAAACAAAATATTTTCGTCCTAAAGTTTTAGGATATATCGCTATTTTAATCATTGTTAGCGTTATTCTAGGTGTTATGGGAAGCAAAAAAGAGTATATGCTTTTAAACATCAATAAAGAAAATCGTCTTTATAGCGTTTCAAAACAAGCCGATGACAGCGTAAGAGTAGATAACTCATATATCTTCTTATTGCAAAATACCTTAAATGAAAACCATAAATATTATTTTGAAGTAATTCAGCCAGAAGGTCTTCATGGAAAAATCAGAATTGATCGTCCTACAAAACCATTTTTAGCAAGACCAGGTGTGAAAAAGAAAACTATTGTAAGACTTAGCACGAATGATCTTCTTGTTAAAGATGCTCGCAAAGATACGGTTATTCCGATCACAATTAAAGCATATGCTATAGATGATAAAGAGAAAGTAGTTGTATTTAGAAAATCAACTTTTACTTATCCTCGTTACGATATTATTGAAAAAGCTCATTAGAAGATAAGCCTTTTGGCTTATCTTCTCTCCTTTTTAAACCCCCTCTATAAAAGGCTCTATTTCATCGCTTGGCATCGGTGGAGCAAAAACATAGCCTTGTGCATAATCAATCCCGAAAAGTTCTACACATTTTAAGATCGCTTGGTCTGCTACAAATTCTGCAACTGATTCAGCGCCCATAAGTTTTGAAAACTTTGTTATTGTTTGTGCAATCGTTGCTTCTACCTTGGTGTTACATTTATGGGATTTGGTGAAAAAACCCAAGAGTCTTATGCAACAATGATGGATATTGTTAAAGAGACTGCTGACCCAGCTCAGGCAATGATGAAAGAGTGGTTGATTACCGATGATGAGATAACCGAAGAAGATATTTGATGACATGAAAGATCTTGCCAATGATTACAACATAAGATTTATTAGTGAGACAAACATGTTTAGACTTAAAGATGTTGAGATGAAACAATATCATGCAGATGGTGTTAAAAATCTTGTTGTACACGCTAGAATTGCAGAGTTTTGTTTACTTAGTATCGCTAAAGAGATGTTAAGTCACTCTCGTTTTTACGGTGCAAGCAGAAGCTGATAAAGCAATGGTTGAGTATTGCAAAGCAAAAGGTATTAAAGAAAGAATGCCTACTACTATCAAAGAGTAAACTGCTCTACTCTCCCTACTTCCTTGGTAGGTTAATTCTACCCTCAAAAATTTTACTACAAGAGTACCTCAAAAGAGGCACTTAAAAATTAGATTGAAATTGATTGTGTTGTGCGCATTGTGCTATTTTGATTAAAGACAGTTCCGGCACTACTTGAATGACCTTTATCATCTTTATTGTCTGTATCATTTTCGCTTGAGTGAGAACCAAAATCTCCCATCTCTGCACCGATAGAACTTGTGTGTGAACCTGTTTCTCCACCCATTTCAGAAGAGTGTTCTCCTACTTCGCTCGAATGTGAGCCTGTTTCTCCACCCATTTCAGAAGAGTGTGCTTGCCCTTCACTTGAATGTGTTTCTGCTTCACTTGAGTGAGAACCGAAGTCGCCCATTTCTGCACCGATAGAACTTGTGTGTGAACTTAGTTCTCCACCCATTTCAGAAGAGTGTGCTTGCCCTTCACTTGAGTGTGAACCAGCTTCTTGACCCATAGAACTTGATGAAGTATTGAAAAATTCTTCATGTTCTTTTCTATTTTCTTCTAATTTTGTACCTAGTTCTTCTTGAGCTTGTAAGGCATCAGCATCATCAAGCGTCACTAGAGATAAGCCATCCATCACAACTTGCTCACGCTCTGCTGGAGTTTGTTTATCAGTTTGATACGCTTCACGCTTGACTTTATAATCATCCACTAAGGTTTCTAATTCATCGCTAGGAATATCTGCAGGATTTTCATAGCCATTTTCTATACTATATTCATAAAGAGTATTTGAAAATGCTTCTATCTCTCGTGATTGAGTTGGTGTTTGTGTTTCTATTTGCTCTTGTGTTAAGTCAAATTGCTCTTGTAAAATTTTTGTCTTATTTGCATCGCTTGCTAAAGTTGTTGCCATAGTGACAACATCACCACTTTGCGCTGTAAGTTCAAGTTCATTTTTTACTTCACCAGCATCAATTTTTCCATTACGGTTCACATCAATAACACCACCTGTAGCTGTTACAGGATACTCTGGATTATGATCAAAAACATACTCTCCAGCACCAATTTCTACTGCTATATGCCCTTGCGCATCTGTAACATTTGCATCAAGAAGCGGTCCACGTTCTACTGTGATAACTGTTGGTGTAGGAACTTCTACTGCTGGAGCAGGATTGCTACTGCTACCACTGTCACCACATCCAGAAAAAAGTAGTGCCGCTACAGCGAAAGAGATAAATCCAAGCTTGTTTGCTGTTCTCATAATTGACTCCTCAGTCTTGTTTTTTTGTATTTGATGGTCGTAGTATGACAAAGAAGAATGAAGAATAAATGAAGATTTATGAGTTGAGAATTTCTAGCATTTCGATAGCTTCATCAATTCCTTGATCAGCAGCCTTTGAGAACCACTGTTTCGCTTTTTTAACATTGCTAGCACCAAAAAGATCGCCCTTGTAATAGAGCCATCCTAGCATAAGCATAGCATCCCCATCACCAAGTTCTGCTGCTTTTAAATACCACTTGTAGGCTTTTTCAAGAGAGGTAGCCCCTATTTTTGCATCTTTATAGCTAGTAGCTAATAAAAATGCAGCATCTGAATTGTTACTATTGGCTGCGTTTATGAGAGATTGAATCGCTTCGGGATGATCTTTTAGGGTATTATTTTGATACATTCTAAGTGCCTCTTGTAAAATAAGACCTGCACTAAAGAGAGTAAGGGAAAATATAGAGACAATAATTATACGATTAAAAAAGTTCATAATGGTATCCTATATTTAAAGTAAGGAGATACTGATCAACGCTAATTGGATCAGCCTCATCAACATTCATTGCCATCGCTCCAAGATTAAGCGACCACGCTGAATCAAGGCGATATCCAAGATAGCAATCAAGCTCTTCAGAAGAGAGATTATCTGCTATTGATAAAAAAGTATTATCATAGCTAGTATATCCGCCTAAGAGCTCAAATCTCCAATTACGCTTCGCGTACAAGTAGCGGATATAAGCGTTGCGTGCATTTTCACGATCAACTTGATTGCTAAGATAAAACTGACCCGTCATAAAACTACCTAATTGTATCATAGCTAAAAGACCATTTTCCCCAGTAAGAGAAGCTCCAACTTCTACAAAATGTTTTCCCCATAAGGTTTCTAGTGATATTTGAGCCAAAGATTCATCATAATCATACACCGCCAAAGATAACGCTTTACCTTCACTATAACTAAGATTTATAGCGTACCAATCAGAAGTATAGTTTACATGTAAGCCTGAAATATTTCGCAAGTCTTGCATATAATAATCATATGCTGTAAGATCAAAATTATCTATTTTTGATTTTACAATAGCACCATATATTCCATTTGAATCATTAATGTTGTTTAACTCAAAGTAGTAATTATATTGCAATTGAACAAAATTTTGAAACCAAAAGAGTCGCAAGGAGATGCTCTCATCATCTCCTACAGAAGCTATTACCCCATCCATGCTACCAAGTAACCAATCGTAATCAATATCACTACGCCCCACACTAAGTGATACAAATTCTGCATCATAATTTATTGATGCTTCACTCACTATGGCTTGATTTAATTGTTCAGAAGTGAGCTTTGCTCTCAGGTAAAAAGGTGCATGGTAGTTATTTTCACCAAGGACTAGATTTGCTTTTGCTCCTAAACTAATATAAAAATCATCATCAATATCATAATTAAAAAGTAAACGATTGTACCAAGAAACATAAGAGTTTGAATCAGAAGGAAATGTGGCATTATTCTCTTTAGCTAAACTCGCTTCATATTCACTATGAATGATAGAAGTATAGCTTAGATTGTAAGAGTTAAATATATCCGTAGCATGAAGCCCTATTGCGAGAAATACTATGATAACGATATATCTCATCTACGTCTCCATGGGTTTGCATAGAGTGAGCGTATATGCGGCATTTCTGAAACAGGGTTGTTTTGTGTATTATTTTCTGTTTCTGGCATTTCGTTTTGATTATTGGATTCACTATCTGGAGTGTCTGCTATATTGTCTTGGGTATTTTCAGGAATCTGTGTATTTTCACCGCCTTCTATGGGAGAGCCTGATGCATTTTCTTGCATATTCTCACTATCACCTCCCACGGACGAGTCTGGCATATTGCCTTGCGTGCTCTCAGGAATTTCGTTGTATCCACCATTTTCTACTTGAGAATCTGGCACATCTCCTTGCATACTCTCATCGGTATGTCCACCATTTTGCACAGGAGAATCTGGAATATCTCCTTGTGTATCAGTATATCCACCACCTTCTGCAGGAGAGTCTGGCATATTGCCTTGTGTACTCTCAGGCATCTCAGCATGTCCACCACTTTCTATAGGAGAGCCTGGCTTAGTATTTTCTGAACCAAAATCAGCCATATAAGGGTCTATATTATCTTTATGTTCTTCTATACTTCCAAGATCATGATTTGCTTCTGTCTGCATTGAGGCATTTGCAGTATCAGACATCATCATTTCATCTGCTGGTACTGTGCTATTTTCTACTTTTGTATCTTCTCTATGATAATGATCTAAAACACCAGAGTGACTCACTTTTTTAACGCGTCTATATTTATATTTAAGTGCTGCCTTATGCGATGATAAATTACGTTTTTTATACAAAGCTTTAAAATTAGCCAAAATAGACAGGCGCTGTGATTTACGAAAATCACTCATGCTTATCACATTGGCATTAAGAGTTGTTACAAAAAATATAGTAATAAAAAAGATTATAAATTTTTTCATACAAGATTATAACATGCTTTAATGCAGTTTTGATGTAGAGATATTTGAAAGTTGCATCGTAAAACTTGTACCTAGACCTAATTTTGAATCTACCTCTATTGCGATATCGTGCAAGCGCGCCACTTCAGCTACTATATATAAACCTAAACCTATGCCCTTACTCTCTTTTGCTTCACGGTAATATTTGTCAAAAACTTTTTTAGGGTATTTGATTCCCACCCCCTCATCTTTCACTATCAAACGAGTATCGTGAAGTATAATGGAGACTTTTCGTTTTGCAGGAGAGTATTTTATGGCATTTAAAACTATATTATCTATCATACGAAGCAGAGCTAATTTATCAGCAAAAACTTCATATGAGTGGGCATCTATTCTAATATTTATACTTTTACGCAGACTAGCATAATAATATTCTCGCTCTTGCAAGATATAGCCTAAGTCAAAGAGCTCTTTTTTCAACTCATACTGCCCCACTTTTACACTAAAAAGTAGCTGCTCTTCAAGTGACTCTACTTGCTCAACACCTTGGAGTAAACGCAAAGCTTTTGTTTTTATCTTCTCATCTTTTATGGTTTTTTTTATACTCTGCGCATTCATTCTAATAACACTTAAGGGGGTGTTTATATCGTGAACAATTCCATTTATAAAGCCATCCATTGCAACAACAGCCTCTCGCATGGGTCGCAAAGAGAGGTGTGCTAAAAAATAGCCAAAAGGTAAAATAAGCACTAAGGCTAGTAAAAAAGCATACAATATCTCTCTATAAACTATATGAAGCTTTTCATCTATAACTACAGGAAGCATCTTACATTCTGGTGCAGAGGGGAGCATTCTTTGCAGGTGCTTGCATTCAGAAAAATCAAGTCTGTTTTCAACTTTTTGCTCTTGAAAATAACGCTGACGCTCTTTATAATAATACAAAGATGCCAAAGCGGAAAAAAGAAAAATAAGAGCTACAGTGTATATAAAGAAAAAACGTAAAAAACTGTGACGCTCATAAGAGTTTAAAGCGATAACCTACTCCTTTGACATTTTCTATAAGGGCACATCCCTCGATATAACGTTTCAAATTTTTAATATAAGTACGAAAAGTTGCGATAGAGATAGTTGCCTCACTGATCTCATCTATTATGCTATCAGTAGGGAGAAGCTGGTCTTGATGCGCTATAAAGTAACGAATAAGCTCAAATTCTCTAGGAGGTAGTTTTGACTCCTTACCCTTACATGTAAGCCTATAACTCTCTGGGTCTATAGCAAAATCTTTTGATAATTGCGAGGCTTTATGTTGCGGAAGTTTTGAAGCGATACGGATAAGTAGTTCGTCTAAATCGAAAGGTTTTTTTATATAATCATTAGCACCAACACCAAAACCTTCACGCAAATCTTCTACCTGATTACGAGATGTCATAAAGATTGTAGAAGTCTGATCTCCACTCTCCCTAAGAGATTTGAGCAGTTCAAATCCATTTATACCAGGAACATTCACATCAAAAAGATACAAATCAAATCTCTCATCATAGCTAATATCAATAACGCTATCAGATTCTTCAGCCCAAGTTACACTATACCCAACATCTTCAAGCTCATCTATAACACTCTGCGCAAGTAAAGAGTCATCTTCTAATAATAATATTTTGTACACACACATCCAATTCATTTTTATTTTGCTTATTATAGCAATAAATCTCTTCTACGCTAGAATGTCACTATGATTTCTCAAGACTCCATAGAGGCACTCAAAGCCCAACTTGATATTGTTGATGTTATAGGTAATTATATTGAGATCAAAAGAGCAGGAGCAAATTTTAAAGCACCTTGCCCTTTTCATGATGAAAAATCACCTAGTTTTGTTATTAGCCCCGCCAAGCAGATCTATCACTGTTTTGGGTGCGGTGCTGGTGGTGATGCTATCAAATTTACTATGGAATATGAGAAGTTAAATTACCCAGAAGCCATCGAAAAATTAGCAGATAATTATAATTTTACACTTCATTATGAGAACAATCGTGGTCCTAAAAAGGAGAAATCTCTTCTTATAGATAAACTCGGACAATACTATATTTCAATGCTCTCAAAAGTTCCTAGTGCACTCAAATATCTACAAGAGCGTGGTGTTTTTGAGTCAAGTATTGAGCGTTTTAGTATCGGGTATGCTCCCGCTTCGCAGATGAGCATAGAGTTTTTAAAACAGCAACTCTTTACAATGCCAGAAGCGATAGAACTTGGCGTTATTGGTCAGGGCGAGAACAATATTTATGCACGTTTTATTGAGAGAATCACCTTTGCAATTCACACTCCTAACGGCACCTTAGTTGGCTTTGGTGGGCGGACTATTAGCGGTCATCAGGCAAAATATGTCAATTCCCCCCAAAGTAGAATCTTTAATAAATCGCGTCTATTATATGCCTATCACTTGGCTAAAGAGACTATCTATCGTAAAAAAGAGATGATAATCACAGAGGGCTATCTTGATGTTGTAATGTTACATCAAGCTGGTTTTACCCAAGCCGTTGCAACTCTAGGAACCGCCTTAACATCAGAACATTTACCACTTTTGCGCAAAGGTGAGCCTCGAATCATCATGGCGTATGATGGCGATAATGCAGGACGAAAAGCAGCACTCAAAGCAGCACAACTTTTAAGTACCTCAGGTTTTAATGGTGGTGTTATTCTCTTTGAGGGAGGGTTTGATCCTGCTGATATGGTACAATCAGGGCAGATAGAAGAGCTCAATCGCCTCTTTCTTGCGCCACTTCCTTTTATAGAATTTGCACTGACGCAAATCTTGCTCAGTTATGACCTAAATAATCCAAAAGACAAAGAGAGCGCCCTTAATGAATGTATAGGCTATCTCAAAACTCTCTCTCCTATACTTCAAGAAGAGTATCGTCCCTATCTAGCTTCTATTTTAGGAATCAATCCCTCTTTGGTGCGTTTAACACGCTCATCTTCATCAGCACCAGCCCCTACGCAACTCATAGTGCATGATATATGGGAACTAAGTCTTATTAAAACTTTGATCGAATACCCTCATTTTACCAATCAGATTTTAAATTACATCAAGCCCTCACTTTTGCAATATCACCGCAATGAATTTGAACTAGCTTTAGCAAAACACTTTGATGATCCACGCCTTATGGCTATCAGTGTAAACACTCAAATTAACGCTTTTTCAAGCGATGAAATCTTAAAATCAGAACTGATAACCTTCTTAGGAAACTACTACAATAAAGAGTTAAAAAAAGTTATGTCGCAAAATACGCTAAAATTCGAAAAGAAAACCTTTTTGATACGCTCATATCGTGACAAAATAGCAAAATTAAAACGGGGTGAACTCGTTAGTTTTGAGGGATAAATCCTTACATGTAAGGCTTGTTGCTCAACAAAGGAAAAATAGATGAAAGCAATCGCACTTTTTAGTGGTGGTTTAGACTCAACACTCGCAATGAAAATGATAATCGATCAAGGTATTGAAGTTATCGCTTACAATATCAGTACAGGATTTGGTGCCACAAAAGATAGAAAAGAGCATATGCAAAGTATGTGTAGCCAAGTTGGCGCAAAACTTAAAATCATAGATATTCAAAATGAATTTTTACAAGATGTTCTCTTTAGTCCAAAGCATGGCTACGGAAAACATTTTAATCCATGTATAGATTGTCACGGGAAAATGTTTGCCGTTGCAAGACGATTAATGCAAGAAGAGGGAGCAAGCTTTTTGATTTCAGGTGAAGTTCTCGGGCAACGACCTATGAGTCAAAACTCTGATGCCTTAAAAATGGTGCTCAATGAGGGCAATGTTGAAGGCTTACTTCTGCGCCCTATGAGTGCAAAATGTCTTGAACCTACAATTGTCGAGATAAAAGGCTGGGTCGATAGAGAAAAACTTGAGGGCATAAGTGGCCGTAACCGTGAGCGCCAATTAGAGCTTGCTAAAGAGTTTGGACTGAGTGACTATGAGAGCCCAGGAGGTGGGTGCCTACTCACTGATGAGAATTTTGCCCGTAAAATGCGTGACTTTATCGCTCATGATACTTTTGAAGTGCGTGATATCCCTGTTGTAAAATACGGTCGCCAACTTCGCCTTAGCGATGGCGCCAAGCTTGTTATTGGTCGCAATCAAGAAGACAACACACAGATTCAAGCGATAGAAAATGACAAATATATTCACATTAAAACTGTTGGTATGCCTGGGCCTCACGCACTTATCTCTCGTAATGCAAGCGAAGAAGATAAAAAGTTAGCTACAAAACTCATCTTAACATACTGTAAAACTTTACCAGAAAAAAGCTATACTTTAGACTTTGAAGGTGAGAGTATAGAAAGTTCACCTTTTGCTAGCAAAGAGGGATTTACGAAATATTTTGTGTAAAATACAGTATACTTATACATCAACAAGGAGTTATCATGGCTGGAATCCGCTTCTCTTTTATGAATTATCCAAGTCTTGTTCAGCTTAACATCGGTATTGCTGATCGACTTGACGAAAACAGAGCAGAGAGCTTTACGCTTCTTTTTTGTGATTTTTCTGATCTTGCTCTTGAAACTATCGATGAGTGTTTAGAGCAGATTTTGCGCACTTCAGATGCTATTGTTCATTTTGATCGTTATTATTTTTTTGTTCTGCCATACACAGATAAATATGGCGCAACTATTGTAAAAAATATGTTTGAAGAATTTTTTAACACCTATATTCGTTCAACAGCAATTAGCTACCCTATAAATGGGGAAAATCCTCAAGAGTTATTTGAATCGATACAAACAAAAACTAAAAAAGAGCACAATATTTATCTTGAATGCCTAGATCATCCTCAGTTTTCATAATTTAAGAAAAATATCTGTATAATCACTCTCTCAAACTTCAATGGGGGCATTAGCTCAGCTGGGAGAGCGCTTCGCTGGCAGCGAAGAGGTCAGCGGTTCGATCCCGCTATGCTCCACCAACTACAATATCCAAATAACTCCAAAAACTCCAGTAAAACAGTGCTTCAACGGCATTATAATTCTTTTGATATTCCATACACATCCATTTGAACACATATAAAACCGATATATTTAGGGGTCTTTTTAAGGGTCTTTTTGTGTTATAAGTGCCTAACAAAAATTAATGTCATATTTTGAACCAAAGAAATCAAGCATATTTTGTATATGTCGCTTGAAGTCTTGAAAAGAGTCTAAAACGTTTAAATCCATCCATGTATATTTCATCTCTCTCCAAAGCATCTCAATAAGGTTAAGTTCTGGTGAGCAGGGAGGAAGATAAAGTAAATGTAACCCCATTTTTTCCCATTCGTCCATTTTTGCTTTAAATTTTTTACTTGTATGTATGGAGGCATTATCCAATACACAGATTGTAATTTTTGTAATTTGTTTGGCGAAGCTATCAAAAACATCAATCACAACTTGCGTATCAACTTTATCGGTTGTCATGGTATGAAAAAGATCTTTTGTTTGTGTGTTTAAAAATCCCAAAACATTAATTCTTTTGCTAAAACGGTTTGCTGGAATTTTTAATGGTTCTCCTATAGGTGACCATCTACGTGGAATATTAGAGTCAAGAGAGAATCCACTTTCATCATAAAAATACACTTCACAATGCCCATGTACTGCCCATTCTTTAATCATTTGTAACTGGGCATATTTATCAAAATACCCCTTCCATTTTTTAGTTTTAAAAATAGCCTTTTTCGCTCGTTTATAGCTCATTCCTATTTTCTTAAAAAACCTTTTAAGTGTTCGTGATGATATTTTAAGTGTTGGGAATTCCTTTGTAAATGCAAGAAAGATTTCATTAAAATTTATGTTTTTTTTATATGAACCTTTACACTATGTGCATGCTCATCTGCATTTAATAATGGCTTTCTTCCACGACCTGTAAGCTCATGAACAGTATGCAAGTTGTTATTATCAAATCTATCAAACCAACGGTATAGAGTCCTTTGTGATATATTTATTATTTTAGCTATCTCTGGTATTTTTATACCTTGTTCATTTAGTAAAAATGCTTGTGCTCTTATTCTACTCTTATGTCTTTTATCTGTCTTTACTATTGTTTGTAGGTCTTCAATTATTGAATGATTTAATGTTATATATTTCATATCTTTTTGTATAGCAATTTTTGTTCCTACTTTTATGTCATTTATTTTTGTGTGGAAAACTTTGGCGTTTTAAATTTCGATATCAGAATAAAGAAAAAGTCATAGCAATAGGTAAATATCCAGAAATTTCTCTTTCTTCAGCGAGAAAAGCACGTATTTTATACAGGGAAGAAGTTTCTGCTGGTCTGAACCCTATAGAAATAATTAAAGCTTCAAAACAAGAAAGCCTTACTGATTTAAACACACTCTTGCTTCATCAAGTTGCAACAAACTACCTAAACAAACGAAAAGAGCTTGCTGAAAGTTATATCGTAAAACTAAAAGCTACATTCAAAAATAATGTCTATCCTTTTATTGGGGATATACCAATCACGGATATAACACCACTTGAAATTATTGAAACAATCAAGCGAGTTGAAAAACGAGGAGCAATAGAGTGACGTGGCAATCTTCAAGCCAAATTAGGCAATAGAAAACTCAAGTCTCAATCAAAAACTTTTTTCTTGACAAATTGCAATAAAACAAGCCTATACTTTTAATTCTTGCTACAATCCTCACATGAAAATACATATCGACCTTGACTGCTTTTTTGTCTCTGCTGAGCGTACCTGTGATAGCTCTCTTTCTCATAAGCCTGTGGCTATTGGTGGGCGTGGGGATACTTATATCTTTGCGCAAAAGAGTGGACAACAGAGTATCAATCTTGACAATAGTGGGGCTTTTTTGGGGGCTTTTTTTCAAAAATATGACCCAAATCAAAAAGATATAGATAAATTTAGAGACCCTGATGGTCGTATTAGAGGGATTTTGACGACCTCTAGTTATGAGGCGCGTAAGTTTGGGATTAGGACGGGAATGACTATTCGCGAGGCACTCTCTTTGTGTCCAGAGCTTATTATTAAAGCTCCCAATATGGCGCTGTATAAAGAGCTTTCACATACGCTTCATGAATACCTCTCAAAGCGAATTCCACTTATAGAACAAGCCAGTATAGATGAGTTTTATGGGGATTTGAAAGGGTGGATTGATGAAGAGGAGGTGCCATTTTTTATAGATATGCTTCGTCATGAGATTTGGCGTGATTTGAATCTGCCTGTCTCTATCGGGGCAGCGACAACAAAGCCTATCGCCAAATTGGCAACCTCTTGGGCGAAACCTTTTGGCTCTAAGACTGTTATGCCTCATGAGCATTTAGAATTTGTTACAAATATTCCCATTGAAGATTTCCCTGGCATTGGAAAATCTATGCAAAAAAAGCTTCACTCCTTTCAGATAGATACCCTTGGAAAACTTTTAAAATCTCGTGGTATTGTAGAGTCTTGGAGTCCCTATTCTCGCTCACTTTACAAACAAGTTAATGGCGAAGACACCCAAGAGATAAAACCCTTACATGTAAGAAAATCTATAGGTATTTCTCGCACCTTTGATAGCATCATTGATAGAGGAGAACTGCGTCGTCGCATCATCATACTCTCACGCCATCTTTCCCACGCTGTTATGCGTCTAGGCGCGCTACCAACGACTTATCATGTGGGTATCTCGTATGAATTATCGCAACACTCCTCAGCCAATATTACCGCACATCGCCTCTTTAATGAGTTCTGGTTTCGCGAACTTTGCTTATCACTTTTTTACAAGGCTGATAGCTATAAAAATCTTAAAATTATTCGCCTCTCTTTAAGCT
>Ga0256840_1002714_pt1 | contig 15296 bp, 12 predicted proteins | sample 355202metaG_FD_185969 | JGI IMG/M metagenome (GOLD analysis project Ga0256840, IMG submission 185969) | Hydrothermal vent microbial communities from Mid Atlantic Ridge, Atlantic Ocean - 355-202 | ecosystem: Environmental > Aquatic > Marine > Hydrothermal vents | place: Atlantic Ocean: Mid... | reverse complement strand
TGGGAATCAGTGTATAAATCAAGATCAATCCCAACAGGACCTGGGAAAACAACAGCCTTTTTCATAGGCAAACCAAGAGACAATGCTATCTGTTTCATTGAATTGCTGACTGCAATAAGCCTGTCAATACCGTTTAAGGTCAGACGGATAAGAAGTTGATAGATTCTGTTTCGGGAGGCTGTATTAAGGTCAGAACCTGCTGCCGTAGCGACAACAGGCCGGTTTGTCAATAAACCTGAAATCATGGCAATCAATCCACCCGGGACAACCCAGTATGCATGAATTATATTTGCTCTGCATTTTATTACAACTTTTGCACATTCCATAATTCCTGACAAAACAAGGGTGCCGAGAAGAAATACCGGTGTCCCCTTAAGTTTACCCAATTGAACACCTTTACTATAGCCCCAATAGGAAAAGCGATGGATATAAACACCATTAATTTTCTCTTTTTTTAATGCATTCAAACGGCGGGGGGTTACTATATGAACTTCATATCCCTTATCACAAAGCGATATGGCAAGCTCACGTACAAACCCGCCTTTATAATCTCTGTTATCAATGGGATAAAGGTGGGTTACAATACAAATGACCTTATTATAAGCCATGACCGTCTTATAAGGCATGATCATCACTGCCCTTGTTACAGGTGTTTAACTGGTTTATTCTCCTGTGGAGTCTATACAATTCATTTCGCAGATAGTTGTTCTGTGAAGCAATGAATGCAAAGCTGAAAAACTGACTTCCCATTATAAGCAATAAAATCATCAGTGGAATTAAGGGTCTGTCAGTATGAAGAGTTCCAGCATATCTAAGCCATACCACGTATAATCCAATTAAAAAGCCCCCAAGGGTCAACAAAAAACCAAAAAGTCCAAAAAAAATAATGGGTTTCTCAAAAAGAGAAAACAAAATATGAGTAAAGGCTGTCCGTTTGAATCGAAATTTAGAGGAGCCTTTTTTTCTACTCGTTAATGTTGCTGGAATCTCCTTTACACTATATCCCAATGCACAAACCTTGGAAAGTATCTCAAGGTGAATCTCCTTTTGATCAGATTGAAGATCTAATGCTTCAAGAACCTCTCTTCTATACCCGCGCAAAATACATGTTGTTGTTTTGAATCTTCTCGGAAAGGCAAATTCAAGTATTTTATTCCCGAATCTACTGATAAACAAACGAAAGGCATTAACTCCTAAAGCCTTGCCTCCCTTCATATAAGCACTGCCAAGTACAAGATCATTCATTTGTGCAGGATCTGCAAGCTCATTATATATCCTGAGAATATGATCAGGAGAATAACTTAAATCAAAATCAATTGTAACAATATATTTTCCCTTTGCATTTTCAAAGCCCTTTCTAAGAGCTCTACCTCGACCATGATTTTTAGGATATGATACAATATGCAGGTTATGAGATTTTTCTTCACATTTTTTCGCAAGCTCAAGACTATTATCAGTACTGCCATCATTAACAAATATCAATTCCCATGGCAAAGCAAATTCTTTCATGGAATTATTTATTAAATTAATAGTATTTTCAATATTTTCTGCCTCATTATACATGGGAACAACAATGGACAATTCTATTTCTTTATTATTCATACACTTGAAATATCTCTCTATTTTTTTATCTAATAATTTCCAATAGTTAAATCCTGAATCTCATTTTTGTCAACCCCCCAGAATGATTTTACACTGCTACATGATCCATCTTTATTAAGGGTTTTTAATACAAGATAAGTAGACGAATATTTTAAAAACTGAAATGCACCAGTCTGTGATGTTGAGATGGCTGTCTGCTTAATATTTTTAAAAACATCAGTGAACACAATCTTAACTCCGCCAACACCATTTCCAGGCTCAAACAAACCATTACCAGTGCCAGGCTTTAAAATATTTCCAATAACATAGTATCTTTTCTGAACAGGCATACCAAAATCCATGGTAACAACATACGCCCTTTTGGGAGCACTATTATTAAAACTAAAATATCCGGTTCGCATGGCAATGCCTATTTCTGTATAAAGATCGCTGAATATCCTATAGTTTCTGGGATAATCCGCAAGTAATTCATCTTTGATCATATTTGCAAATATAATCTTGGCACTGTCAAAAGGATCCTTATAAGTATCAAAAGTTAACGCACCTATACTCTCGCCTACTTTCACAGCATCATATCCGCTTAACAAAATTCTGAACACAAGGGGAGTGGCATTACCAGATCCAGTATAATTAAGATACCCACTATTAATCATATCTTTATTATGAGCTTCGGCAGAATCAAAAAGGTCAAAATTAAAGGCAAGGGGAGGCAGTGTCCTATCGAGAATGAAACTATCATTGCCAAGATGAGTCCTCATAGCATCAATATCAATACCAAGAGCTGAAAGAGACTTAACAGGGTCATGCCTTACATCATTAATAAGCCGCCATATATAAATGACCTGGCTAATATTATCATAACCTGCGGCAATTGCGACAGGTTTGGTTCCAAAAGAAAGAATTAAAAACATAGGCATCAATAACAAACATATTTTTACTTTTAATTTCATAACATCACCTATATATGGCAAAGAATAATTATTCATTATCATCCATTATGGACAGAAAGCACGCACCAAGGTAAAAAAATTAAACTTTTTTACCTTATTGAGAATTATAATAAAGCAAAAAACATGCCTGTCACTTGGCTATTTTAATTAAAATCCATAACTAAGGGTCACAACCATGGAAAACGGTCTGCCCTCTTCGGGACCATAAACACCCGGAACAAAATAATGACGATCAAAAATATTATCTGCAGAAATTGCAAGGAACATATTCTTCATTAAAAAATTCATTATTCTTAAGTTAAATCCCACAATTGCAGGAGAATAGTATTTACCTGTTTTTTCACCTTTATCATATGTATAAGGAAAAGGCCCTGTCTTGCGCAAATCAAGTGCAAAGCTACCCCTTATACCGTTAATAATAAAAGGCCGGACAGCTTTAAAATTTAACATATAATCTGCAGCAAGATCAAAGGATTCCTGCCATTTTTCATACTCTGGCCTTTGAATTCCGCCTGGTCCATAGTATGTGGATTCCAGTACATACTTAGCAGATTCACCCCAATAATTCATAATAGTTGCATTTGCAGATAATCCAATATTATTAATAATTTTTGTCTTTAAAGAGGCCTCCATTCCTGCGGTTTTCTGTGAAAACGGTTGGGAAAGGCCCCCAAAAGGATCATATTGAACATGGTCATGGAGTCTGCTGTAGAAAGAAGTTAAACTAATAGATGTATTAGAGTCAGGATTCCAGCCTAATTGAATATTATATGTTTCTATGCCTTCAGGTTCATAGGAAATAGTATTAAAAATCTGACTGGCATACGGAGTTCTATAGGCTGTTCCAAATCCAGCTTTTAAACGCCAGTGGCTTGAAAAAGGTAAATTAAAACCAAAATTAAAACTGGTTTTTGAATGAAAAATGGAATGATCATCAAATCTAACTCCCGCCCACCAGTGAATTTTTGCAAATCTGTGGCGATATTGTACAAACACAGATTTCATTATATTGGAATAATTCTTTTGATTAATAGTCGGAAAAAATATCTGGTTATTAGGTTTAAGATACTGGGGCAAAAAATCTTCGGAAATAAGACCTCCTTTAACTTTAGCGTACCTGAAAGATATGCCTGCTGTCAAAAGGCCTGTTTGGAAAATATTTCTGTCGCATAAAATATCTGCATGCCATATTTTACTTTTCTGATTCTGTTTCAGATCTACCTTTGTTATATCATTGGATACACTGCTGTAATACCCAGTGGCTTTTATATTGAATGATCCTGCAGCAGTATTCCATATTCCCTTTAAATATCCAGAAGGAGATGATGAACGTGTCCCTTTCCATGCCAGAGAATTTGTTGAATCGTGCATTGTAAATTCTCTCGTAAAATCAAAAATTCTTCCTGAAAAAGAAAATTTTTCATCAAAAGACGCGGTAAAACTCGCCTCAGAATATTTGGAAAGGTCAAGGTGCTCTTTATTGGAATCATCTTTGGAACCTAAACCTATAACATTAAAACTATCATCATGAAATTTTTTTGTCGAAACATCAGCGTTAAGAAAGAAAATCCAGCTGTTTTGAGTTGCCCCACTGCGGCAGGAGACGCCCATAAGCCTATCGGTTCCACCGTATAAATTTAGTTCAGAACCATTAATATCCAGTCCTGTCATTGGAACAATATTTACAATTCCGGCAAGAGCATCTGCTCCCCACAAAACAGAGCCCGGACCTCGAATAATCTCAACACGTTTTACTCCCTTAAGAGAAAGTTCTCTGTCAAGAAAATCCAGATTTCGTGTACCTGCCTGGGTAAGAGGCACACCATCATAAAGGAATAGAATACTATCCGGCATTCCCCTTAAATATGGAACACTGCCCTGGCCATTTGGAAGCATTAAGAATCCAGGTTCCATGTCAAGAAGATCCCCAAGGGTCTGGTATCCGTATTCCGATATCTCCTTAGCCGTTACCACACTTGCCACAGCAGGTGCATTTGCAGGCGATTCTGGTTTTCCCAAGGTAAGAGTTGTAACTGATAGATTCTCTCCAACGAACATCAGCATTGTATCTGAATTTTTATCTTTACAAAAACCCGAACCTGGCATTGCACAAAAAATTAGAAACAGAAATAGTATATATGGCAAAATTCTACGTATAATCACCAAAATATCCAATTATATTACTTCTCCATCACTCGCACAGAAATCGCCACCGCATAAACGAACAGACAATATAAAATAACAATTGATAAATTCAGCCATTATCACTTCTCCATTAAATTCATCAGAGTTCTGAACCTTGCCCTTGTAAGGCCAAGAAGCCTTGCAGCAGCACTTTGATTCCATGAAGTCATTTCAAGGGTCTGAATAACAATATTTTTTTCAAGTTCATCAAAATCAATACCACCTGGAGGAATTCTAACCAGTCCCTTAGTATCTTTTTCCGGGTTAGATTCAAGTTCCAAAAATCTTAAATCATCTGAGGAAACCGGTACCCTGCCATCCTTGAGTATCATAATCCTTTCAATTATATTGGCAAGTTCCCTTACATTTCCTTTCCATGAATAATTTTCCAGAATCCTTGATGCTGCCGGAGTAAATAAGTCACCGGCAAAATCAGGCTGTGCAATATATTTTAATATAAAATGAGTGGCAAGCGAAAGAATATCAGCCTTTCTTTCTCTTAAAGGAGGAACATGTATGGGAAAAACAGCAAGTCTATAGTAAAGATCTTCCCTGAATTTCTTTTCTTTTACCAACTGGGTTAGGTCTTTGTTGGTAGCACATACAAGGCGTACATCTACCTTACAGTCTGTGTTTGAGCCCACACGCTGTACAACTTTTTCCTGAATAACCCTTAAAAGTTTTGATTGAGCCTCCATTGGAAGTTCACCAATTTCATCAAGAAAAAGAGTCCCTTTATCAGCATATTCGAATTTTCCTTCTTTTCTTTTATCAGCTCCGGTAAATGCCCCTTTTTCATGTCCAAAAAGTTCAGATTCAATGAGATTATGAGAAATTGCAGCACAATTTACAGCAACAAATCGCTGATCTTTTCTTTTTCCTGCCCTATGAATTAAACGGGATACAACTTCTTTACCTGTCCCTGATTCTCCTGTAACAAGAACAGTGGCATCAGTTTTTGCCACTTTTTCAGCCATATCCCTGACATGCAACATTTTATCAGATTTAAAAACAGGCTGCCCGTCCTTCTCTCCCTGACAAATATCCTGACGAAGTCTCGCATTTTCAATAAGAAGCCTTCCAACGCCAAGGGCTCTTTCAACGGCAAGCAATACCTGTTTTTCATCAAAAGGTTTTACAAGGTAATCCGCAGCACCAAGATGTAATGCGTCCACAGCCGATTCAAGGGAAGCAAATGCCGTTATAAATATTACAGGTACACCAAGAGCATTCTTTTTTATTTCTGATAAAAGCTCTTTACCATTCAACCTGTCCATTCTCATATCTGAAATAACAAGATCAAAACTTTCTTTATGCAGAGCTTCCAGAGCATCCTTGCCATCGCAGGCATCAGCAACACTATGGTCTGCTTCGGAAAGCATGATTTTCAGAATCTGCCTTATTCTCTCTTCATCATCCACAATTAAAATTTTAGCCATAATGAACCTCTATACTTATTTCAAACCAGGCACCGCATTTTTCACAATTTCCAGCAGTAATCCTGCCGTTATGGATTTCAATAATATCCTTTGCCATGGCAAGCCCAAGCCCGGTTCCTTTTGCCTTTGTAGTGAAAAAAGGCTCAAATATTTTATCAATGCTGTCGCAGGGAATACCAGAGCCTGTATCCTCTGTTCTAAAAAACCACTTGCCATGCCTTTCCCAGGTTTTTATATAAAGAATGCCGCCGTTCTCACAAGCCTCCATACAATTTTTTATAATATTCATTAAAGCCCGTTCCATGAGATTATGATCACATAGTACCATCGTTGTTGTCGGATCAATGGAAGTTACAAGTTTAACTGCAAGTGAATCAGATCGAATAATCTCTGCTTTTTCAGTAAAATTTTTTATAAGAACATTTATATCAGTTAAAACAAAATCCGGATTTTTAGGCCTTGCAAAAAGAAGAAAGTCCTCAACAAGCCTGTCCATCCGCAAGAGTTCATCTGTCTGATAATCAAGCATCTGTGTCCTGATATCAGAAGAGATATTATCCTTTTTTAATATATCAATACTACCCTTAATAATGGAAAGGGGATTTTTAATTTCATGGGCCACAAGCATGGAAAATTTACCCACTTCCGCAAGGGCTTTCTGGCGAGTCATTTTAATATGAGCCTTTTCTATCTCTTCTCTCTGCCTCTTGATTGCATCCACCATTTCATTAAATGCACTGGCAAGGATTCGTGTTTCATGCAGGCTTGTAAGTTCCGCCCTCTTTTCCATTCTGCCCATGGAAACCTCTTTTGCCAGTTCAACAAGATCACGCAGTGGAGCTGATATTGATTTTGCAATATGGTAATACCATATGACAGGAATAATCGAAAGAAATACTCCAATAAATACCAGTTTCATTAAAAGATCATGTTTCAATGTTTTAAGACTATTTAATCTGTATTGAATAACAACCATTCCAAGTTCTCTTTTTTTATTACCGGCATATAGGAACATACTTTGATCGCCTGACTGGGAAGAAATAATTTCAGCCGTAGCTTCCATACCGCCTCCGCTCATACCAACTTGATCCGATGCATCAGCCAGCACTCTGCCCTCCTCGGAAATAACCTCTACATTTGCGATATCCTTCTGGGTCAGCATATTGCGGCACTGCCTTGTAAGCATTTTTTTATCACCAAGAATGACCCCAAGTTCTGCATTACGTGCCATATACTCTGCAAGCACCTTAAATCTTGCATGGTATCTTTCCGCAAGAAAAGAAGAAGAATATCTTACCCCTGCAAATCCTATAATTGCCGCGGTGCCTGCAATAAAAACAAAAGCAACAAGGGTAAGCCTTGTCTGAATGGAATTAAAAAGCATCAGTCCACCTTTACATTACCGGGGAGTTTTTTTGCAACTTCAATGCCAAGAGATTTAACTACTTTTTCGTTTAATAATATTTTATAATCAGGGCCAGAATCAATACACACTCCTTTTTCCAGGAATAATTCAACTATCCTTGCCGTCTGAACCCCCACGGCAGTATAATCAATATCAAAACTCATAACACACCCTGAATCATGAAAAAATTTATTGTATCCAATGGCAGGGATGGCATATAAATAACTTTTTTTAATAATATATTGAATCAATGTTCTTGAAATAACAGTTGCATCGGGAATAAAAAGAAGGGCATCTATTTTTGGTTTAGTGATGAAAATGTCCTTTATATCACTTCCCTTTGCAACTTTTAAAGGTACCAGAGTTATACCTTTTGTCTTGGACAAAACAGAAGCAAAGTCAAACCATCTCTGATTATTTAAAGGATTATATATCACACCTATCCTGTTTTCCTTAGGCAAAATAATGTGTATCATTGATAATTGATCAAGGGAAAAAATATTCAGAGAGACGCCGCAGAGTTTTCTACCCTGGGAAACCTGATCCATAGGATTTAAAACCATACTATAAAACAGAGGGTTTCTCCATTTCTTTTTATCGAGAAAAGTAAGAGCCCTCGGGCCTACTGCAACAATTGCAGTAAAGGCTGAAAAATCAAATCTACTAAACAGTGGGTCTTTACTATAAGGAAGGCCATTTTTATCAAAAAAAATTCTGATACTTGGGGCATCAATGCCAGCTTCAAATCCTTTTACCATCATTAAGAACGGTTTTATATCACTGGAAATAAGCAGGCCTACAGGGCGTAATTGAGCGCATTCTCCACTTAAATATGAAAAAAAAATCAGAAGTGCTAAACCTATTCCAAATATTTTATTTTTTGCTGCTTTCAATCAGTTTTTTTACACCTGCTATCCTTTTTGAAAACTCAGCTGTTATTCTGTCTGCATCTGCTCTATTGTAAATAACATGGGTTGTTATCAGAAAAATAAGTTCGGTCTTTGTACGTGATTTTGTCGTGCTACTGAAAAGATTGCCTATAATGGGGATATCATCCAAAAGTGGGATACCTATCTTACTATGGTTGACATTGGTTTTCATCATTCCACCGAGAATCATGGTCTGGCCGTCCTCAACAACAGCTGACGTTGTAGCCTTTCTCGTTAAAAATGAATAATTATTCAGTCTTGCATCATATTCACCAGGTGCACTGACTTCCTGCTCAAGATCAAGTTTAACAAGCCCTCTAGAATTTATATGAGGCGTAACTTTCAATATAATACCTGTTTTTTTATACTGAATAGTATTAGTAACGCCTGTTCCTGTGGCATCTGTTACGCTTCCTGTTATGGTGGGAACTTCCTCTGAAACTTCGATATCAGCCTCTTTATTATTGACAGCCAGTACATTTGGTGAAGAAAGGATATTTACATCGGAATTATTGCCAAGAGCTCTTATAAGAGTTCTTAAGACATTGGTTGAATTAAAAATACCATAGCTGAATCCTGAAAGATCTCCAAGCCTTGTTGTAGACGCAAATTTGGATTTTTCTTTATCCAGCATTGCAACAGCTTTATATGTACCAACATTATTAGTGAAAAACCACTGAAGCCCATATTCGGTTTTCTTGGTAAGGGTGACTTCAGCAACAACAACATTTATCAATACCTGCCTTGGTACAATATCAAGCTGTTTTAATACACTTTTAATAAGTCTGTAATCACTGGCATTTGCCTTAATAACTATTGCATTGTTGATTTTATCGGGAATGATCTCAACGTTGCCTGAAAGTTCTCCTGAAACGATTGTTCTATTATTAGTCTTACTTGCTTTATTGGACTTTACTATTTTTACTCTTTTGGGAGCAGTTTCTGATTGCTTACCACCATACAATTGCTTAAGTACATTTGCAAGATCGTCTGCCTTGCCATTCTGAACAAAATAAACAAAAACACCGGTGCCGGTGCCGGTATCATTATAATCCATGGCACTTGCCCATTTTTCCACAAGAGAAATTATTTCAGGCCATTTACTTACCACAAGAAGCGCATTAAGACTTTTAATGGGAACTATTGCATAGCTTCCCTGATTAATTCCGGCTCTGTTGAAAAGCCCACCTGTCCTGAGGATCTGAGAAATTTCCCTATTCAATTCCGAAGCTTTTACTTGTTTCAAGGGAATAAGCCGCCAATGGATATTCCTGAAATAAGGAATATCCATCAATGCCAGTATCCTTGCAACCTTGTCAATATTTGTCCTGGAGTCCGTAACAATAATGGAATTCCCCATATTTTCAGCAAGCACGGAAGCTCCTCTCGAAACAAACCCTCTTATCATTTGTGAAGCTGCACCAGAAGAAAGATACCTAAGCCTGAACACCCTTGTAATATCACCTGCACTTGAGGCAGATGAAGAAACTTCAGCCTGAATATTCCCAAAAGCTGAACTGGCATTTTTCATAACCACCTTAAACATATTTCCGGGGCCTTTTACAATGGATAGATTGTCCATCTGCAAAACATTATTCAAAAGCTCAACAAACTCATCTTTTGAATAATCACCTGAAAAATGAAATGTTACCTTTGCCTTGATATGCGGGTCAACAATATAATTAACGCCATAAATTCCAAAAAGGGTCGCATCCAATACTTGATAAATATCTGCGTTGTCAAATGCAAGCTCAACATGATGTTTTTTTTCCCCGTCTTTTTGATACTTTTTGCTGAAAGATACATGGGTAGAGACTATTTGTGATGGTTTATAGCCTGAAAGATCAGCAAGACTTCCGCCAGGATACTGGCGTTTTACATTATGGCTATTATTAAGATTTTCTGTGCCTTTGCTGAGAGTGGAGCCTATGGGATTTTTAAATGCATTATCCTTAAAATGCCCTTTAGATTTAACCTTATCAATATCTGAATGTGCCTTTAAAATCTCAACGGGAGATGTCTGGGCTTTACCTTGAGAGGTATTTGCGTGTAAGATATTGGTATGATTACTTAAATTCCCATTATTTGTATTGGAAGTACCGGCGCCGTGTTTTAAAGATTCAGATTTATAACCCGGAGGGTACACTTTTAAAGAAGCCCCTTTAAATTTAGCATGCTCTTTTACATGGGAAACTTGTGCTGTTTTATCTATATTGTTCATGTCTCCGGATCTGGGAGAAAGGCCGATGCAGCCGGAGGCAGTAAACAAAACCAAAACAAACACAATGTACAGCTTCATTTTAATCTGCCTTTTAACCTGTCTGTTAATATCACTTAGAAATTTAGTCCATGGTATATTTGAAAACAGCATAACCGGCATTTTTATATTAATATATTTACTTCCCATTCTAACTCCCTTTTATGGTACCAATATCGAGAAACAATGTTGCCATACGCAGACTAACTCTCAGAGGATCCACTTTTCTACCTGTATAGTTAATGCTGAACTTTTCCACCCTGATAACCTTATCAAGATTCTCAATATACTTAAGAAGCCTGTCAACACCTGTCATTGACGTTAAAAGATTAAATTCAACCCGCCCAATATCATATTTTTTCCACTTTGAGCTGGAGAGTACCTTATATGATGTAAGTATCATATTATTTTTTTCAAAAAATTTCTGAAACATGATCTGAGTTTCAGCATTAATATCATCTACACTCCCACCATAAACCATGATTTTCGAAAAACGTGTCAAATCATTACCCTTTGACACACATTCTTTTTCGGATCTTTCAAGTACTATAAGTCTGTGCTTTAACTGTTTAATGCGCTCATTGTACAAGTTGCACTGCGTGATTATTGTACTTTCCTTTGCTTTTAAAGGCGTATAAAAATAAACCATCCAGATCACCACAGATAAAACAATAATAATTCCACCGGAAACCCATTGTTTTGCCCTTTTATCAAATCTAACCATCCCGCGGCCCCCTTATACTTTCTTCTCCATGGTGTTTTGAATTCAAGATCAGCTCCAGACTGAACTGCTCTTTTTTACTGGAACCTCTATTAACAACAGGGCCTTTAATACGAACTTTTGAGAATAATTTTGATTTCCTGAGATTTCTAACTGTGGCAAGTGCATCTTTACTATAAGCATTTAAATGTATCATGCGATTATAAAAATAAAAGGCGGAAAACCACGTTCCTGCAGGGACAAGGCGTGATATCTCATTAACATAGGTATAAAGATCAGGACGAAGGCGTAAAAAAAGTTCAGCATCTTCTTTAACAGAAGCAGCTTTTTTAAGAATACTAACCCTATTTTGAACTGGATCAATTTTTTTCTGCAATTGCTCAAGGGACTGCTTTGACCTGTCCCGTTTAAACTGCTCTGATTTTATTTTATCTGAAAGATTACCTGTAATATAAAATAAAAAAAGCGCAATAATACACGCCATTGTCAAAATATAGCGAAGAGGTTTTACAAAATTTAACTTCACCGGTTTTTCATCAAGGGATATTTGCTGTATTTTACAAAATGCCGGTGCTATTGCTGATTTTGCAAGATTATCTGAAAGGGCATCAATTGTTTTTGCATCAATTATTTTTACATCTGGGAAATCATCACTCTCATTATGATTCCAACCCATTCTGGAAGCAGTATTTACTCTATACAAATTATCAATAATTTCCGGAAATTTAGATATAACAGATCTAAAAGCTATCCTGCCGTTGTCCTGATCAGCACAATTCCATATAACAGAAGACAACCAGTATCTCCCCTCAAACACTGAAAACTCGCATTCATTCCCATATTCCAGCAAAACACCGGCAGGATATTTTATATCATTATTTTGCATCCAGGCGCAGATTCCGTATGATACTGGGAAGACAGAAACAAGGCAATTGATATGCCCTGTTTCACGGAACATATCCCTGTATTTATCAATTGTCTTTTTCTCACAATATAGGAATAGACATCTGGTATTATCTTTAAAAGATGGGGTAACAAAAATATCATAATAAATTTCCCCATGGGGAAGATGCGAATATATACTTATACTGTTTTTTATGGAATCAACAGCATCTTCCACAGGCATGGCAGGGAGTGTCACATCCCTTGCAAAAAACATTGAGCGTGGGAGCGCAAGAAAAATCTTTCTTCCTGAATCAACTTTTATCTTTTTTAAAATTTCCCTTAATCCCGCAATTCCTCCCTGTGCCGTATCACCTGCAAAAGAAAGTCCCTGTCCCGGTGAAACAGTTTTAACCCGGGAAAATCCTTTTTTTACACAATAATATGAAACTCTGCTGTCAGCAGCATATATCCCAAGTATTTCCTTGCCTGTCAGGTTATTGCCCATAATAAAAATTATAAATATGCTCCAGTTTTTTCATATTGCTGTTAAAAATAAATACTTCTGAATATACAGAATTTTTCCCAGAAATAATTCGTATGGCTATCCTTTTAGCAGATTTAGGATAAACTGTGAAGGCATTCAGCAAAGATAATACTTTGTTTCTGGTTTGTGCATCCCGAGACAGACCATCTTGTAATTTTTTATTATTAGATGTTTTATTGATAGAGCCTTTATCATTAGATATTTTATTCTGAAATACTTTATCCTGATAATCATTTTTATTTAAAATATCAGGATTTTGCCAGTCCTGTGGCAAGTTACCATTAAATAAAGTTCTGGTTACACCTTTAACCATAAGCAATTCTTCTATTGTTGTAAACCTGCCGTTTGCCGGCAAATATGGTTTTTTAAGATCAATATAATATTCTTTCTCAGCACCATTCAGGCGTACCAGATTATCCGCATCCCTCCAGTCAAGAATGGCATCTGTAAGTTCATTGGCCTTTTTATCATAATATTTCAAGGTATTGCTCTGCTCAAATATTTCCCGAATCTTATCTCTGATAACCATATCCCCTGCAGTATTTATATTAATCCTTGCACCTTCACTGTCTAATCTCACAAAAAATTTCATGGAATCAAGGGTAAAACCTATCCAATCCAAAGGTTTATGTCCAGCCTTTACGCTATTCCAGCCAACAGATTTATAAAGTGCAAAAAAAGAGTCAACAACTGCGTGCCGTTTTAATCCCTCCATTGCATTTAAAGCCAACTCTGCTTTATTTTTATTATGAACAAGGTATTGGCCTGCAAGAAAAGCAATAATCATCAATATCCACAGAACAATAATAAGAATACTGCCGTTTTGTCTGTATGCCACGCCAGAGTCTGTATCATTTATCATCGCATCATTCACCGCCAACCTTAAAATACCACTTTTCAACAAATGCTTTTTTACCCTGCGCAAGAATCAATTTTACAAAGGCCGGGATTTTCTGCACCCTGTTATCTCTCCATGTTGTTTTCCAGTCTGCATTGGCAAAACTATCTTTGTCATCCTGTTTATTTGTTTTCTTTAAAAACATAATGGAAAAATTATCAATACCATCAAGTATACTCACAGGTTTAAGTTCATTGTTCCATTTATCCGATAGTGGATCTTCTTGCTCATCTATATCTTTAAGACGAGTAATAGCCTGTTCATAAACAAAAAGTTTTGTTTTTGCACGGTCAAAAATATACGTAACCCTGACAAGTCCTTGTATTGCAGAACCCTGCGGGGAATAGGACGTAAAAAAAGATACACCTTTCTCATTACCGGAAAATAAAAGAACTTTGTTTTTTCCTTTACTGAATGATACATTTTTTTTTAAAGAATCCAATTGTTTTTCCAGTAAAGCAGGTATGGCAGATGAGATCTGACGGGAATTTCCCTCATTCTCGCCCCTCTCCCATGCTCTGACTGCAAGCCTGAATCCAAGTGTTGCAATAAGTGTCACCATTGAAACAAGAACCATGGCAACGACAACTTCCATAAGGGTAAAACCACTACAGGGGCTGTGGTGGTTACCAGAACTGTGGTGACCAGTACCAAAACCAGGGTTAAACCTGCTACTTCCCACGATACCACCTTGTAATGCAATATTCTTTATGATTACCCTTACCTTTCCTAATACAAATTTTCAACAATTTCATCCCGGGAATATCAACGGGCTCATCACTGGACTTAAGTTTAATCTCAAGGGGCCGAGTATCAATTGAATATGACCATCCGTTTTCCCCGGGGACATCTCCTTCTGTCTGATCATTTTTAACAGCATTCTCAATAAACACTGAATCTTCTGTCAGGTTGTGCAGTATTCTGACAGATTCCAACACAAGATTTGCTTTAAAAGAAAGGCTTTTTGATCTTGATATCTGAGCGAAAAGGACACCCAATGACATACCAATAATAATCAGAGCAATGGTTACCTCAAGAAGCGTGTAACCAGGCGAGACCTTTGAAAGATGTTTATTTTTGTTCAAGTCCAAGGAAGGCGAAAATTTTAACCACAGGAATATATCGAATATTTCGAGGATTAAAATTTGAGCCTGACAAAGAAATTGAGCAAAAAGGGATGTTTTGCAAAGGTCTCGAGATATACCCCCTGCTCTGTTCTCTGTTACTCGTCCCTTAATACATATCATAAAATATTTACTTCCCATGAATCAATCAAAGCACTGACATTCCACGACCGGAAGCCGGCTTTGCTATTCCTTTTATAATAAATAGAACGTAAACCATTACGTTTATTTCATTTTTTGTTGTGAGGTAAATCTGGGCCAAGACCAGATCTGCCTCATGGCAGTTATATCATTGAGAAGACCTGCCATGGTCATTCTGACTCATACTGATAATTCCTGTGAGCAGATCAATTCTGCA
>Ga0256840_1002713_pt1 | contig 15306 bp, 15 predicted proteins | sample 355202metaG_FD_185969 | JGI IMG/M metagenome (GOLD analysis project Ga0256840, IMG submission 185969) | Hydrothermal vent microbial communities from Mid Atlantic Ridge, Atlantic Ocean - 355-202 | ecosystem: Environmental > Aquatic > Marine > Hydrothermal vents | place: Atlantic Ocean: Mid... | reverse complement strand
TAAAGGGTCGTGATTTGCACGATGTATTAATATTTTTTCTTGTGCTTTAAATTCAGAAATATCAGCAAGTATAGCGACAAAGTGACTGACGCTACCATTGGGACGGTTGATACAATTAAGAGTAAGTTGTGCAGGAAAAGTGATGCTACTTTTTTTACGTAGTTCTATCTGGCCTTTCCACTGGCCCTCTTTTTTAACTAAGCTAAAGACGCTATTAATTGAAATTTGATTGCTAGAAGTAACAAATAAATCATGAAAAGATAGGCTACGAAGTTCTAACTTTGAATATTCAATTAAACGGTGCATGGCAGGGTTTATTTTTTCTAGGTTACCTCTATCATCTAGGATAACCATTGCCTCACCCGATACTTCAAATACTGTTTCTGCTAATTTTCGTTGCTCTTGTTCTGTTCGGTGCGAGCTAATATCTTCAAGAAACCATAATATTTCATTTTTTGATATTTCTTGGCCTAATAAAGAGCCGCTTATTCGTACCCAGAGTCGATGCCCTTTTTTATGGCGTACCTGAGCTTCAAATTTAATACTTCCTTCTTTTTCTAAAGTGGCAAGACAGTTTTCTTTGCTGCAAAAAATATTACTTGAAGGCTGGTTTAGTAAGTTACATAGAGAATAAACCTGATCATAACCAAACTGCTGTTGAAATCCCTGACTTGTTTTTAATATTTTAAGGTCGGTGTCTGTAAAAGCAATGGCAATAGGGGATTGCTGTAAAATAGCGAGAAGCCGTGATTTACCTATTAATAATTGGCGCTTTAGTTCAGCGTTTTCAGGCAACATTTTAATTAGTAATTCAGATGTGTGTATGTTCTCATTAGATAGTAACATAAACAGAAAAGAAGTGAGCAACCCTTCCACTTGTAAGTCAATGATTACTTTTAAGTGTGATCGGGTTCAAATAAATAAAATGTTTCAGCTTATGTATAAACATGGACTATGCTCTGTGAGCTTCGGTTATTACATATAAAATAAAGGTTGAAACACCTATAACACGGTAAGAAATATTAAAATGATTGAATTATATTTAGATACTGTTGATGCTAAGCAGGTTAGCCGACTTAATGCTTGTCTCCCGATAAAAGGGGTGACAACAAACCCCTCTATTCTTGCTAACGCAGGAATAGGCGTTACTCAAGCCTTGTCTGAGTTAAATGAAATAATTGAGAATGCTCGATTTCATGTGCAAGTGGTTAGCCAGACAGTTGAGGGTATTGTTGATGAAGCAATAGAACTTGATAAACTTCCCTTTGATATGGTTGTTAAAATTCCTGCAACTGAAATAGGGTTGGCGGCTATTAAAATAGTTAAAAACAGTGGTATACAGGTTTTAGCAACGGCTATTTACAGTAGCCAACAAGGCTTTCTTGCAGCCTTGTGTGGAGCAGATTATTTGGCGCCTTATATAAACAGAATGGATACCATGGGGGGTGATGGTATTACCGTCGTTGCAGATTTGCAACAATTGATCACAATTAATCAGTTAAGCTGTAAAGTGCTCCCTGCGAGTTTTAAAAATACTTTACAAGTTATGGAGGTGATGAAGTTAGGGGTCGGTGCTATTACCTTGCCCGTTGAGGTGGCAATACAGATGATTTCCCACCCAGCAGTGCCTCCAGCTGTTGAAAAGTTTGATAGTGACTGGAAAGAAAATTTTGGCTCGATGCTGGCTTTTGAAAGTTAGGAGGAAGGATTTTTTATTTAAAACTATCCATAACAATAGTTTTCAGCCACCGTTTTGCATTATTGGCCTCAATAGTTAAGGTTGCCTCGGCAATATTAGGGGTAACGCCTCCAGCACCCGTGACTTTAATAATTTTACCCTGCTGGTTAAGCTTATAAACCATGGCAATGGAAATGCCTTGTTCCTGCGTAATTAAGCTGTAGCAGGTATTAACCCAGAGAGGCTCAATAGCTTCAAATTGATTAAGTAAATTCACTACTGCAAAAGCACAGACTTTTGCTTCTGCATTAGCTGCAAAAGCTGATTTTGGAATTGGATTTTGTATAGAGGCATCCCCAATCACATGAATATCAGGGTGTAGGGTTGATTCGCTGGTCTGGTGATTAACGGGGCACCAGCCTGACTCATCACAAAGCCCTGCAGTATGGGCAATATTAGCGGCTTTTTGTGTCGGAATATAGTTTAAAACATCAGCTTTAAAAATATCGCCAAAATCAGTTTCTAATTGCCTGTTTTTAATATCAATTTTTCTGATAGGGTTGTCAGGAATGGAGTGCCATTCAATCATGCTGTTATTGCTTGCAAATCCATAATGCTTTTCCCAGCTTTTAAAAAATAACTGCTGTTTAGAAAATTGGCTTTTAGCATCCAGAATGATGATTTTTGATTTGGGTTTATGTTGCTTTAAGTAATAAGCAATCATGCTGGCACGTTCATAAGGGCCAGGAGGGCATCTAAATGGGTTGGGAGGGGCGCAAATTACCACTGTGCCACCATTTTTCATAGCCTGTAGTTGATTTTTTAAGAGTGTGGTTTGAATTCCTGCTTTCCATGCATGGGGAATTAAATGACTTGTTGAATTATCATGACCTTCAATTAATTCCCAACGGAAATCAATACCAGGCGATACGATTAAACGGTCATAAGGTATTTTTTGTTTGTCACTGAGAGTAACATAATGTTTCTCAGGGTTAATTGTGGCCACTTTTTGGTGAATGATACCTACATCATACCGGCTTAATAGTTGTTGATATGAAACATTAAGCGATTCGATTTTTTTAAAACCCGCTAAAACCCAGTTACTTCCTGGGCAGGTAATATAGTGCTGTTTAGGCTCAATTAGAGTCACTTTAATACTTGAATCTAATTGCTTAATCATTTTTGCGGCGGTTGCGCCACCAAAGCCTCCACCAATAATGACAACATGAGCAGAACTGGAATTAAATGCTCGCTTATGGCAGCCAGTAAGCCAAAGAGCTGCTGAGCGACTAGATAAATGCATAAACTGGCGTCTGGAAATCATTTAATGTGAACCCGTAATATAAGTTGCAACGGCCATTAATTCATTATCAGTAAAACCTTTTGCTATTCTGTTCATCATTGAGGCACTTTTTGCGTCATATTTAAAAGCTAATAAAGTATTTCTCAAAGATATAGTAGATAAGGGTTGAGTTGATTTTAAATTAGTTAACTGTTCACCATGACAACTATAACAAGTGTAAGCAACCATTTTTCCAGAAACATCTGCCATTGAATAGGTATAGGCAGTTGTTGTAATGAAGAGTATGATGATTTTTTTGAATATTTTTTTCATCTCAAATATCTTTTTTGTCTGGGTAATTTAAGTATAAGGCAATTGGCAATATATAACCTACCCAGATTTTTTATTGTGAGTTGTCAAGTTTAAGTGAGGTATTGCTATGTTACGTATATTTATCATACTATTTTTTTTTACGGTTAGCCTCGGTCTGCCGGCTGAAGAGCTTAGTTTTAATACGGCTGATAATGCAACAATCTATGCAAATTTTCAACCACGAGGGTCGCACGCTGTTTTGTTGGCGCATGGGGCTATTTTTAATAAAGAAAGCTGGGGGAAGTTTGAACAACGCTTGTTGACAGAAGACTTTACCGTCTTAGCTATAGACTTTAGAGGCTATAACAAGTCAACTCAAGGAGATAAAGCACAGGCCTTATATGAGGATATTTTGGCGGGTGTCAGGTTTTTAAGGCAACAAAAAAATATTAAACAAGTTTCTATATTAGGTGCAAGTATGGGGGCTATCGCTGCGGCTAAAGCAAGTGTCTATGCCGAGGCGGGTGAAATAGACCAGTTGATTTTATTATCGCCATCACGGGTTTATAAGCCTGAGGAACTTAAAGGGCGCTTATTATTTATTGCCAGTGAACACGAGCGTTTGGCTACCATCCTTAAATCATCTTATATTAAAGCGCCTGAGCCAAAAAGCTTGCAACTTATTAAAGGTAAGGCGCATGCTCAACATATTTTTAAAACCCCTCAAGCAGAGACTTTAACAACGATTATTATAGACTTTTTGCAAGCAGCTTCTAGAGATAAATAGCATCCTTATTAAGTTAAGCGTAACTTTTCAGTCACTTTAGTAAGATATTTCGTAGGAGCGTCCGCGCCGGCGCGAATAAAATAATGCTCTTTTCTCTAAAATTTTCAAATATATTCGCGCATGACTAGTGCATGGACAGATATTTGCTCCTACATCATTATTGTCTACTCACAAGCTGAATAGCTATAGTTAAGCTTTTGTGGCAGTGATGTAATGAAGTGAAGTCCCCAGATCCCCTTGATTCCGCTTTGCTGCATCAAGGCTACCTATCTTTATTATTAAGGTAGTGATATTTGGATAAAAGATACATTATTCTTTTTGAGGTAGATAAAACAATAGATTATCTCAATAATATAGGGTAATGATAACAATAATAGAGTGCCTCAATGATTGGTCAATTAATATTTGATAATCGGTTTGTACAGGAATTGCCTGCTGATTCAGAAGCTGAAAACTATCGCAGGCAAGTGATGCAAGCTTGTTATTCCTTTGTCTCCCCTACTAAAGTATCTTCGCCAACAGTCGTTGCCTATTCAACAGAAATGGCTGATACATTAGGTTTTACAGAACAGGATTGCCAGTCCGGTCAATTTGCTAAAGTCTTTGTGGGTAATGAAGTTTTAGAGGGAATGCAACCTTATGCTATGTGTTATGGCGGGCATCAATTTGGTCATTGGGCAGGACAATTAGGTGATGGCCGAGCTATTAATCTAGGCGAAGTTGTTAATGCAGAAAAGCAGCGCTGGGCTTTGCAACTAAAAGGTGCTGGGCCAACCCCTTATTCTCGTACAGCAGATGGATTGGCCGTTTTACGCTCATCAGTACGTGAGTTTTTATGCAGTGAGGCTATGTATCATCTAGGTGTCCCGACTACGCGTGCTTTAAGCCTGATTCTGACTGGGGAGGAAGTGGTTCGGGATATGTTTTATGATGGTCGTCCAAAAGCTGAACTTGGTGCGGTGGTTTGTCGGGTCGCGCCTTCTTTTATACGTTTTGGCAGTTTTCAAATTTTTTCTTCTAGAGGAGAGGTAGACTTATTACGGAAGTTTGTCGACTATACGATTAGGACAGATTTTGCTTATTTATTAAAACAGAGTGAGCCTCTAGGTAAAGAAGTTTATATTAAGTGGTTTGAGCAGGTTTGCAAGTTGACAGCTGAAATGATTGTTCATTGGCAGCGTGTAGGCTTTGTTCATGGGGTAATGAATACCGATAATATGTCAATTATGGGTTTAACGATTGATTATGGCCCTTATGGCTGGTTGGATGATTATAATCCTGACTGGACCCCTAATACCACTGATGCGGGTGAGCGCCGTTATCGATACGGTCAGCAACCACAAATGGCTTTATGGAATTTAGTTCAATTAGCCAATGCAATATACCCATTGATTGGTGAAGCTGAACCCTTACAACAGGCTTTGAATGTTTATAACCATACCTTTGATAAAGGCTGGAACCGCATGATGGCCAATAAGCTTGGGTTCAAGGAATTTAATTTAGATACCGATACTGAATTATGTCAGGAGTTATTGGCTTTGTTGGCTGAGGTGGAGACTGATATGACTATTTTTTATCGTAAACTAGCAGTATTTGAGGTGGAAAGTGTGGTTGGTTGTTTTACTGATGAACAATTGCTGGAGCCTATATCAGAAGCATGGTATCGATTAGATGCACTAACTGAAGATTACAAGGTACGATTTGCGGTATGGATACGAAAATATATTTTACGATTACAAAATGAAGCCGTTTTGCAAGTTGATAAAGTCAAGCAAATGAATAGAGTTAACCCAAAATATGTTTTAAGAAATTATTTGGCACAGTTGGCGATAGATAAAGCAGAGCAAGGTGATTTTTCAATGATAAATGAATTGCTTGAGGTGATGCGAAATCCATATGATGAACAGCTTGAGCATGCTCAATATGCAGTTAAAAGGCCTGAATGGGCTAGGCATAAAGCGGGGTGTTCTAAGTTGTCTTGCAGTTCTTAAAATAACCAAAAATATTTAAGGTTTTTATGTTGACTGAATTGAGTAATAATCAAAGACACCAGACTATACTTTGTGCTATCACGGGTGCGAAGTATATTTAATCCTTAGGAGAATAATATGTTAGAAAAAAATCAACAAGCCCCGGAATTTAGTTCTAAAAATCAAGATAATCAACTGCTTGAACTATCTTCCTTTAAAGGAAAAAAACACGTGGTGTTATATTTTTACCCTAAAGATGACACACCAGGCTGTACCATAGAAGCCAATGATTTTACCCGATTAGCCGCTGACTTTGCAGCACATGATGCAGTGGTTATTGGAGTAAGCAAGGATTCATGTGTAAGTCACGCTGATTTTATTAACAAGTTTGATTTGAAACTAGATTTGTTGGCGGATGAAAGTGGTGAGGTTTGTGAAAGTTATGATGTATGGCAGGAAAAAGAAAAAAATGGCGTAAAAAAGATGGCTATTTTACGCTCCACTTTTATTATCAATAAAGAGGGAGATTTAGCAGAGGCAATGTACGGTGTTTCTCATGAGGGGCATGCGCAGGCCATCTTAGAAAAAGTACAGCAACTCTAGTTTGTTGTCTAAAAGTTTTTTAACAAAACACGGCATCACCCAAGCTTGACTCACTGCCATTAAGTTAAGATAACAGGTAGGATGTGCTGACGACAGGAAGCGCATCATTTACAGTTGATGCGCTTCCTGTCGTCAGCACATCCTACAAAAATGGTTTAACTTAATGGCAGTGAGGCAGAGCATGGGAACTATTTTGGAGCTAAAATGAATGATAAAGAAAAAGTAGCAAAATATGCGGCTCAAACTGTTAAAAGTGGCATGCTGGTTGGTTTAGGGACAGGCTCTACTGCAAATTATTTTATTGAATCGCTGGCTAATCGAATTAAGGAAGAAGGTATTCAAATTACTGCTGTTGCTAGTTCAATGGTTAGTATGATTAAAGCCCAATCTTTAGGGATACCGTTAGCAGCCATTGAAAATATTCAACAACTAGATCTATATGTCGATGGTGCTGATGAAGTAACCGCTGATAATGTTTTACTAAAGGGGCAAGGCTCTGATTTGGTGAAAGAAAAGTTGTTAGCTAGAGCTAGTAAGCAATTTATGGTGTTAGTTGATCAAAGTAAAAAGGTGGAAAGAATTGGAGAAAAGTTTCCGATTCCTATAGAAGTAATGCCATTTGCCTGGCAAATGGTCAAGTTACAGCTAGAAAAACTTGGAGGGCAGGGAGGGCTACGTCAAAATCAAAAGGGAGATGGCTTAGCTATTTCTGCTTATGGTAGTTTAATCTTAGATATGACCTTTACACCATCAATGAGTAGTCATCAGCTTGATGCTATGCTAAATAATATGCCGGGTGTAGTCGAACATGGTATTTTTCGTGATTTGGCTAGTGTTGTTTTAATGCCGGAAAATGGCGAGGTTAAAACAATATCTCGCTCGTAAAATGGGTGTGAGTAGGCAATGATAATGTAGGAGCGTCCGCCCCCGGCGCGATTATAATAATGCTCTTTTCTCTAAAACTTTCAATTATCTTCGCGCCAAGCATTGCATGAACCGATATTTGCTCCGGCAATATCTGCATTCACTACATCCATGTAGAGCAATGCACTAGGGCAGGAGGCCCGTAGGTAAAATAATGCAGGAGCTATTATCGAGGAGCAGCGAAGCGGTGTGCCGACTAGTGCATGGATGCACGTAGGTAGAGCAATGCAGGAGCAATTGCCTAGGGCGTCCGCTCCTACAAAACATTACACTAAAGATGCTGAATAGTGACACTGTGTGAAATGTATTTCCTGAAAAATCAGAAAATAATAATAAGTAATGATAGAATAATGGGTTAAATTTACTTAATCTATAACTGATTTTACGAAGGGATATTTTTATTTATATGACTAAATTCATATTTATTACGGGCGGTGTGGTTTCTTCGTTAGGGAAGGGGATAGCAGCATCTTCTCTGGCTGCTATCCTTGAAGAACGGGGGATAAAAGTAACCATGACTAAGCTGGATCCTTATATCAATTTAGATCCAGGTACCATGAGTCCTTTTCAGCATGGTGAAGTGTTTGTAACTGAGGATGGTGCTGAAACTGATTTAGATTTAGGGCATTATGAGAGATTTCTTAAAACCACGATGGGTAAAAAGAACAATTTTACTTCAGGCCAGGTTTATGAAAATGTTTTGCGTAAAGAACGTAAAGGTGAATATCTGGGCGCTACTGTTCAAGTTATCCCTCATATTACCGATGAAATTAAGCGTCGTATTTATGCCAGTGCAGAAGGTGTAGATGTTGCTTTGATTGAAGTGGGCGGTACGGTGGGTGATATTGAATCCTTACCCTTTTTAGAAGCCATTAGACAGATAGGTATAAAAGAAGGGCGAGATAAAACCCTCTTTATTCATTTAACTTTAGTGCCTTATATTAAGTCTGCAGGCGAACTTAAAACAAAACCTACGCAGCACTCGGTTAAAGAGTTAAGAACGATTGGTATTCAGCCTGATATTCTGATTTGTCGCTCAGAGAGACCTATCCCTGCTAGTGAACGCAGTAAAATTGCCTTATTTACTAATGTGGCTGAAAAAGCAGTTATATCAGCGATTGATGCAGATACCATTTACCGTATCCCCATCTTGTTAAATGAGCAAGGTTTGGACGATATTGTGGTTAATCAATTACGTTTAGATGTACCTCCAGCTGATTTAACTGAGTGGCGTGAAGTGGTCGAAGCGATTACCCACCCTAAAGATGAAGTCACTATTGCCATGGTTGGTAAATATGTTGATCATTCAGATGCATATAAATCTTTAGATGAAGCATTGATTCATGCCGGATTAAAAACGCGCAATAAAATAAAAATAAAATATATTGATGCTGAATTGATTGAAGATGAAGGGACTCAAGCACTGCAAGATGTAGATGCTATTTTGGTTCCTGGTGGTTTTGGTGAGCGTGGTATAGAAGGTAAAATTGCTACCGTCCGTTATGCCCGTGAAAATAAAGTTCCTTATCTAGGGATTTGTTTAGGGATGCAATCAGCGGTTATCGAGTTTGCTAGGAATGTAGTGGGGCTTGAAGGTGCACACAGTACCGAATTTTTACCCAATTCCCCCCACCCCGTCATTGGTTTAATTACCGAATGGATGGATGAAGCGGGACAAATTGAAACCCGTGATGAAAATTCCGATTTAGGCGGTACCATGCGTTTAGGTGCGCAAAAATGTCGTTTACAACCAGATACCTTGGCATATGGTGCATATCAAAAAGATGTGATTACAGAGCGTCATCGTCATCGTTACGAATTTAACAACAAATATCTTGAGCAACTAGAGAAAGCCGGAATTATTTTTTCGGGCAAATCAATGGATGGTCGATTAGTTGAATTTATTGAATTAGCTGATCACCCTTGGTTCTTGGCTTGTCAGTTTCACCCAGAATTCACTTCAACCCCCCGTAAAGGGCATCCTTTATTTTCAGGGTTTGTTGAAGCAGCAGCTAAGCATAAAAAAGGCGAATAATAATGAAATTATGTGGTTTTGAAGTAGGGTTAGATAAACCTTTATTTTTAATAGCAGGCACTTGTGTTATTGAAAGTGAACAGATGACAATAGATACAGCCGGCTATCTTAAAGAGTTGACTGATGCATTAGGCATTCCTTTTGTTTATAAGTCATCTTTTGATAAAGCTAATCGCTCATCCCATGCTAGTTATCGTGGTCCAGGCTTAGAAAAAGGCTTGGAGATACTGCAAAAAGTAAAAGATCAGATTGGCGTACCCGTCTTGACTGATGTACATGAAGATACGCCTTTAGCAGAAGTAGCTTCTGTGGTTGATATTATGCAAACGCCTGCATTCCTATCTAGGCAAACTAATTTTATCCAAAATGTTGCTAAACAGGGTATTCCTGTCAATATTAAAAAGGGTCAGTTTTTAGCACCTTGGGATATGGTTCATGTGGCGGCAAAAGCTAAAGCAACAGGCAATAATCAAATAATGGTTTGTGAGCGCGGTGTATCATTTGGTTATAATAACTTAGTTTCAGATATGCGTTCTCTAGCCGAAATGCGTAAAACAGATTGTCCCGTCGTATTTGATGCTACTCACTCAGTTCAGTTACCTGGTGGTCAGGGAACTTGTTCGGGCGGTCAACGTGAACATGTACCGGTATTAGCAAGAGCAGCAGTAGCGGCAGGTGTTGCTGGATTGTTTATGGAAACACACCCAAAACCAGAAGAAGCATTAAGTGATGGGCCAAACTCATGGCCATTACATAGAATGAAAGAATTATTAGAAACATTAATAACCATCGACCAAGCTGTTAAAGCAAACAGCTTAATTGAAACAACTTTATAGAGGAAAACATGGCTAGAATTGTAGATGTTAAAGCGAGTGAAGTATTAGATTCACGTGGTAACCCGACAGTAGAAGTAGAAGTGTATTTAGCTTCTGGTTTAGTGGGTAGTGCAATGGTTCCTTCAGGTGCATCAACAGGTGAACGTGAAGCAATAGAATTGCGTGATGGCGATAAATCGCGTTACCTAGGTAAAGGCGTTTTAAAAGCAGTTGAAAATGTAAATACAACAATTCGTGAAGCAGTTATCGGAATGGATGCTTCTGATCAAAAAACACTTGATCAAAAAATGATCGATTTAGATGGTACGCATAACAAAGCTGTATTAGGTGCAAATGCTATCTTAGGTGTATCTATGGCAGCAGCACATGCAGCAGCTAAAGAGGGCGGTATTCCTTTATATCGTTACTTAAACACTAGCGGGAAATTTGTTCTTCCAGTCCCTATGATGAATATCATCAATGGTGGATCACACGCTGATAACAGTGTTGATTTACAAGAATTCATGATTTTGCCAGTGGGCGCTCCAACTTTCCGTGAAGCGATTCGTTACGGTGCAGAAGTTTTCCATAACCTTGCTAAAGTTTTAAAAGCAAAAGGTTTGGCTACAACGGTTGGTGATGAAGGTGGCTTTGCTCCAAACCTTTCTTCAAATGAAGAAGCGATTGAAGTGATTTTAGAAGCGATTGAATTGGCTGGCTACAAAGCAGGTGAAGACATCTATTTAGGTATGGATGCTGCGGCTTCTGAATACTATATAGATGGTAAATATGTTTTAGCTGCAGAAGGCAAAAGCTTAACATCTGAAGAAATGACTGACTTTTTCGTAGACTGGGTAGAAAAATATCCTATTATCTCTATTGAAGATGGCTTAGATGAAAATGATTGGGACGGCTGGAAAGTTCATACTGAAAAACTAGCGGGTAAAATCCAGTTGGTAGGTGATGATTTATTTGTGACTAATCCTGCTATCCTTCAAGAAGGTATTGATAAAGGTATTGCCAACTCAATCCTAATCAAAGTAAACCAAATTGGTACTTTGACTGAAACTTTAGAAGCCATTAACAAAGCATCTGCGGCGGGTTACAGTGCTGTTGTATCACATCGTTCAGGTGAAACTGAAGATACCACGATTGCTGATTTAGTGGTTGCAACAGGTACAGGTCAAATCAAAACAGGTTCTTTGAGTCGTTCTGACCGTATCGCTAAATATAACCGTCTAATGAAAATTGAAGACGAGTTAGGCGAAAATGCAACTTACGCAGGTCGTAGTGCATTTAAAATGTTATAAGAGCAGGTGAAAGGCTAAAGGTACAAGGCGAAAAGAGCCCTATATGAATTTTGTCAAAATACTTATAGTCGTATTGCTTCTACTTATTGCTCAGTTACAATATCGATTGTGGCTGGGTGATGGTGGTAGGCAAGAAGTAAAAGAGTATCAACAACAGTTGGACATTCTGACCAAAGAGGCCATGGAAAAAAAGGAACGTAATGATGCACTTTATGCAGAAGTGTTAGATTTACGGAAGGGCGAAGAGGCTATTGAAGAAAGAGCCCGTTATGAATTAGGGATGATTAAGGAAAATGAAACTTTTTTTCAAGTGATCGAGTAATAAACATTATTTCAACTGGTTCCTACGCGCAGCGTGGTAACTCATACTGGAACGCGCCTGCGTTCCGAGACGCTGGCGCGTCTTTCAATGTATTCCCACGCAGAGCATGGGAACGAGGAAAGCTCGGTCTATGAAATTAAAAATTGAAAATATTGGCATGATTCGTTCTGCGGATATTAAATTAGATGGATTAACGGTTATTGCAGGTGAGAACGATACCGGGAAAAGTACTGTTGGAAAGCTTATTTTTTCTTTGGTTAAGGCGTTTAACCGTTATGAGGAAGACTTTAATGAAAGTAGGTATTCGAGAGTTCTTGATCTAATTGAAAAAATATATTTTCAATTAAGGCGAATTTATAATTTTGAAAAACACACCGAATTACAAGAGCAGTTTAATCCTAAGTTCTTTTTTAAAGAAATAAAAGAAAAAAAAGGTGCAGGGATTAATGGGGTAATTGACGATAAAATTGTTTTACTAGAAGAGTTTAATGATGTTGAGTCAATAGAAAGTCTTTATATGATAAGAGATATTTTGAATAAAGATGAAGATAAAAATATTACTATTAAAAGAGCGTTAACTAAAGCTTTTATTTCTGAATTTTATTTTGATTTAAGCCCAAAAAATAGTGATGTAGATTCATTGGTTAATGTTTCCGAAGGATTTAATAATATATTGGATATATTATTAAATGATAATGAAATTAAATCTCTCACGCTACATGATGACTTGCAATTTAATGACGTAACTTTCATTGAAACGCCTATTTTTTTGCAAATGTATGATCTAATTCGTTCTGCTTCAACTTTGTTTGAAATGCCGGAAGGTAAGAGTGAAAGAATGGTTAAAATGGGACGACCTAAGGTTGCACTGCATACTAAGGATTTAATTTCAAAGTTAGATAGTGCTCAATATAGTGATCTTTTTCAACGAACTCTTTTTTCTCTTGACGGAGTGTCTGAAACACCCTTAATTGAAGATATTCTTGAAATAACACAAGGTAAAGGCTTTTCTTTTGATCGAAAAGAAAAAGACTTTTATTATCACAAAAATGAAAATACAAAATTCAAATCAATTAACACAGCTACAGGGTTAAAATCTTTTGGCATAATTCAGCTTTTAATTCAGGCTGACTTTTTAGATGAAAGAAGCCTACTTATTATTGATGAACCTGAAATTCATTTACACCCAAAGTGGCAAGTAGAATACGCTAAGTTAATTGTTGCTTTAGTCAAAAATGATATCCCCGTATTAATCACCTCACATAGCCCTGAAATTATTCAAGCACTCAGTGTTTTTAGTGAAGAATATGGTATTCAAGATAGAACTGCTTTTTACTTAACCGAAAGTGATGGGGTAAGCTCTCAAATCAATGATGTCACTGAAGATATTAATAAAATTTTTACAACGCTTGCAGAACCACTTCATAACTTAGTCTGGGGTTGATGGTAATGCTTGAACGGTTAATAGAGCAGGGTGTTGTTAAAGGATTTTTTGAATTTAATGAATTAGGGAAATTAGATAAAAGTTGTTGTTCAAAATCAGCGCTACAAGTTATTGATTTTGATAAAACAAAAGAAACAATAGTTGCGCTAAATAAATCATTGCAGCAACCTAAATCAACAGATGCTTTAAAAATAATACCTAAGTTAAATCGTTTGGATTTTATTGAACTGAAAGGTTTTAAAATTTTTATCCAGCGAGATAAAACTAAAAACTTTCAGAAGAAAATTGAAGACTTTGATCTGGAAGGAAAAATCATTGATAGCCTTTTTGTTTTAGATTGTATTGTTAAAGATAATTCTATTCAGTTTAATAAAGAAGAAACAAAAGAATACCGTCATACTGAGAAATACTATTTTATTGTTGTTGATATTGAGCTTTCTAAAGAACCTATACAAGATAGGTTAATCAATTTAATTTTTTTATCGTTAAGAAGCTCCCTTAATGATATTCAAAACTCATCGCTTCATAATCTAAATAAACCTAAATTGTTAAGTTGTAATCAAATCGATAGTTACTATCAAGGGTTGCTTAGCAAAGATAGTGAGATACTATAAATGACTCAAGCAAAAATATGGGCGGTTGTTCCTGCCGCTGGTGTTGGTAAAAGAATGCAAGCAGACCGACCTAAGCAATACCTCCCATTAGCGGGTAAAACAGTTTTAGAACAAACCCTTAACCGATTATTACAAGCTGAGGTTTTTTCAGCTATTGCAGTGGCAGTCTCTAAAGAAGACCCTTATTGGCCAAAACTCGAATGCTCTAAGCATGAGAAAGTCATTACTGCTGCTGGTGGTAAAGAAAGGGCAGACTCCGTTTTATTAGCTTTAAAATCATTAAGAGATCAAGCATCAGATGAAGACTGGGTATTAGTCCATGATGCTGCTAGACCTTGCTTAACCAGTACTGATATTCATTTTTTAATTGAATCTTTAAAAGATGATGAGGTGGGGGGGATTTTAGCGTTATCCTCTCATGACACATTAAAAAATGTTGATAGTATTCGTATTACCGAAACTATTGATAGAAGTAAGATATGGCGGGCTTTAACACCACAGATGTTTCGTTATGGTATGTTGAAATCAGCATTAGAAGCTGCAGAAGGTAATCCAGCCGTAACAGATGAAGCCAGTGCATTGGAAATGCAAGGTTTTCAACCGAAGATAGTAGAAGGGCGGCCCGATAATATAAAGATTACGCGTCCGGAAGATTTAGCACTCGCACAATTTTATATGGAGCAGCAATAATGATTAGAATAGGCCAAGGTTATGATGTACATCGTTTTATAGATGAAGGGGATGTAATCCTCGGTGGCGTTAAAATCGATTATGAAAAAGGGTTGGAAGCGCATTCAGACGGTGATGTGGCTTTACATGCCTTAGCTGATGCCTTGTTAGGTGCAGCTGCATTAGGTGATATAGGTAAACATTTTCCTGATACCGACCCTGAATTTAAAGGGGCAGATAGTCGTGTGTTATTACGGCATGTCTATAGTATCGTGCAAGAAAAAGGGTATAAATTAGTTAATGCTGATATTACCATTATTGCCCAGGCACCTAAAATGGCTCCGCATATAGTGGCTATGTGTACAAATATCGCAGAAGACTTATTGGTTGATCTTGATTGTATAAATGTTAAAGCAACCACAACAGAGAAGTTGGGGTTTGAAGGGCGTAAAGAAGGTATTGCTGTACAAGCGGTGGTTTTAATTGAAAAGTAGCTTACAGCTGTGTTATTTAGTAACCATTAAGCACCTTTAGGAACGTG
>Ga0256840_1002712_pt1 | contig 15307 bp, 13 predicted proteins | sample 355202metaG_FD_185969 | JGI IMG/M metagenome (GOLD analysis project Ga0256840, IMG submission 185969) | Hydrothermal vent microbial communities from Mid Atlantic Ridge, Atlantic Ocean - 355-202 | ecosystem: Environmental > Aquatic > Marine > Hydrothermal vents | place: Atlantic Ocean: Mid... | reverse complement strand
TACCGCTTAGTACTCGCTTTTCACTCACAGAACGCCTCCCTTAAGGAAATCACTTAAGAATAAGACCGCTGGGAGTATAATTTTGCCGATAACCCCTGTAAAGATAAGCACCAGCAAAATGATAAAGCCGTAAGGCTCAAGGCGGTAGTAACGATAAGCAAGCTCCCTTGGCAAAATTCCTGCCAGGATCTTACTCCCATCAAGGGGTGGGATGGGCAAAAGATTAAAGACTCCAAGGCCAATGTTTAACTGCACTCCCAGAGCCAGCATCAGAAAAAGCGGCTTTCCGAAGAAAATCGCTATATCTTTTCCTAAAAGGGCAAGGGGCCAGATAATGAAGTTAAAATTACGCAGAAGAATTGCAAAAATAACCGCCAGACAGAAATTGGCCAGAGGCCCTGCTAAGGCTACCAGCATCATATCTTTGCGCGGGTCGCGGAAGTTTCGTGGATCAACTGGCACAGGCTTAGCCCAACCAATGGCCTGGGTGATGATAAAAGCAAGGGTCCCGAAAAGATCAAGGTGTTTTATGGGGTTTAAGGTTAGCCTTCCTGCCATCTTGGCGGTGGGATCGCCGAGTTTATAGGCCACCCAACCATGGGCCAATTCGTGGACTGTAACCGCAGCTAAAAGCGGCACCGCCATTACTATCAACACGTGCAAATCAGGAAGAAAAGACATCCGCAAACTCCTTTCGCAAAAAGGCTTCCTCTTCGCCGGGTTTTATCGTGCCGTCTATTTTAGCAGCCCTTAATGCTTTGAGCATCTTTCCGATTTCGGGTCCTTGCTTTACACCTAATTTTTGGAGGTCTTCGCCTGAAAGCCCGGGCTTTATCTCAAAACACTTTAGACACTTTAGAATAAAAGCCTCATCAAGAAAAGAGGCGGCAAGAAGGGCCTCGCGCGGCATCTTTTCCAGGAAAAACACCTTTTCGCTAAGAGGGATTTTTGGGTCTTTAAGAAAAGCAGCCTTCTCTTTCAGGGATAATTTGGCTTGCCAGAGGGCCTTTTTCTTGTGTCCGGAAATGTCTAATCTTTCCAAGTCTTTTTCGCGCAAGGCCAAAAAAAGCGCAAAGGCTTCTATTTTTTCGGCTGGAGAAAGACGCATCTTCGTGGCAAGGGCAAAAAAACGTTTAATTTCAAATTTATCCGGCACTTTTTCGAAAAGTTCATTTAAAACCCTGTTTTCAGCAAGAAAAATAATCGCCAAAGATGGGTTTTCTTCTTCCATGATGCGCAGGAATTCGTTTCTTAGCCGGGCAGAAGATAGCAACGAAAGGACTTTTAGTTTCAAGGCAAGACTAAGCGCCCGGAAAGTATCGCTTGAAAAGGCGAAATTAAAACGCGTGGCATATCTTGCCGCCCTGAAAATACGTGTGGGATCTTCCACAAAGCTCAAGATATGCAAAACCCTGAGCTTTTTAGCACATAGGTCTTTTAAGCCACCGTAATAGTCAATGAGCCTTCGGGTTTTCAGGCAAAGGAAAAGGCTATTTATGGTGAAATCACGGCGAAAGGCGTCCTGGCGTAAAGGCCCAGGAAACGTCTTGGGAAGCCTAGCCGGGGCTTCGTAGTATTCCCAGCGGGCCTGGGCAATATCTATGTCGTAATCCCGCCAGGCAAGTTTAAAAGTCCCAAAAAGAGAAGTTTTTACCAGTCTCGCCCCAAGCTTTTGGGCTAAATTTTCGGCAAAGTATCTGGCCTTTTCCGTGACCACAAGGTCAATATCAAAAGAAGGCCTTTTAAGAATAAGGTCCCTTACGATTCCGCCTACCAAAAAAACGCGTAGCCCAAGGGCTTTGGCCGCTTCACTTGCCTTTGTGCAAATTTCGCTAAGCTCTTCAGGGAACTCAAGAGAAAAATTCTCCGAAAGATCTTCCCAGGCAAAGGCGAAAGCGTCTTTTAAAGTGATAAGACTTTTGGCAGAATCTTTCTTAAGCAAAACATAAGCTGAAAAGGGGTTTTTCAGAGCTTCCTGGGAAAAATCTTCACCTGCGGGAATTTTCTCTAAGAGGTCAGCAAGGTCGAGCTTAAGGCCAAAGCGCATTGCCTCCTCAAGGACCCTTCTTCTAAGCACCCCTTTAAAGGCCGCGCCATCTGTTAGCACCAAAAGTTCTTCGCCAGCGAGGGAAAAAAGCTCCTGTGCCTGCTCAAAAGAGCTTTTTATGTCGATGGTTAGCGGAGTCCCTGTTAAAAAATTTTCAGCCGCGTGGGTGGTATTTTTCATGGACCTTTCTCAGGGTTTCCACCTGCACGTGAGTGTAAATTTGGGTGGTAGAAAGACTAGCATGGCCAAGCATCATTTGCACGGTGCGAAGGTCTGCGCCTCCCTCAAGCAAATGGGTGGCAAAAGAATGCCTGAGCACGTGGGGGCTTATTTCTTTAGGGTTTAGGCCGGATTTGGCGGCATAGGCCTTGATAATCTGCCAGAAACGCTGCCGAGTGAGGGGACGCCCCCGACGGTTCAAAAAGATGTGGGCCTCGTCAAGGCGCTTGGCAAGAAGCTTAGGTCGCCCCCTGGCAAGGTAAGTTTTAAGGGCATCCTTAGCTACTTCTCCCAAAGGCACCAGGCGCTCTTTTTCTCCTTTGCCAAGCACGCGCACAAAACCAACCTCAAGATTCACATCAAACATCTTAAGCCCGATAAGTTCAGATACCCTTAAGCCAGTGGCGTAAAGCACCTCAAGCATGGCTTTGTCCCTGAGTCCTATAGGAGTTTTAAGGTCAGGAGCATTAAGGAGCCTTTCTACTTCCTGGCGCGAGAGCACGATAGGAAGCTTGCGCGAAAGCTTGGGGCCTTCTATCAGTTCAAAAGGACTTTCCGAAAGCCCGTGCTCAAGGACCAAATATCTAAAGAAATTCCTGAGTGCCGAGAGCCTGCGTGCCACCGTCTCAGCAGAAAGGCCTTTTTCACGAAGTTTCGCAAGATAAAGAAGCACGTGAGGGGCCTTGGCCTCTTCGATACGAGAAAGCCCCTGCTCTTCCAGAAACGCGATAAAATCGTTTAAGTCTGCGGCATAGGCCTCGATGGTTTTTGCTGAGTAGCCCTTTTCAACCGCCAGGACAGAAAGATATAAATCGATAACCTGGGTGTCCATCTAGGTGCGCAGTTCTTCAAGAAGCACCATGGCTTCTTCCTGAACTTTAGCTGATTTGGCTGTCATGGAAAGGACTTTGATCTTGCTGATAAACCCTTGTTGCTCTAGAGGACCCTTTGAGGGATAAATGGCCTTTAGCGCTTGCATGGCCTCACAGACTATTTTGTCATCCCGATGGTCAAGGAGAAGAATAAGGGTGCTCCAATCCTCAGGAAGCCCGTATTCTTTTACATAGTCGCGCACTGCCTTATTAAAGCGATTTGTCCCGTAGGACTTATGAATACGGGCAAGGGCTTTGTCATGGTCTTTGGTCCCCTTTTTCCCGGCAAAAAGCTTTTCAACTTCTTTTAAGTAGCGCTCTTTCATCCAGCGGTCTTTTAAGGCCTTTTCAAGCTCAGTTTCATCCTTGCGGCTTCTGGTATGCGGGGATCTGTCTCGCATTTTGTCTATCTCGCGCCAGGAAGGCCTTTGTCTTTCGTCATCATACGGCATATACCGATTCACCTCCTGCAATACTCGAAGTAAAAGTCTATTTCAGGCAAAACAAGCGCGGTCAACTCGCCACCATAGACACATCCTGTGTCTATTCCTATTTTGTTCGGCGCAAGAAAGGGTTGCCTAAAAGGGGTATGGGCAAAGATCACGCGTTTGCCCCAATCATAATCGCTATAAATGAATTCTTCCCGAATAAATAACAAGTCTTCACGATTTTGTTTTTCAAGAGGGACTCCTGGTTTTAAACCAGCGTGGACAAAAATATATTTTTCTGTTTCCCAGTAAAAAGGAAGACTTTCTAAAAACTTAACATAAAATTCCGGAATATCCAAAATTCCTTCCCGATTAGTAAATTGTGCCAGGGTCACATCGCCGCCGTTAGCCAGGTAAACATCACGCCACATGTCTGGATGTTCCAGATAACGCAAAAACATCCATTCGTGGTTTCCCACAAGGGGAATGACTTTTTCAGGATAGGTTTCTTTTAACTCCATGATAGTCTCAAGCACTTTGCGCGGGTCTGGTCCGCGGTCGAGATAGTCTCCAAGAAAAATCAGAAAGTCTTCGCCCCACGAAATGGGAAGCTTTTCAAGCAAGGATTCTAGGGCAAAAAGGCAACCATGAATATCGCCAATAGCATAGATGTCAGGCATGAAACTAAGGGCAGGTTAAAGCTCTTTTATCAAACGCTCTATCTCGTAAATATTTTCAGCAACCTCTATAGCCTGTTTGATAGCCCTAAGGGAGTCTATGCTTTCAATCTTGACGATAGCAGGATAAAGCTTTATGCCCTCTGGGCCAAACTTTAATTTAAGCCCCAGTTCAATGGCCTCCAAAAGTCCTTGGCGAATACCTTGCTGCATACCTTGCTCAATACCTTTCTGAATACCCTCTTTTAATCCTTCCTCATATCCTTCTCGTTTTATAATTTCATAAGCTGCGCTTTGTATCATGAGGTCCCTCCTTCTTTGAATTAGCTTTAAAGGGATTTCTTGTGAAACAAGCCCTCCTAAGATGGCCATCCCGGTAAGTAAATCCGCTTTACTTTGCCTGGGAATGTCCGCTTGATAGATTTTTTGCTCAGCCTCGTCGATAAAGTTTTCTCCATCCTTAAAAAGCGGCAGAAATGGTAACAAACACTCAGGGCCTTTTTCTAGGACTTCGGCTGCGGATACTTCATAAAGTTTAACAAGGTTAAATTTAAAATGTACCTCTTCGTCCTGATAAAAGTCTTTAACTTTAGAAGACGGAACAAAGAGAATTACGAATGTTTTTACAGGGAGATTTTCTTGAAGAACGTGGCGTATGCGGCATTCAAGAGTTCTTAAAGGGATCTCATCTTTCCAGGAAGAAAGAAACTCCAGCAGCACGAGCATCTCTGAGCCGTCAGCAAGAATGGCTTTAAGCACGAAATCAGAACGTCTAAGAAAAGGGGTCTCCTGTGGTCTTGGGTCAACCAGTAAAGCTTTTTCAACTGGAAGTTTACAAAAATAAGAAAGGAATGGTTCTTTACAATGAGAAAGAATGACTTTGGAAGCAATGTCGTAATACATTCGTAAAACCTCTTGTTAGAAACTTAACCAGAGAAGTTTGCGCTCGGCCCGCTCATCAAGGCGCTTAAGCCCTACTTCTTGCGCAAAACGAAGCGCTTCTTCGTATTCTTCGCGGCTCAAGCGCCTGTCTAAAGGGGGATACTTCCAGGCATCGCCGCAGGGATAATACTGGTCCATAATGTTTACGTAGGTGTTTGGGGAAATCTCTTCGGCAATAAAACGTAAGATTTCTTTGGTGCCCGCAAGGCCTCCTGGAAGCACCAGGTGCCGAATCAAAAGCCCTCGCCTGGCAATAAACTCATCGTCAAGCTCAAGGTCTCCCACCTGGCGATGCATCTCTTTGATAGCTGCTTTAGCTACCTGAGGATAACGAGGCACCTTGGAAAGCTTTAGGGCGACTTTTTCGTCCCAGTATTTAAAATCAGGCATGTAAATATCGATTATGCCGTCAAGGAGCTTGAGGGTTTCTATTTTTTCGTAGCCCCCACAATTATAAACAAGTGGGACATGGAGCCCTTTTTCTGCAGCAAGCACCAGGGCCTCTACGATGAAGGCGATTTGGTGGGTAGGAGTGACAAAGTTGATATTGTGGCAGCCGCGGGCTTGAAGCGCAAGCATCATACGGGCAAGTTCTTCTAAGGAAACTTCATCCCCTGAGCCAAGGTGGCTTATCTCCCAGTTCTGGCAATAAACACAAGCCATATTGCAATAGGTGAAAAATATCGTACCTGAGCCACCATAGCCCACAAGGGGGCGTTCTTCCCCAAAATGCGGGCCATAGCTTGAAACAATAGGCTTATCAGCCACGCGGCAAAAACCAAGCTCGCCTTTTAGGCGGTTTACTCCGCATTCATGCGGGCAAAGATCACACGCCGCAAGCCTTTCTCGGAGAAGACGGGCGCGTTCTTTAAGCTCACCAGTGCGTAATAGTTTGAGGTATCCTGCTTCGAAGTTTTTAGCCATCTGCTTTTTGGGATAGATCCTCTACCCTGATATTTCCAGGTCAACCAACCCCGTCATAAAAGAAAAGTATCTTTTTCTCTGCGTCTATTTGTTTGGGGCTAAGAGACCACGTGCTCTCTTTTGCTAATACATTAAGCATTTCTTCCCGGGAAGGAATAGCTTCAAGGCTTTGACCAAGGGGTTTTTTGTTTTTAGTGGAAAGGACAGAAACTTCCTGGCCATTTGTCTGGACACAAATGGGAGGTGGCCCCTCAGGAAAAAGCAGACGGGCAAAGGCAATGGTGCCCCGCTCGCGGCTAACCACACTTCCTTCGTTTATCCTGATAACCACGGCAGGCTTCCCAGAAAGCTCAACAACGATGTCTGCCTGGGTGTAAAGCCTTTTTGGGCCTACTTCTATCACCATAGGAACATTTTCTTTTATTTCCTCAGGAAGATAGCCCTTTTCTTTTATCAAAAAATCGAAAAGGGCTTTTCTTTCTTTGCGAAAGATGTCTTCTTCCAGGTGGCAAGTTGCCTCGTTACACTTGCAAGTAATCATTTGTTTTGCTCAAGAAAAAGTTTGGCACTTCAATTAAAGATTTTAGTTGCCATCACAACCGCAAGGGATCCGTTCCCATTTTTCGCTACGAAAATTTAAACGCTCTTATACCAGGGCCTTATAAAGATATTCAAAGGTCTCTGCCTTACTGATCTTATTTTTAGAATTACATTCTTATTCTAATCCAGCTTTATTAACCGTATATCTTGCCTTAAATTCACTGTAAGTGATCACACAACATTCTGAAACTTTAAACAACTTTTTATCATTAGTTATTAAGGGAATTTTGAGGAAATAGGCACTAGCACAGATTATTGCGTCTGGAAGTTTCAAGCTATAACGTCTTCTGAAATTGATAGTACATTTTTTGATGTCTTTATTTAAGTCCACTATGTAAATATTTTCAAAAAATTTATTAATTTTTTCCTCTTCTTTTTTAGTTAAATCAGGATAAGAAAGCACTTCAATTTCTGTTATAAAGGATATGACAAATTCTGCTTTAACAGATAAAATATTTCTATCTGAAAGATAATAAAGGATGGCGTTGGTATCCATAAACACTTTAGTCATCGACTTCAATTCCACTCTTCTCTTACCGATCTTTGATATTCAAGAGGATCAACAGATAATTTTAAAATACCTGCGAATTTAGAGATTATTTCAGCTTTAGATCGCCTTTCTTTTTTAACAATCCCATACTTTTCAACTAAAAACTCATAAAAATCTAATAATTCTTTTCTTGCTTCTTCAGGTAAAAGTTCAAGGTCTATTCTTTTTAGTTTTTCTTCCGTGTGCATAATCTTCTCCTATATTATGAGGGCATTAAAAGCCCGACGTCATTAAAGAACCGGCCTTACTTTTAAGGGTACGTAACCCAGCAGCTCTTTAAAGGCTTTTGCAAGCTCAGGCCTTGGGTCTATCTTGTAATTTCCGTTCAAATCAACCAGGACCTCTCCTTCGTTAAATCTTAACAGAATTTCCACTGGAAATCTTCCTTGAATTTCTGAAAGGATGTCCTTGATAGCGGTAAGTTGTGAGGGCTTTATCTTGTCTCCTTCTAGGGCCAGGACTACGCGTCCAGAGATTGCTTCCTGGGCCTTTTCAAGCGGGACGATTTTTTCAGCAATAATTTTGTCCCCACGGTCGTCTTTTTCATAGCGCCCCGTGATGAAAACCAGGCCTTTTTCCGCAATTAAGTCTTCACACTGGCGCAAAAGATCGGGAAACACGATCACTTCTATCATCTCGTGGCCATCTTCCACTTTTAAAATGGCCATTCTGTCTCCCCGGCGGGTGTTTTTTACCTTGGCCTCAGCAATCGCCCCCCCCACAGCCACTTTGGTAGAAGCAGAAAGCCCAAGGATCGAAGAAATAGTATGCGGTGTCAAAAGAGAGAGCCACTCACGGTAAGGCTCAAGGGGATGCCCGGTGAAGTAAAAACCAAGGGCTTCTCTTTCATAATTTAGCTTCAAATTAAGGGGCCATTCTTCCCGCTTGGGAATATCAAAGGAAGAAGACGCCTGGGTGCTCCCATTATTTGCCGTGGCAAAATCAAAGATTGATTTTTGCCCCTGTTCTTGGGCCTTTTTACGCATGTGAACCCAATCAAGGATGTCTTCGAGTATTTCCATAAGGGACGCCCTGGTATGCCCCAAAGAATCAAAAGCACCTGCCTTTATCAAAGACTCAAGCACCCGTTTGTTGACTTTTTTTAAATCCACCCGTAGGCAAAAATCTTCAAAAGAAGTAAAGGGGCCTTCTTCCCGGGCCCTTATTATTTCTTCTATGGCACCCCCTCCTACGTTTTTAACCGCTGCCAGACCAAAACGGATTTGATTGCCCTTCATAGTGAAGCCAACATGACTTTCGTTGATGTCAGGGGGGAGAATTTCTATTCCCATCTGTTTGCAAACCGAGATGTACTTCACCACCTGGTCGGTGTTCTCCATTTCGTAGGAAAGAAGGGCGGTCATGTAGCAAACAGGAAAATGTGCCTTTAAGTAAGCAGTTTGATATGCCACAAGAGCATAAGCTGCAGAGTGACTTTTGTTGAACCCGTAGCCGGCAAATTTTGCCATAAGGTCAAAGATTTGTTCGGCCTTGTCTTTTGGGATACCTTGCTTAAGGGCCCCTGCGATGAAACGCTCTTTTTGAGCTGCCATGACCTCGGGTTTTTTCTTTCCCATGGCACGGCGCAAAATATCGGCTTCCCCGAGGCTATAGCCAGCAAGCACCTGAGCGATTTTCATGACCTGTTCCTGATAGACGATAACCCCGTATGTTTCCTTGAGAATGGGCTCAAGCTGAGGCAAAAGGTATTTAACTTCTATCTCGCCGTGCTTGGCACGCACGTATTGGTCAACCATTCCAGACTCAAGGGGCCCTGGTCGATAAAGCGCAAGCACTGCGATAAGGTCGTTGAACTCAGAGGGACGCATTCTTATGAGAAGGTTTTTCATGCCTGAGGATTCCAATTGGAACACTCCGTCTGTGTCCCCGCGGCGCAAAAGCTCATAAGTTTTTTCATCATCAAGGGGAAGGCGTGCAAGGTCGATTTCTTTGCCAAAATGTTCCTTAACCAGACGCAGGGCGTGGTCAATGATGGTAAGGGTTTTAAGGCCGAGAAAGTCAAATTTGATTAGCCCCACTCTTTCTACGGCCTTCATGTCAAATTGGGTAACTATTTCATCGTGCTCACCTTTCATCAGCGGGCAGTAATCTGTAAGCGGGGAGTCTGCGATCACAACCCCTGCGGCATGGGTGCTAGAATGCCTGGGAAGGCCTTCTAGCACCTTGGCGATGGCAATAAGTTCACGCACTTTTTCGTCTTTTTCTACGAGTTCTTTTAGACGTGGCTCTGCCGCTAGCGCCTTATCAAGGGTCATGTCCTGGGCCTCGGGGATGAGTTTGGCAATCTTGTCCACTTGGGGGTAAGGCATACCAAGGGCCCTTCCCACGTCACGCACCACCGCCTTGGCCTTCATTTGCCCAAAAGTGGCAATCTGAGCCACGTAGTCCTGGCCGCCGTATTTTTCCCGCACGTAGTGAATAACTTCTTCCCGGCGGCGCATACAAAAATCAACGTCAATATCAGGAAGACTTGCCCGCTCAACATTAAGAAAACGCTCAAAAAGAAGGCCGTAGCGCAGGGGATCAAGGTCTGTGATGCCCATGGCATAAGCCACTAAAGACCCCGCTGCTGACCCGCGCCCTGGGCCTACCGGAATTCCCTGTTTTTTGGCCCAGGAAATAAAGTCTGAAACCACTAAAAAATAGCTGGCAAAGCCCTTGTGTTTGATGACTTCTATTTCGTGCTCAAGACGCTCGCGGTATTCCTTTTCAGAAGCAGCAAGCCCCGGCCATTCTTTAAGGGCTTTAAGCCTTGTCTCAAAGCCCGCTCGCGCCTTTTCTTCAAAGACTTCTTCGTAGGTGCGCCCAGCGGGGAGGGGATAGCGAGGAAAATGATGCACTCCTAGTTCTAGTTCAACGTTGCAGCGCTCGGCAATAAGGCAGGTGTTTTCAAGGGCCTCAGGGCACCAGGAAAAACGTTCTTTCATTTCTTCAGGTGAGGTGAAATAAAGCTTGTCTGTGGAAAACCGCATGCGGTTTTCGTCTGTTACGACTTTGTTTGTCTGGATACAGAGAAGAACGTCATGCACCCGGGCGTCTTCTGCGCGCAGGTAGTGGCAGTCGTTAGTAGCAACAACCGGAAGCCGAAGTTCCCGGGCAAGCTCATAAAGGGCTTCGTTCACCTGCTTTTGCTCAGGAAGCTCGTTTTCCTGAAGCTCAAGATAAAAGCGGCCAGGAAAAATTTCTGCGTATTCTTTGGCAAGCTTGCGCGCAAGGTCCATGTTTCCCCGTAAGGCCGCTGCTGCCACTTCTCCATGCAGGCATGCCGAAAGGGCAATGAGACCCTCGCTATATTTGCGCAAAAGCTCTTTATCAACACGGGGCTTCCAGTAAAAACCCTCAAAATTGGCAAGGGTCACCAGCTTCAAAAGATTGCGATAGCCGGTTTCATTTTCACAAAGCACCACCAGATGATACCCTGCTTCGTGGGCGCTTTTGGCCTTCTTTTCAAAGCGAGACCCCGGGGCCACGTAAAGCTCACAACCAAGAATGGGTTTGATCCCGTGGGCACGGGCAGCCTCGTAAAAGTGAATAAGGCCAAAGAGGCTCCCGTGGTCTGTTATGGCTATGGCCTCATAACCAAATTCTTTTGCCCTGGGGAAAAGGTCTTTTAGTCTGATGGCACCGTCAAGCAAACTCCATTCAGTGTGCAAATGGAGATGAACAAAGTCTGCCATTTTATTTCCTCCGAAATATTGACCTATTCTAATTTTAGAATTAGTCTAGAAAAATAGCAAATCTAAAAAGGAGTTTTGAGATGACCAAGTACAAGTGTAAAACATGTGGCTACGTTTACGATCCTGAAAAAGGCGATCCTTTGCGTGACATTCCGCCTGGGACTCCTTTTGAGAAGCTCCCACAAGATTGGACCTGCCCGGTTTGTGGATCAAGCAAAGTTGCATTTCAACCCTGTTAAGTCAAGTCGTTAACAATGCGCTCAGGGGCGTTGAAGATATTCACGCGCTCTGGGCGCGCGTAACATATAAGCGTTATCCCCGCTTTTTTAGCAATTTCAAGCCCGAGCGAAGACGTTGCTGTACGCGACATAACAATGGGAATACCCACTCTCGCACACTTTAACACCATATCTGAGGTAAGTCGTCCGGTGGTGTAAACCGCGCCTTTTGGCGAGGCCTTGCCCATTAAAATGGCCCCTATCACTTTGTCAACCGCGTTGTGACGGCCGACATCTTCGTAAAAAAGCCGCAAAGAGCCATCCTGCCAGTAGCCGCAAGCATGAACACAGTGGGTTCTGAGCCCTAAGTCTGATTTTTTGAGCACGGAAAGGATAAACGCCCTTATTTCTGAAAGTGGCATCTGCCATTCAGCAAGGGGAGCAAATTCTTTTTCCAAAAAATCGCGGGAAATTTTGCCTGTGCCTCCGCAGCCAGAGGTAACGATCAAGTCTTTGCCTTCTATCTTGTCAACGTCGGCATAAACAAAAATGCTTCCCTTTTCGTGGCAAAGCCTTACTTCCTTGAAAACGGAAGGGTCATCGAAATACCCCTGGGCAAAGAGATAACCCAGGCCAAATTCTTCAAGACCGGTGGGAAGCACCATAGACGAACCAACGGGTTCTTCGTTAAGATAAATGCGGTAAGGTTTCTCAAGGATAACTTCTTCCAGGCGTTCTTCGTTATTTTCTTTGGTTTTCAGGACCGTGCGATGTTTAAAAGTGAGCTCTATCATACGATGGGTAATTTAAAACCAAACTTTGCCTTTGCCAAATACAATACACGTTAAGCCTTGCACAAAACATACTTTGAGGTTAATTTTTGGCATGAATTCGGGGAGTGGCGCAGCCTGGCAGCGCACCTGCCTTGGGAGCAGGGGGTCGGCGGTTCAAATCCGTCCTCCCCGACCATCCTAATTGAGAAACTCCTATGAAAAAAAAGCTCAAAATCTTCGCCGCGGCCGTTGGCATCACCTTATTTCTCCTGATTTTTCTCATTGGCATAGCCATTTTTAGCCTACCCTACTTCGTAAACCTAAACGTTGTTAAAGAAAGAATCGCAAACCGCATTGCCCAAAAACTCCACGCAGAGGTCTCCATAGAAACAGCAAAAATCCATCTCCTCCCAAGGCCAAAGGTAAAAATTAAGAACCTAACCATTAAAGCCCCTAAATACATCTTTACCCTTAAAGAGGGGGATCTTGTCCTTGAACTAAAGCCCCTTTTCCACAAAAAAATCGTAGTGGAAAAGTTCATTTTAATGCGCCCGGAATTTATAAAAATAAAGGGCAATAAGCCGCCTCCGCTTATTACCCCTGAGCTTGTCTTTGCAAAGGCCCGTGAACTTTTGCCCAAGTTGCCACCATTTGAAGTCCAAATTGAAAAAGGAAGCATCTTTTTCGCCACCCCAGGGCAAAAACTTCCGGTGCTTACGGACATCTCGGCAAAACTTGCCCTTCAACCAGACTTTTTAGAACTTGAAACAAAAGCACTTAACCCCTCTCTTAAAAAACTCTGGGTTTCATTAAGGCTTTGGCCCAAAGAAGAACTTGCTGAAGGGCTTATAAGGATAAAACACCTGGATATCTCAGGGCTTGCTCCCCTGGCAGAAAAACCCTTTTTAGCCCCCTTTAAAACTGACCTTAACCTTGATTTTTCTTATCATTTTGAAGAAGGTAAATGGCTTGTGGGCTTCACCGGCACCGCCCCTTGTTTCGTAAAAAACGCAAACAATCCTTCTCTTTTGTTTGATTGTTCTGCTTTTGTGGGAAAATTAATTTACGCCCCTGACTTTTTCCGTTTTGACTTGAAAGACCTTGCCATGAAAAATCCCGAGGTCTCTGCCACGGGATTCTTTTTAAAAACCAAAAAAGAAACCTCTTTTGATTTTCACATCACCAACGGAGACTGGACTGAAATCCGCAAAAGGCTTCTTTCTCTTTTCCCTGAAAACCGGGGTTTAAAGACCCTTTGTGAGATTGTTGTTGCGGGAAAGGCAAAAGACATTCGTTTAAAAAGCAGGGCACCTTCTCCTGAAAAGCTTTTTTATCTAGACAACTTTTCCTATGAAGGTTATGCCGAAGACGGCATAATTGACGTGCCCTCTCTCAATATTCGCCTGGAAGACGTCTCCGGCTATGCCAGCGTAAAAAAAGCCATTCTCAAAGTAAAAAATGGCAAGGGACGCTTTCTTAAGACGAGACTTTCAAACGTCGCCCTCGAACTCAACTTAAGAAAACTAAAAGACCACACTTCGCCCCTTATTTTTACGGGAGACTTTGACACTAACTTTTCAGATCTTATGGCCTTTCTTTATTCCTTACCTTTACCAGACACCATAGAAAGCGAACTGAAAATCTTAAAGGGAAAGGGAGAGCTTTCAGGTGAGGCTGACATAGCGGGCACCCTTAAGCAACCAGACATCTCTTTTGCCTTTACCCCTAGGAATCTTTTCCTTGAATACCGAAGGTTTCCCCTTCCTGCCACCTTAAATGCCGGAAAAATCTCCTATGCCCGGAAGAAAGTCTCTTTAAGCGGTGTAAATATCCGCTTTCCCCAAAGTGTACTTACTCTTTCTGGTTCTTTAGATACTTCCTCTAAACCATATTTTTTGAATCTAATCGAAGCTCGCGGGGAAATTGCTATTTCAGAAATAAAAAAAGTTCTCAACATGTTCCCTGAAGAAAAAGAGCTTGCCGCACGCTATCCCTTTGAGGGCTACAAAATAAAACTAATTTATGCCAACTATAAAGGCCCCCTTGTAAAAGAGGCTCTACTTAAAGACCTTGCCTTGAAAGCTGAGACCCAAAATTTCAGCATAGTGATTGATTTGCTGCCGGCACCCCTTATCCTCAAAAAAACAACCTTTACTTACAAAAATTTTACGCTTTCCTTTGAACCCACCGAGGCCCAAATACTTGACGCACATTTTCTTGGCACAGGAGAAATCTCTTTAAAACCCTTTAAGATCTTCCTGTCGGGGGAGGGAAGTTCTCAAAGAGAATTTGTTTCCTGGATTTACAAACGCGGAAAGATCCCCATGACGTTTTTCCCAAAAACTCCGTTAAAATTCAACTCCCTGGAATTTGCATTCTCACCGAAAAAGCTTTCCTTTTCGGGGAGCTGGCAGCAAGACGAAAAAGCCCATGCCAAGCTTTCCTTCTGGAAACACAAAGACGGTTTCCTCCTTGAAGCCTCGTTTTACCCCTATGAAGACAAGGGTTTTTACCTAAAGATAAACAAAAATAACCATTGGGACCTGGTACTAAAAGGCAGTATCGACCACCAGGGGATTGAAAAGTTCCTGGCAAAAAATCCCTTTCTTTTGCACTATTTAAAGGCTGATTTTTCCGCCCATATCAATAAAAGGCACCTAACAGAAAGCTCTTTTTACGGAAACCTTGTGCTAAGCCGCTTCCGTTTTCCCCCGCCAAATCAAAATATCTGGATTGAAGAATTAAAATTAAAAGCCAAGGGGCATAAACTAAACGTAGAAAATCTTGAGTTTGATTTAAACGGTTCTTCTTTTGAGGGCCAGGGCAAAATCTTTTTTACCAGGAAGTTTCTAAACCTTGAGGGAAGTCTTTATTCTCCTGAATTAGAAATCGAAGACCTTCTCAGGTTCTACAAACAAAAGAAAAAAGACCACCAAAAAAGCGACATCGCCTTAATAGCTCAGCTTGATTTTACGTGCGACTCGGTAACGTATAAAAACTTTGAATTTTCACCGATAGAAGGAACTATTTTCACTAACCCCCAAAAATTTCAGCTCGTCATAAAAGAAGGCCACATTTGTGGCATTTCTTTTTACGGTGATTACGAAAAAAGAAAATCATCCCAAAAACTCAGGCTTTACTTTGGGAAAAAAGAAGGCCACCTTGAAAAGACCCTTTTTTGTCTCTTTCACCAAAAGACCTTTGAAGGGCCTTTTAATTTAAAAGGCGAATTACTTACCTCTGGCAAGAGTAAACTTTTTGAAAAAACAAGCGGTGAGGTGAGTTTTTCCTCAAAAAACGGCCGCATACATAAATTCGGCCTGCTAGCCAAGCTTTTTGGCATCTTAAGTCCTATTGAC